>Ga0302326_10002817_pt1 | contig 41811 bp, 28 predicted proteins | sample Palsa_T0_3_FD_202264 | JGI IMG/M metagenome (GOLD analysis project Ga0302326, IMG submission 202264) | Peat permafrost microbial communities from Stordalen Mire near Abisko, Sweden - Palsa_T0_3 | ecosystem: Environmental > Terrestrial > Soil > Palsa > Peat permafrost | place: Sweden: Abisko...
TCTGCGATGTCGTCGGTGCCAATGCTGGAGGCACCGTCGAAACGCACGACGTCCACGCGCACCTGATCGCCGGTCACGTCGACCACCAAGAAATGGTGGAAGCCGTGCTCGGGGGTGTTGTTGTTGAGCGGAGCTCCGAGGCCGCCCGTGATGTACGAGGGAATGCCCCCCTGCGTGAAGCGGATGAACTGGTGGACGTGGCTCGCGAGGATGAGCTCGACGCGTGCGTGCTGGAAGAGCTCGAGCGCAGCTGCCGAATCTGCTTCGGTGTCCGGGCCGTCTGAGTCCATGCCGTGCGTCGCGACGCCGTTGTGGGCGAGCGGCTTGTGCATGCCGACGAAGATGTGGCGAACATTCGAGTCGCTGCGGGCTTGCTCGAGATCAGCGGCGAGCCACGTGAGCTGATCTTTGCCAAACCCGTTCCGGCTCACGTTGTCGAGCGCGACGAAGTGAACGTAACCGGGGAGGTTGACGGAGTAGACCACCTTGCCGTCGATCGAGCTTTGGATTGGCGTCTCCTTGTTGCCGAGGAAGTGCGCGCGAAAGCTTCGCTCTGCGGCCTCGGCGCCCAGGTTGAACGCACCGAGCACGCGCACCTCGTGATTGCCGAGCACGGGGTAGAACGGTATGGGCGCGAGGATGTCGAGCTCTCGCCTGAAATGCGCATCGAGCTGAGGCGACAGCTCCATGTCACCGAGGAACAAGAACGCCGAAGCTCCGCGGGCCTTGGCCTCGCGAAACGCCCACGGAAGAACGTGCGAGCTGTCGTCGCGTGAATCGCCGCCGACGATGAAGCGTACCGTGCCAGGAGGGACCGGCGAGCCCGTCACCGGGTGGGATGGTTCGGGGCTCGCGCCACCGCACGCGAGGGCGAAAACCAGCAGAGACGCCTTGTGCATCGCGCGATGATAGTCCGAGATCACGGCAGCGCGAACGACTCCCCTTCCGTGGGCAACGCGGGGTCGTCGAGATCGAAAAACCGCACGGTTGCCTTCTCGCACCGTCTCACCATGCCCGTTCATACGGCGTCGCTCACGCTGGCCATCTCGAAGTCATCGCAGCACAAGCTCGGTACGCGCATGGGGCTGCCCCCGGCCGGCACGCGGACGGTGCTCGAGGTCATCGCGACGAGACGCGCGAGCATCTTCATCGGCGACTCGTTGAAGCGGAAATTGTTCACGGGCCGCGTCACGTGGCCGTCCTCGATGAGCCACACGCCATCGCGCGTCAGGCCCGTCACGAGGAGCTGTTTGGGGTCGAGCCAGCGCGTGTACCAAAAGCGCGTCACGAGGAGACCTCGCCGCACACCCTCCGCGAGCTCGACCGCGCTCGTCTTGTCGCCCGACGGTGACGACAGGTGATACGTCCCGTGATCCCCCGTTGGTGGGCGCCCCGTCTTCTGCGCCCAGAAGCGCGTGTGGTGCAGGTTCTGGAGCTTGCCGTCTGCGATCCACGTCGTCGGTTGGAGCGAGACGCCGTCGTCATCCCATGGGCGGCCGGGCGTCGCCGGATCGAGCGGATCCGATCGCAGCGTGACGCGCGGATCGAAGAGTGTCTCACCCACTGCGTTGCGACCCCCTGCGCGCGAGAAGAACGAGCGGCCTTGATCCGCGGCGCGGGCGTCGAGCGCCTCGAGCAAGAAGCCCAACAGGTCCGCCACGGCGGCGGGCTCGAGCACCACCGTGTAGCGCCCAGGGTCGAGCTTCGACGGGGTACTCGATCGCTTGGCCTTGTCGGCCGCCGTGCGGGCGAGCGCGTCTGGATCGAGGTCTTTGGCGCGTGTTGCCTCGGCGCCTGCCCAGCCCGAGCCCGTGCCGTCTTTCGTGCGGGCGGTCATCGTCATTGCTGCCCACGTGCTGCGGTGCTCCGCGCGCAAGCCCGTCGTCGTCGCGAGCGTGAGCCCATCCGCGTGGCCCTCGACGAAGCCGGCCGTCGTGAGCGTCTCCGCGTCACCACGCCCTATCGCGACGCGCGCAGCCGCGGCACGAACAGCGGGCGCTAGGCCTCGGGTTCCGTCGTCCCACGCCGCAGCGTTGTGGAAGTAGTGCTGCGGGGCGAGCGGCGGCAAGTACTCGGGATCGTCCGGCGCGACCTTCGCGAGCGCCGTCGTCCGCGTCACGAGCGCACGCAGGGATGCTTCGTCCACCTGATTGGTTTGCGCGGTCGCGTGGCGGCGGCCGAAGGCGAGCATCAACCGGGCATCGGTCGTGCTCACTTCACCTGCCGTCGTGATCTCGCTCGCGGCAAAGCGCACGTGCCCGGACTCGGCCTCGTGCACGAAGACGACCGCGTCCGCACCTTCCTTCGCGGCGAGCGTGAGCAAGCGATCGCCGATGTCGAACCCGCGCGCGCTCATGCCTTCTGCCTCTTGGTGTCGAGCACGTTGATGTTGCGAAAACGGGCCGGCGGGCACCCGTGGCTCACGGGATTCGACTGCGCGGGCTCACCCTTGCCATCGACGAGGGATCCATGGAGCTCGAAATGACGCGCTCCGCCGACCATGTCGCACGAATGCCAGAAGTCGACCGTGTTCGATTGATACGCGACGTCTCGAAGTGCGCCCGCGATCTTGCCGCCTTTGACCGCGTAGAACATCTGACCGCCGAACTGGAAGTTGTAGCGCTGGTGGTCGATCGACCACGAGCCGTCCCCGCTGACGAGGATGCCGTCGTCGGTGGCGGCGATCATGTCCTCGAGCGACACGTCGCGCGCCCCCGGCTCGAGCGACACGTTGGGCATGCGCTGGAAGGGAATCGACGCATAGTCCTCGGCGAACGAACAGCCGCGCGAACGCTTCTCCCCGATCCACGCGGCCTGATCACGCGTCGTCTGGAATGCGGCGAGCTTGCCCTTGTCGACGAGGTTCCACTTTTGCGTCTTCTCGCCGTCGTCGTCGTAGCCGCACGTCGCGAGCCCGCCTCGGGTGGTCTTGTCGGCGTAGAACGTGATGTCGTTCTTCGCGTACTCGAGCTTGCCGATCTGGTCGGGCGTCGCGAAGCTCGTGCCGGCGAAGTTGGCCTCGTAACCGAGCGCGCGATCGAGCTCGGTGGAGTGCCCGATCGACTCGTGGATGACGAGCCACAAGTTGCTCGGCGCGAGGATGATGTCCCGTTTGCCCGCGGTGACCGATGGCGCGCCGAGCTTCGCCACGGCGTCCGCGGCGATCGTGCGCCCGTCCTTGCGGAGAGACGAGCGCGTCACGTACTCCCAACCCGCCTGCATGGGCGGAAGCTCGTGGTCACGCGACACGGAGTCGCCCGTGGCATCATCGGTCGCCGTCACCCCGAAGCGGGCCTCGACGCGCATGACGCGCTGCTCGATGAGCGAGCCCTCGCTCGACGCGAAGGTCTTGTGCTCGCTGATGCACCGGCAGGACCCGTCCATGTACTTGGCGCCCTTGACCGTGCGGACGTCGTTCCAGATGTCGCGCAAGAGCGCGGCCTTCTCGGAAATGGGCACGTCGAACGGATCGACCTCGAACGGAGTGGCCCAATGATCGCGGTACGTCGCGACTGGCGCGAGGAGGATGGGCCGCTTGCGAGGGCCGGCGTTCGCACGGGCGACGGCGACGGCGCGCTCCGCAGCGTGGGCTGCGTTGGTCTCGTCGACACCCGCCGAAGCTGCAAATCCCCAGGCCTGCGTGGCCCCACCTTCGCTGCGTGTGACGACGAGCACGCGGACGCCGATGCCATACGTCTCGTCATCGCTCACAGCGACGACGTGGTCCTCGCGCGTCCCGACACCTTGATCGCGACGGCGAACCACGCGAGCATCCGCGTACGTCGCACCCGCGTTCTTCGCGGCGTCGATGGCGCGCCCGAGGACGTCCTCGATGCGAACGGGGGGAACGCTCGGAGCCTTCGGCGACGTACACGCAGCAAGCCCCGCAAACGCCAGCAGATCGCGGCGCGTTATGGGCATGCTAAGATCCCAGCACGATGCCCGAGAAGATGACCTTTCACGACTACATGCGTCAGTACCACGAAGATCACCAGCACCCGATCAACAAGGCGTGCCACCTGATTGGCATTCCGATGATCATCGCGTCGCTCCCGATGATTCCGATCGCGCCGCCCGTCGGGCTCGGCTTGTTCGGAGCGGGTTGGACGTTCCAGTTCGTCGGCCACGTGTTCGAGGGAAAGAAGCCATCCTTCACGCGTGACCTTCGCTACCTCGCGATTGGCCCCGTTTGGATCACCGTCGAGTGGATCGAGCTCGTGACAGGCAAACGCGTCTACAAGGTGCGAGAGACACCGCGACCTGTCCACACGAACGGCGCGCACGCTCAACCCGCCTAATCGCGGCCCCAACTGGGTCTGGTCGCCTATTTTCGTTCGGCCGTCGTGTTACTTTTTTCAGCCGTCGGATCTATTTTTGGATCCGTCGGATTACTTCTTTGATCGGTCCGATCCATTCGTTAGTCCGTCGGATCCATTCGTTAATCCGTCCGACCTATTTTTTGATCCGTCCGATTAATGTTTTCAGCCGTCCGATCTATTTTTTGATCCGTCGGCTCCATTCGTTAATCCGTCCGATCTATTTTTTGAGCCGTCCGATCTATTTTTTGATCCGTCCGATTAATGTTTTCAGCCGTCCGATCTATTTTTTGATCCGTCCGATTAATGTTTTCAGCCGTCCGATCTATTTTTTGATCCGTCCGATTAATGTTTTCAGCCGTCCGATCCATTGTTTGACCCGTGGAAAAGCGAGCGGTTGGCGTCCAAACGAAACGATCCGAGTCAATTTTGTGTTTGATCAGAAGAGCCCAATCGCGAAGTTGAGGGCGCCGAAGTCTTCGTACGCCGTGTAGCGCGTGAGGTTGATGCCGTAGTCGAGGGCGATGGGGCCGACGGGGGTCTGTACGCGGATCCCCGAGCCCACGGCCGCTCGGAACGAGATGTTGATCTTGTCGTCGCGGTAGATGTAGCCCGCGTCCTGCCACAAGTTGCCCGTGTCGAAGAAGACGACCGTCTCGAGGGGGCCCGTCACCGGGATGCGCAGCTCCACGCGAGGGTTGATCATCAGGTTGCCGCCGCGGATGGCGATCTGGGAAGCGTTGAGGGCGCCGTTCGACGCGTTGATCTGATCGACGGCGTCTTGGGGGAGCATGCTGTCCTGCTGGAAGCTTCGTATCGAGTCGATGCCGCCCATGAAGAAGAAGCGGTCAGGGTACGTCGTCGAACCGTTCGCGAGCTGGATGATTCCCCCGATGCGGAGCGTCGCCGCGAGCGTGATCTTCTTCGGCAGCGGGATGTAGCCGGAGAACGTCCCCGAGAGCTTGAGGAAGTGACCCGGCGGGGGTGATGCGAGCTCCGACTGGTTCTGTGTCACCTGGTTCACGCCTCCGCCCAAGAACGACGGCGCGCACGTCAGGCATCGGTCGTAGGTGCTCGACTCGGCAGGCGGCAAGCCAATCGGCCACCAGTTCACGTGCTCCACGGCCGCGCTGAGGAACGTTCCCTTGTGGGCGTTGAAGGAGTTATCGCGCCGGTCGAACGCCCACAAGATGCGCTGCGAGAGCACGGCGCTTTGCCCATTCGGGGCGCGGAGGAGCCGCTCTTCGTCGAGGTTGGGCTGCGAGGTTCCGGGCGGCGTGCTGAGGAGCACCGCTTCTTGCGGCGATTGGTTGTTGAAGACGTTGAGGTTGTTGTACTCGCCCGTCGCCGCGAGGGTCACCGAGTGCTCGTGGGTCGGGCGCCAGAGCAGGGTCGGGATGAGCGCCGCTTTGCCGATGATGAAGTAGCGCTCGACGTCCTGCAGGTACACCGTGTCGAGGTTCATGCGCACGTCCGGGCCGAGGCCGATGTCGGGCAGGCCGAGCGAGAGCGTGAGTCGGTAGGCGATGCGCGCGCCCACGCTCAGCTTGTCGAAGTTCTCGAGGATCGTCGGATCGGAGATGAGGAAGTCCGGCAAGTACGAGACGCGCGCACGAAAGACGAGGCTGATCGCGTTGCCGAAGAGATTCGTGTAGCCGTACTCGAGCGCTCCGCGCGCCCCTTCACCCGTCGAGAAGCCGAGTGACGGCTCGATGTATTGCGTCGGCTTCTCCGACACGGTGATGATCACCGTCTTCTTCTTCTGAGGAACCTGCGCATCCTGGAGGACGACGCTGACGCTCGTGAAGACGTTGAGCGTGGCGATGCGCTCCTGGGTCTTTCGCACGTCGCTCGCGCGATACGGCTCGCCCACCTTCAGCGCGACGCGCCGGCGAATCACCGACTCGTTGGTGATCGCGTTGCCTTGGACGACGATCTGCGACACGATCACGCGCTCGCCTTCGTTCACCTCGAACCGCGCCCGAGCGTGCGTGTTGTCGAGGGAGCGTTGGATCTCGTACTTCACGTCGGCGTAGAAGAAGCCATCCTCGTGGTAGCGCTCGAGGATGTGGCGCCTGGCCTCGTCGACCTTGAGCGAGCTGACCGGCTTGCCAAGCTCGAGGCCGGCGGCGTCGGCGAGATCCTTCTCGCTGATCGACCTCGCCCCGAAGAACGTCAGATCGGTGAGCGTCGTACGCGGGCCGAGCTTGATGGGAATGCGCAGCCGTACGATGGGCTCGCATTGGATGCCGTGCGCGGCGTCGGGCGTGCACGTGAAGCTCGCGTCGATTGGCGACACGGGGAGCGGCAGCCCTGCGCGATCGAAGCTGCAGACTTCGCCGAGAGTCTGCGTGAACGCGATCGGGATGCACTTTCCCGGGGGGGAGAGAGGCTCGCACCGGCGCCGGAGCACCTGAACGGGCCCGACGAGCGCGCTCAAGAACCCCTCGTTGCGATAGAGCTCTTGCACGTGCTGAATCCCCTTGTCGTACGTCTCGGGGACGAACGTGGCGTTCGGCGTGAGGTCGATGGGAATGGCCCTCGCCCCGCTGCCGCCGCCGAGATCGTGATCGATGATGCGGGGATCAGGGTCGGTGATGACGTCGGACCCTGGCAAGTCCTCGTCGAGGAAGCTGTCGAGCTCTCTCCCGATGTCCGCCGCGGAGCTCGGGCCGCCTCCCTTGAGTCCCTTGATGTCTTGGTCTCGAACGCACGGATACTGCCGCGCGGTGACGCCGATGCGCCGACCCTCTTGAATGCGAAAGAGGACGTCGCGCGCGGCATCGGTCGGCTTCCCACGCACGACGACCGAGACCTGCGCATCGAGGAACGCGCGCGCGATGTAGTAGTGACGCACCTTCTCGACGAGGTGCTGCTCTCCCGTGTCGGGATCGCTGTCGAGCCCGAGCGAAGTCGTCAGGGTGTCGGCGTCGTAGTGCTCGTTTCCCTCGAAGCGCGGGGTGTAGTGCGGGCCGCTGTCGATCCTCACGCGGAGCGTGATGACGCTCTGATCGGGGCCGTACGTCGCGAGAACCACGTCGTGCTTCACCGCTGCCTCGTAGTAACCACCGGCGCGGAGGCGGCTCCCGAGCTCGGTGTCGGCCGCTTCGAGCGCTGGCTCGTCGACGCGATCGCCTTTGTCGACGTCGTAACCCTTCGTGTAGCGGTCGAGCACGAGCGCCGTCGCACCGAAGGTGTAAAAGACGCGCTGCCCCACCTTGCGTGGCGGCCCGGGGTTCACGTCGAGGAGCAAGAGAACGTGCGAGGCCACGTCGGTCTGCCTCGTCGACAGATCCACTTGCACATCTGGGAAACCGCGACGCGCGAAGAGCGCCTCGATGCGTTGCTTGCAGAGGGGGATCTCGCTCCCGAGCAGCTCGCCGCCGTCTTCGAGCCCACCTTCGCGCAAAACCTCCTCGCGATCGATGGGTGCCCGGTGGAGGTCGACACGCAAGCCATCGATGATGCGTCGCGGCGTCGCGTGGACACGGATCCGCACGCCGTCGCCTTCCGCGACGACGTTCACCTTGGCGTTGCCATAAAGCCCCGTCGCGAGGGCCTCTGTGAGGGCCTCCCGCGCCATGTCGGGTCGAAACGGATCGCCCACGTGCGCGACGCTCAGCGCCGGCGGCCGGATGTCGGCCCACGGATCATCGTCGAGCACGAGCTCCACGCCATGCACGGGCTTGCCTTGGAACACGGTGAGATCGGGCGCAGGTGGTGGCACCACCGCGGCCGTCGTGTTGACACGAGACGTCTCGGGCACCGTCAGGAGCGTGACGCTCGTCGGCGCACCCGCGTACGTGCGGGCGACGGCGAGAAGCACGATCGCTATGGCGAGAAACTTATTGGAACTCAACTCTCCACCGCAGGTCGACACCTAGATTCCCGACCGCGCTGGATGTTACGTCATTGTTTACGTTGTCGTACGTGCCTAACACGCTGAAATTCTGACCGAGCTTCCACATGATGTTAGCACGAAGCTCCCGGTCTTCTGACAGGCTCGTCTCGACGTTGGCGCTCACGTCTTTCGTGAGGCGCTTGCCGACCCTCACCGTAGGCTCGCTCCGGCCCGATATCGGCGAGTAGGCGCTCCCGAACTTGAAGTCGTCGATCACGGGGATGGCCGACTTCACAGCGGTCGATGCGCCGCTGATGGCTGACAACGCTTCGAGCGCGACGCTCATTCCCAGCGTTCCCGCCTGAATCTGATCGGCCTCGGCGCGCGTGATCCCGATGGTCAAGAGGAGCACGATGTCTTCCTGAGACAGCGGCGGCTCGCTCGTCAGATCGATCTTGAGGTTGTCGGTGTCGCCCGAGGCGTGGAGCGTGATGCGCCACGTCGTCCCCGACGTGCTCGACGAGCTCGAGCCGCTCGAGCTTTGGCTCGAGGTTCGGCGGTACTCCGTCGTCGCGAGGAGGTCGACGTGCGCGGCGATGCGCGTCGGGTCGTCGAAGCGGATGATGCCTTGTTGGATGTCGAACACGCTCGTTCCGAACGGCAGCTGCAAGTGGCCGCCCATCACCGCGTGCATGTCGCCGCGTAGACCGAAGCGCTGATTGGTCCCCGATACGACGAGCGCGTTGTCGACCTGGATCTGTGCCTGGACGAGGTTGTTCTTGATGCGCAGAGGCGAGCGGGCGCGCACGCGCAGATCGAGCGTCACCGAGTCTTGCGTCGGATCGTACGTCTCGATGTCGGTGCGCTTCGCGGAGCCGAGCGATCCGAGATCGCCCGCGAGGTTGATGGGACGTGTGTAGTCGAGCGACGCGATGGCGATCTCACCCGTGAGGTGAGGGAGCTTGCGCTTGTCCCCGCCGTTATCGTCGATGTTCAGCGTGAGGTCGGCATCGAGCCCAGCGCTGATCCCTTCCGCGGGTGTGAAGTGGACGTTCCGCGCGCCGAGGGTGAGCTCGACGTTGCCGAGGCCGAGATTTCGAATCGGCACGCGGCCTCCGAGCGCGAGCGTCCCGCCGGCGAACTTGGCTTGACCATGGGTGATGCGGACCTCCGAAGCATCCGCGTGAACGTCGACCTCCACGTCGTTGACGGGGGATGGCAGACCGCGGACGAAGATCTCTGTCGCTCGCACCTTCCCATCGCCGGCGACTTGCGGGTCCAAGGCCCGACCGGTGACGCGAAGCGCTCCCGACAGCGTCCCCACGGCCTTGTCGAGCTTGGGTACGACGCCCGCGAGCACGGAGAGATCGACGGGGGCGAGATCGGCACGCACGTCGAGCGTCGGGTCCGCGAACGGATCACGCACTTCGCCTTGGACGGTGACCGCACCGCTCACGCCGCTCGAAGCGGAAAGATCGAGCTCGAACGCCGGGATCACGACCTTGTTGCCGCCGAGAACGATGGGCAAGCCCGACGGCTTGAGGACGAGCTTCTTGCCCTCGTCGTCGATCGAGAGCGAGGTGGGGACGAACGATGCCGCCGCGGACCCGAGGTCGCCTTGCTTGATGTGATCGATGGTGATGTCGCCCGTGATCTCCCCTGACAGCTTCGCGAGCGAGCCTTCCGTCATCCCCGTCGCCTTGACGAGCGTGGCGAGCGCGATCTTCTGGAGCTTCACCCCTCCTGACACTTCCATTTGCTTCGCCCGCGACGCCGTGACCCGGTCGAGGTGGACTTGCCCGCCGAAGAGATCACCCGACACGACATACGACCCGTGCGACGACGTGTCCTTCGCGTACGCGTCCTTGTCGAACGGCCCGGGAAGCGGCGCCCCGCAGCGGGTCTTGCCGATGGACGCTCCTTTTGCCGGAAGCTGCGTCATCGTGACGTGCAGCTTCGACGCCCCCAGATCCCCGCTGCGGATGTGGACGGGCGAGACGTCGACGTCGGCGTCTACCGTGAAAGCGTCGACGGTGCCGCCCACCTGGGCGAGGCCGGAGAGCGTGCCTTCGAGCTCGGGTGCGAGGGCTCCGAGCGTCTGCAATCGCGAGAGCGGGATGCCCTCGAGGACGACGTTGCCGTGCAGGATACCGCCTTGCCGAACGTTGGCCGAGCCGAGGAGGGAGCCGAACGCCACGCCGTCCTTCTCGCGGCGAACTTTGTGGAGCGTGAAGGCGTGGACGTCGAGGTCAGCCCCTGCAAACCCGGCGGCCCGATCACGCCAGCGAAGATCGAGATCCGCGTCACCGTCGTCGAACTTCTCTCCGAAGAGGTCGACGGCCGAGAGGTGTGGGCTCGCGTGGAGCGCGATGAAGCCGCCACCACACTCGTCCTCGTGGCCGCCGAGCACCACGTGCATCGTCGTGTCGCCCGAGACGTTGCCGTCGATGCCCTCGAAGCGCGGATCGTCGTTCAAGTGGAACACGTCGAGGAGATCGCGGAGGTTGAAGCCATCGGCCTTTACCAGCGCATCCATCTTCATGCTGGCTTCGCCGCCGAACTCGACCTTGCCGAGGGCCATCTCGTAGTTGCTCTTGTTCTTCTGCGCCTTCACGTCCTTGAGCGTGAGGATCTGCGTGACGCCGGAGCGCACGACCTCGGCGTGCACCGTCAGGATGTTGCCGAGCGGCATGTCCGCGATGGAGAAGCCGTTCACGCTTCCCTCCCCCGTGACTTTCGGATCGGCGAGGCTCGGCCCGACGTTCACCTTGACGTCAGCGCGTCCCGCGATGGGGATGCCCGCGAGGGGCGTGATGTCCTCGAGCCCGACGCTGGCCTTCGGCACCTCCACGCGTAGCTCGTTGTTGAATCCGATGAGGACGAATCCACCCTCGACGTGGGTGTGCGCCAAGTCGCCGTGGGCGTTCTTGAACTGCACCGAATCGGGTCGCACCGCGAGGTGAGCGCCGAGCTTGGCTTCACCGAAGCCGATCAGACGCTGCCTTGCCGGGTCCTTCGTCCATTTATCGAAGACGGCGAAGTCTCGTGTCTGGGTCGTGAAGTCGCCGTCGAGCTTGAGCGGGTCGAGCGTGCCGCTGAACGACGGCATGTGAATGTCGACGATGTCCCAGGCGACGTGGGGGTGCTCGGCGACTCCGAGCGACCGCATCAGCTCGGCGAAGTCGACCGATTCGATGTCGGCCGACGCACCGAGCGTCATCGCGAGCGGCTCGACGTGGACGTTCTTCAGGTGCACCGTACCGCCGGCGAGCGTCACCACGGTGTTCGGGCTGCGAATGACGTTGTCGTGTATCGCGATCTCCGCGTCGACGGTCTCGGCGAAGCGATAGCGATCCACACGAATGCCGGCCGCCGTCACTCGGCCGGAGGCCTCCGGCAGTTGCATCCCCGGGGCCAAGCGAACATCGGCGTCGAGGCCAACCCAGCCCTCCACGTCCGGGAGCTTCGCGATGCGTGTTCCGATGCCGATGGGCGCGCGCAAGCGAACGTGCCCGCTGAAGTCCGTCGGTGGTTCTCCTGCCGCCGGAAGCTTCACACGCAGGTGGTTCAGCTCGAGCTCGACGCGCCTCTGGTCGGTCGGGGGAATGTTGCACGGCGGCGTAGTGAGCTCGCCAGGGTCGAGGTCTGCTGCGCCCGTCAGCTCGAGGCGCCTTATCGTGACGTCGTCTGGTGTGACGCGAAAGCGCGCGTCGAGCGTGCACACCGCGTCGTCGTCGAAGGCCGTCTGACCGTCCTTGAGCAGACGCTGTCGCACGACGTAGCTCTCGCCTGCGCGAAGCGCGATCTCCAGTGACGAGCCTCGATTGGCGTCGTCGTAGGTCGTCTGGACGTCGAGGTCGAGCCCGTGGGCTTGGATGCGCACGTCATCGATGGTCAGGTCGACGTCGCCATCGGTGATCGCGAACGCGTCGAATGGAAGGTGAAGCGGCCCGCTCGATTTCGTCTTTTGCGGTTTGAGCGCGAGGTTCTGCAGCTTGCCGTCCTTGAGGACGATGCGGGCGTGCGGCGCGTCGATGTCGATTTGGTCGATGAGGAGCTTGCCGCTCATCAGCGCGAAGAAGCGCGGACGTACCGTAGCGCTCCGTGCGGTGATCACCGGGCCGCCACCGTCGGATGACTCGACCTGGACGTTCGCGAGCTCGATCGAAAGCGGCCACAGGTGAAGGCGCAGGTCGAAGCGCGCGACGATGCCTTGATCGTGGAGGGCCTTTGCGGTCTCACGCATCGCCCACTCGCGCGCATACGCCGACCGCACGAACCCGACCGCGACGATCGGCAAGACTCCCACGAGTGCGAGGAGAAACGACAGCACGCGGGCGAGCGCACGCCCCACCCGTAGGTGTGGCGGACGCCTCCGCGGTACGGGCGGCAAGCTGGAAACGACGAGGGAGGGACGCGCCATCGAGAAGGGGACATTCCGTTGGACGGACGTCCCCGTTCAAAGCCTAGCGCGGCCACGCAAGTCGGCCCACTGTTTGATAAATTCTATACAGTCGAGCCATGCCCTCTTCGCTCCTTTCAGTCGCTCGGTGGGGCCCGGCCTGCTACGGCCGGAGGCCGTAGCATGCGACGCAGCACGGTGGGGGTGGTCGAGACGGACGAGCTCCTCCCCGGCCGCATTGCACGTTTCGAACGTCACGATCCCGCACGCGTCATTCGCCTTCTCGAGCCGCTCGTCCTTCCCCGCCGCTGCGAGCGCATCAAGGCGGTCATCGATGCTCGGCTCGCGAGCGTCACGGTGGTCTTCGATGCCCCACATGATCCGTTCAACGGGGCAGCCGTGGTGCGTTCGTGTGAGGTGTTTGGCGTCCAGACCGTTCACGTCGTGGAGCGGCGAGAGCGCTTTCTAACAGCGAGCTCCGTGGCCCGCGGGGCACAGAAATGGGTCGATGTCGTGGTCCATCGAACCGCGACAGGGGCCATCGATGCAATGCGTGCGGGTGGCATGAAGCTCGTTGGAGCGCACCCTGCGGGCGAGCTACTGCCGGGCGATCTCGCGCAGATTCCGCGTTTCGGTCTCGTGCTCGGCAACGAGCGCGACGGCATCACCGACGAGCTCGAGGCCGCGTGCGACCACCGCGTGCGTGTCCCGATGCGCGGCTTCGCCGACAGCCTGAACGTGAGCGTCACCGCTGCGATCTTACTCGAGCACGCCGTACGGGCTCGTTCTGGCGACCTCTCCGACCTCGACCGCTTGCGCCTCTACGCACGCGGTCTCTACTTTTCCGTGCAGAAAGCCGAAAGCGTCCTTATTCTCAGCGGCGCATGAGCGAAGATCCCCGCGAGACCCCTGACAATCCCGCGGAGTCCGAGCCGGGATCGGGTGAGCCGCCGTCCAGCGAGGGTCCCGAGCTGACCGAGCTCGAGCGCGCGCTCGCCGACGCAGCCAAGCTCAAAGACATGCTCGTCCGCACCGCTGCGGACTTCGACAACTTCCGCAAACGCACGCGCCGCGAGCTCGAGGAAGCGCGGAGAGGCGGGCGCGATGACTTGCTCAAGGAGCTCCTCCCCGTTTTTGACAACCTCGAGCGCGGCATTCAAAGCGCGCAGAAGGCAACGGACGTGAAGGCCGTGGCCGACGGGTTGTCGATGATCGTCAAACAATTCGAGAGCACGCTGGCCCGAGCGGGCATCACACGCGTGCCGACGATCGGCCTCATGTTCGATCCGTCGCTGCACGAGGCGATTCAGCAGCTCGAGACCGACGAGCACGCCCCAGGGACTGTGGTCGCCGAGGTGCAGCCCGGATACGTGATGGGCGAGAAGCTCGTACGCGCTGCGATGGTGGTCGTGGCCAAGCCCAAGAGTGATGGCGTAGGGCCATCGTAGTTAGTATCGTGCGCTGAAAGCGGATGGGGAAGATCATCGGCATCGACCTCGGCACGACGAACTCGTGCGTCGCGGTCGTTGAAGCGGCAGGAGCGCACGGCAAGCTCGACGTGCGCATCATCCCCAACGCGGAGGGCGCGAGGACGACGCCATCGGTGGTCGGCTTCCCCGTGAGCGGCGAGAGGCTCGTCGGCCAAGCTGCCAAGCGCCAGGCGGTGACCAACGCGACCAACACCGTCCACGCCGTGAAGCGGCTGATGGGCCGCAAATTCAAGGACAGCGAGGTCGAGAGGCAGCTCAAGCTCTCGCCCTATCGCATCATCGAGGCACCCAACGGCGATGCGTGGGTGTCCGTAGGCGGCCGCGAGATGTCTCCGCCCGAGATCTCGTCGTTCATTTTGGGAAAAATGAAGGAGGTCGCCGAGGCGTTCCTAGGCGAGCCCGTCAGCGAGGCCGTCATCACGGTCCCCGCGTACTTCGACGACGCCCAGAGGCAGGCGACGAAGGACGCGGGGAAGATCGCCGGCCTCGACGTCAAGCGAATCATCAACGAGCCCACGGCGGCAGCGCTCGCCTACGGCCTGGAGAAGAAGCAGACGGAGCGTGTCGCCGTGTACGATCTCGGCGGCGGAACGTTCGACATCTCGGTCCTCGAAATCCAGAGCGGGGTCTTCTCGGTCAAGGCGACCAACGGTGATACCCACCTCGGCGGGGAGGACTTCGACCAGCGGCTGATCGACGCGATCGCCGATTCGTTCGAGAAGGCCAACGGCACGGACCTGCGCAAAGACCGCATGGCCTTGCAGCGCCTGAAGGAAGCTGCGGAGAAGGCCAAACACGAGCTCTCGTCGTCGCTCGAGACGGAGATCAACCTGCCGTTCATCGCGACGAGCAGCAAGGGAGAGCCCCTCCACGTCGTCCGTGCGCTCACACGGGCCGAGCTCGAGCTGCTCACGCAAGACCTCATCGACGCGACCCTCGAGCCATGCAGAAAGGCGCTGGCGGACGCGAAGATGACGCCGAGCGACATCCACAACATCGTCCTCGTCGGCGGCATGACCCGCATGCCCGCGGTGCAACGCGCGGTGAAGGAGTTCTTCGGGAAGGACCCGCACAAAGGGGTCAACCCCGACGAGGTCGTGGCGGCAGGCGCAGCGCTCCAAGGCGCGGTGCTTCAGGGCGAGGGCAATGTCGAGGTCCTCCTGCTCGACGTCATGCCGCTATCCCTCGGCGTCGAGACGGGCGGGGGTGTCTTCACCCCGCTCATCCCGCGAAACACGACCATTCCCACGGAGAAGGGCGAAATCTTCACGACGAGCGTCGACAACCAATCCTTCGTCCCCATCCACGTCCTTCAAGGCGAGCGCACGATGGCCGCCGACAACCGTTCGCTCGCACACTTCGAGCTCACGGGCATTCCCCCAGCCCCGCGCGGAGTGCCGAAGATTCAAGTCACGTTCAAGATCGACGCGAACGGGGTCGTCAACATCGAGGCCAAGGATCTCGGCACCAACCGCGTACAGAACATGAAGGTCACGCCGACGAGCGGCCTGTCCCAAGAGGACGTTGCCCGACTCGTGTCGGACGGCGAGAAGTTCCGCCAGGCTGACGACATGCGCCGGGAGCTCGCCGATCTCAAGAACCTGGCCGAGACGCTGCTCTACACCACGGGCGCTGCGCTCGATGGGTACGCCGACCTCGTCGAGGCCGATGTGCTCGACGGGGCGCGGAAACAAGCCGCTCACCTGAGGGCCTTGCTCGACAGCGGGAGCGACATCGCCCAGCTCCGTGAGGCTCATCAGGCGCTCGAAGCGATGGTGTTTGCGATCGCCGAGAAGATGTACGGCCCGACCGAGGGCGAGCAGCTATAATCCAGCCATGACGACGTCGTCGCGCATGACCGATTCGGATCGCGCGGGCCAGCTGATCTACGACTGGAACGAGGTCGAGCGGCGAGGCCGCCTCATTCCAAAGGGCGTCTCGTTCTTCGACGAGACGTTGCGGGACGGCCTGCAGAACCCATCGGTTCGCGATCCGTCCATCGAGGCCAAGCTACGCATCCTTCACTTGATGGAGGACATCGGCATCGACGAGGCCGACATCGGGCTTCCCGGCTCGAGCAGCCGCGCCTTCGAGGACGTGCTTCGCCTGTGTAAAGAGGTGACGTCCTGCAAGATGAAGATCCGCGTCGCGTGCGCGGGTCGGACGGTCGTCAGCGACATCACGCCGATGGTCGAGATCTCGCAGCGCGCGGGCATTCCCGTCGAGGTCTACGCGTTCATCGGATCGAGCCCCATTCGCCAGTTCGCCGAAGACTGGGACGCCAGCAGCATCGCGAAGAAGAGCGCGGAAGCGATCGACGTCGCTGTGAAGGCCGGCCTTCCGGTGGCGTACGTCACGGAGGACACGACCCGCTCGCGTCCCGAGGTCCTCTCGACCTTGTTCAAGACGGCGATCGATCACGGGGCGACGCGCTTGTGCCTGTCCGACACGGTGGGTCACGCGACGCCGGATGGCGTACGCAATTTGATTCGCTTCACGCAGAGCATCATCGCGGGCACGGGCGTCAAACCCATCGGCATCGACTGGCACGGCCACAACGATCGCGGGCTCGCCCTCGAGAACGCGCTCTGGGCGCTCGAGTTCGGCGCGGACCGAGTCCACGGCACCGCGCTCGGCATCGGCGAGCGCGTGGGCAACGCCCAGATGGAGCTCATCCTGCTCAACATGAAGCTCCTCGGCTTGCTCGACCACGACCTGACGAAGCTCATGGAGTACTGCAAGACCGTCGCCGAAGCCGTCGGGTGGACGGTGGCGCTCAACTACCCACTCGTCGGGCGCGATGCATTCCGCACGGCGACGGGTGTTCATGCCGCCGCGATCATCAAGGCCATGCAGAAGGGCGATGCGTGGCTTGGGGACCGCATCTACAGCGGTGTTCCCGCGGGAATGTTCGGCCGCAAGCAAGAGATCCTCATCGGCTTCATGAGCGGCATCTCGAACGTGAATTACTACTTGCGCGAGCGCGGCATCGACGCTGACGAGGCGCTGGCGAAGGAGATCCTCGCGACGGCCAAGACGCTCGATCACATCATGACCGAAGACGAGGTCATGGCCGTCGTGAAGCGCGTGCGCGGCTGATGCGTGGTGCGGTTCTTTTGGTTTCACTGTGCGCGTGCACGGTGGGCCCGAAGCTCGTTTCGGTGCCCATGCTCGACTTCGCTCCGCACGTTGCACCGGCGATCGACCTCGACAACCCGGCTTCCGACGATCAGCAGCAACCGACAGTCGGGCTCGCGGGCACCTGGCACGGCAAAGCGTGGCAGGTCGGCAACAAACAATGGGACCTCAGCGTCACGTTCGACAAACCCGAAGGCGCGTTGCTCGTCGCGCACGTTCAATACCCCGACCAGCGTTGCAGCGCCGAGTGGAGGCTCCACACCGACGAGCCGCGTCATTGGCTGGGCGATGAAAGCGTCCGCACCGACCCGTTCCACCGCTGCGCCGATCACGGGCAAGTGACCCTCCAGCTCATCGACGACGACACGCTCAACTGGCGGTGGAGCGGGGCGGGTGGCACGGCAAGCGCCACCCTCGAGCGGAACGCGCGCTAACGAAACGAAAGCGCGCAACCTTTAGTCCTGCGGGGACGACTGAGGGAGTGATGTTGCTGTCGCTCCTTGCACCGAATCGTTGTGCGGCGTGTGACGCGTCCGTGCGCCTCCGTGTTCTCTTGTGCCCGGCTTGCGCGGCGACCGTGAATCGGACGGATGATCGACGCGCTCCCTTCGTGTATGGCGGAGCGCTCGCGACGGCGATCACGCGATTCAAGTACCAACCCGTGCCGGAGCTCGCAAAACCACTCGGCGCGCTGCTCGCGGCCGAGGCGCTCGCGCGTGGATTGAAGGCGACCGATGTGGTGCCCGTGCCGCTGCATCCGTCTCGTCTTTTTCAACGTGGCTTCAACCAAGCTGCCCTCCTTGCACGTCCCGTAGCGCGGGCCTTGGGTGCGGCGTTTCATCCTCGGGCGCTCGAGCGCATACGATCCACGGACAAACAGGCAGAGCTCGACCGTCCGGCTCGCCTCCACAACGTCGCGGGAGCTTTCCGCGTTCGTACACCGCTTCACCGACCGATCCTGCTCGTTGACGACGTGCGAACGACGGGTGCGACCCAGGACGAATGTGCCCGCGTGCTCCGTGCGGCAGGTTGCCCACATGTCGATTGTCTCGTCCTCGCCATCGCGCCCCCAATCGCATACCCTTGAAGGACACCTCTCCGGGTCCTTCCACGTGAGCAACCAGACCCAATGGCGCTGGGCAGATCCTGCTGGCCAACAGCGGCTCGTCCTAGAAGACGAGCTCCGTGTTGCGCTGGCCCGTGGCGTCATTCCTGCGAACGCCCCCGTGTGGACGCGGGGTTGGAAAGAGTGGAAGCCCGCGCACGATGTGCCGGAGCTCCATCCGCAGCCTCCGCCCAACGGAAACCCGGGAAGTGTGCCTCCACCACCCATGTTCGTCGTTGCCGCGCAGGACGCGTTCGAGGGCAAGCCTGCGCCCATCCCGAGCGGGCCGGCCGAGCCACCTCCCCCACCCCGATACGTTCCCCAAGACGTCACGACCCAACCGCACGTCCACGTCCCCGTGCCACCTGCACCCGATTCCGACACGAAGGTGGACGCACCAAAATCCGGGAAGCCGCCCACAAAACCACCACCGCTGCCGTCCAGCAAACGGCCACCTCCGCCTCTACCCGCCGCAGCCAAGTCCAAGACTCCTCCTCCTCCACAAGCGCGCCCGCCGAGCACGTTGACGAAGACGGCACCGCTCGCCACGAAGTCTCCGCTCGCTGTTACGAAACCGTCAGTTCAGCAGCAGCCACACCAGCCTACGTTCTCCCAAACGCAGAGGCCTCCGATGGGGGTGGCTCCGCCCTCCGAGGAGCTGCCTGCTTCGGGGCGGCACACGTTGCAGGTGGCTCCTGCTCCGCCACCGCTGCCGAAGCTCGATCCCTTGCCTGCGGTTTCCGTGGCGCAACCGACCATGAGCATGAAGGAGCCCCTCGCCAAGGAGGCGAGCAGCAAGCATCCGACGTTGATGATGTTCGAGCCGCAGGAGCCGTCGCAGAGTCTCGTGGAGAGCTCACAACCGATCGTGGTGCCCGCCAACGAGCCCAGCGCGGTGACGAACGCCGTGACGAGACCGCCACCCTGGGGTGAGGGCGCGGTCGAGATGGACACGCAGATCCCAAGGTCTCCAGCCGTCCCCAACGTCGATGGATCTTCCAAAGCGCGGCCACCAAACGAACGACCGTCGGAGGCTCCGCCTAGACCCGTCGAGCTGAGCTCGTCCGACCTGTCGTCCGAGGCGCGCATCGCCGTCGTGAAGGCGCCGCCCCTCACCGCGGCCGAGCGCCCGCACGGAACGATGCACGGGCTCGGCCCCGAGTTGGTCGTGCAGAATCGCGTCGCCACACCTCCGAGCGCTCCGCCTGCTCCGCTCTCGCAAAGCGATGTCGCATCGACCAACAAATGGGCGTCACAACCTGAACCCCGGCGACCGGAGAGAGAGAGGCCCAGTGGCGCGAAGCTCCACGATCTGCGCGCGATGCACGGAGGTCTGTCGGGCGTCGGCGTTGCCGTACGACAGGCATACGCCGACCTGCGCGAGCGCACGAAGGACAAGCCCATCTGGTTTCTCCCCGTCATCGGCGGCGTCGTGGTCGTCGCCGCGCTGATTCTGGTCATCGCGGGCGTGAAGGCCATCTTCGGCTCGAGCGAGCACTCGGGGTCCACGGTCACCAGCGGAACGTCCACCTCCTCCATGACCGCATCCACTGCATCCACACCACCCAACCCCGCGGCCATACCGCCGATGGCTTGCCAAACGTCAGGGCCCGCGCACACTGTTGCACCCAAAGCTTTGATTGCGAGCGGTGTGGAGGCCGTCACGGTGGCTTCGCAGATCGCGCTCGGGTTTGCCGTCGCACCCAAAGAAGCTGCCCTCGAGATCCTCGACCCAACGAGCCTGTCGTCAGCGAGCACGCTCCATCTGCACGCGACCGACAACGTCCGGCGCGTCCTCGCCCTCGATGCGTCGCGGGCTGCCGTCGACGCGGATCACAAGGGAGACAGGCTCCAGGGCCGGCGCACGATCCCATCGAACCCGCCGCTCGATGTCGGTGCGATGGACGGAAACCTCGTATGGGCACCGCACGGCGCGGACAAGGGCACCAAGCTGTGGTCGCTCGTGAACCCCGATGCACCCATCGAGGCGCTGCGCGGTGAGCCGCTCCCCAACGGATCGACCGTGGTCGCCTTCCGATCGAGCGGCGCCATCTGGTTTGGTCTGTTCGGCGGCACACCTCCGGCGCCCATCGCGAGCCTCAGACACATCGACGGCCTCGGCCCACAAGTGGGGTCGCCGGCGGTCGCTTCGAGTGGAGACAGCGTGATGGTCGCCTGGGCCGATCGCGCGAGCCCGAACGACTTCTGGTCGATTCGATTCGTCACCTTCAAGCCGGGTGCGGACGCCCCTCCGCAAGCCAAACCGTTCGCGCTACCCTCGGGTGGGCTGGGCGAGCAGGCCATGTCACCAGCGATCGCTTCGCTCGGCGCAGGCCGCTTTCTCTTCGTGTGGACGGAGGGTCCGGTGTCCGAGCACCAAGTGCGTGGGGCCGTCGTCGAGGCGGGCGTCGCGAGCGGCGTCTTCACCGCGTCGCCCGAGGGCGTGAACGCCGGGCAAGGACAAGCTGCGGTCCTCGCGGATGGCCGTGGGGTCGTCGCGTATCTCTCCGCCTCCCAGACGAGCAAGGGTTTCGAAGTCGCTGCCACACCCATTCAGTGCGTGGAGAACAAATGATGCCTCGGCTCTTCGCCGCGATGGTCTTTTCGGCGGCGGTTCTTTCCTGCTCCCTCTTCGAGCCGCAGTCGAAGATCCGCGCCGGCACGCTCTTCCAGACGGGCCAAGCTCAGTACGACGACTACTTCGCGAAGGTCCACACGCTCCAGGGCGAAGCGGGAAGCTGGGATGACGACAGGAAGGCGTCGCGACGCGGCCTCATCGATGCTCTCAAGATCGCAACCGACTCGGTCGACGTCACGATCCTCGAGGCGACCCATCAGCGCATGGTGTCCATCGCGCACGTCGTCGGAGCGACACGGCTCGATCTGCGCGAGGACGAAGGCCACGTCATGCTCGCGTCCGAAGCGCGCGCGGACTTGCCGACGCGAGACTTCGAGAAGGCGCTCCAGGCGACGGTCGACGGCGAGATCAAGCGCAAGCGCTCCCTCCGCGACGTGCCGCAGCGATGCGACGAGCTCGCGAAGACGGGCCGCGAGCTCGAGCCACGGGTACGGGCGGATTTCTTCCGCCAAGGTGGGACGATGATGGCCGACGTACACGACGAGATCGCCGCATCGCTCGATGTCCTCGATCAGATCTCGAAGACGTCGCGCCTCGCGCGCCGTGAGACGGAGGACTTCGTGTCCGACCTCGGACGTGCGGTCGCTGCCGAGCCCGGCGAGTACTTCCACGGGGAAGGAGCACCGTCGAGCACCGCCAAGCCCACGCCGACGACGCGGCCGAAGCCTCAAGCTGTCGCGACGACGAACACGGCAGCGACCGCCGTGACGGTCGCAACGCCCAAGCCGAAGCCCCCGCCCAAGAACCAGGGCGGCGACGAAGTGTTCAACCCCTGATCAAAGGGCCACTGCGTCTCGTTCCGATCTTGTTCTTCGTCTCGGGGGCCTCGGCGCTCGTCTTCGAGATCCTGCTCTTTCATCAAACGCGCCTCGTCCTCGGAAGCAGCGCGTGGGCGATGGTCGTCGTGCCGGCGGGCTTCATGCTCGGTCTTGGGCTTGGCAACACCGTCGCGATGCTTCGCGGCGATCGAATTGCACGTCCGCTCCGTGCCTACGCCGCGCTCGAAGTGCTCGTCGCCGGCGCCGGTGTTGCGCTCGTTTGCTCGCTGCCGCGCTTGGCATCGACGCTCGGGCCAGTGTTCGAACCGGTCATCGACAAGCCGGCTCTCCTCGCGGCGCTGCGGCTCGTCTCTGCCTTTCTCTTGCTGCTCGTTCCAGCGTCGGCGATGGGCGCGACGCTACCGCTCGTGACGCGAGCGCTCGCCGCCGCAGATCCCAGCTTCGGCGCCGTCCTCGGTAAGCTGTATGGCTGGAACACGCTTGGCGCGGTCGCGGGTGCGGTCCTTGCTGAAACGGTGCTCATCGGCTGGGTGGGGATCCGCGGCGCGTCCCTCGTCGCGGGCGGTCTGAACCTGCTCGCCGCAGCAGGCGCCTTGGCCATCTCGTCGCGTTCCGCCGAACACGTGCCCGTTGCTCTCCGTGCAGCGAGCCCACTGCGTGCATGGCGCTTCCTCGTGGCAGCGTTCCTGTCGGGCTTTGCCTTGCTGGCCCTCGAGATCATTTGGTTTCGCTTTCTGTCGCTCTACGTGCCGACCCGATCGCTCGGGTTCGCGCTCATGCTCGTTGTCGTCCTTGCGGGCATCGCCGTCGGGGGCCTGCTCGCGTCGGTGTGGCAGAGGCGTGCTCCGAACTCCACGCAGCTCAGCTCCGCGATTGCGTGGGCTGCAGGGGCGATGACCGTAGTCGGCTACGTCATCATGCCCGCCGTGATTCGTTTCCTCGACATCGGGGTGGCACGCCGTGCGCCGCAGATCCTCGAGCTCGGGATCCCGCTCATGCTGCCCGTCTCGATGCTGTCGGGCGTGCTCTTCACGCTCCTTGGCTCGCACCTGCGCAGCCAGCGCGGTGGCCTCGATGCTTCGGTCGCAGGCGCTCTCACACTCTGCAACACTGTCGGTGCCGCACTTGGTGCGTTCGTCTCTGGCTTCGTGCTGCTTCCGTCACTGGGTATGGAGCGTTCATTCGTCGCCGTCGCGCTCCTTTATGGCGTGGTCGGCCTGCTCATCTTGTTGCGCAGCCCGAGACTTTCGCTCGTGGCGATGATGCTCGCTGGGGCGGGACTGACGATGAGCGTGGTGCTCTTTCCCTTTGGCAGCATGCACGTTCACCTCGACGCGGTCGTCACGCGCTGGACCCAGCCCCCACGTGGTCGCGTCGAGGTCCGCGAGGGGCTGACGGAGACCGTCCAGTTCGTGGAGCGTCGTTTCGCCGATCGGACACGCTCCGAGCGTCTCCTCACGAACGGCATCTCGATGTCGGCGAGCGACTTCCGCAACCGCCGGTACATGAAGCTCTTCGTCTACTGGCCCGTTGCTCTCCACCCCGGGCTTCGTCATGCACTCCTGATCAGCTACGGCGTGGGCGCGACCGCACGCGCGCTCGCGGACACGCGCGAGCTCGAGACCATCGACGTCGTAGACGTGTCGCGCGACATCCTCGAGATGAGCCGCATCGTCTTCCCCGACCCTGAACGGCAGCCACTGCGAGACCCGCGCGTGCGTGTCCACATCGAGGACGGGAGGTTCTTCCTCCAGACGACCCATGAGCAGTTCGACCTCATCACGGGCGAGCCACCCCCACCCGATCTCGATGGCGTCGTCAACCTCTACAGCCGCGAGTACTTCAGCTTGATGCGCGAGCATCTCGCCGAAGGCGGCATCGCGACGTATTGGCTCCCGACGCACTCGCTGTCGCAGGAAAACGCCCTCGCCGTGATCCACGCGTTCTGTGACGCGCTGCCAGACTGCTCGCTCTGGAACGGAGCAGGAAGCGACTGGATGCTCGCTGGAACACGGAACGCACGCGGTCCCGTCTCCGAGGAGCGCTTTCGCGCGCAGTGGGCCGATCCTACGGTCGCCACCGAGCTCGCTGCGCTCGGCTTCGAACGTCCGGAAGACCTTGGCGCGCTTTTCATCGCAGACGCGACATATCTTCGAGCCATCAGCGCGGCGACACCCCCCGTCGTCGACGACTTCCCGAAACGGATCGTGGCGCCGTCGTTGTTCGCGCCGGTCGAGCTCGACGGTCCAGGGCTTTACGGCTCTTGGTCGGACACGAACGCGGCCCGCTCGAGGTTCGTCGCGAGCGCGTTGGTCGCGCACCTCTGGCCCGAACCACTACGAAGCGCGTCGCTTGGCGCATTCGATGCGCAGAGGCTCGTCAATCGGACGCTGCTGCGCCCCGCACCCGATCCCACGTCGGAGCTCGCTGATGTGGATGCGATGCTGAGGACCTCCCTTCACAGCGCTGTCGCATGGCGTCTCGGCAGCGACTCCGACGTGCAATCAATCCTCGCCCAGCTGGACGGAGCGGAGCGAGCGCAGCCGGAGCCGGCCCTCCACCTTGCCATCCAACAGATCTCGGAGCGTCGCTACGAGGAGTCGCTCGAGCCACTCGCGCTCGCAGCGACCAGCCCGGAGCTCGCACAAAAGGCGATGCTACTCCGCGTCTACGTGCTGTCGCTCCTCAAACCTTACTGATCGTAAGCCCAAGCAGGCCTCGGATGCTCTGGTCCTCGCTGCTCGCAGCCTTGGTTCTTCTTGAGCGGGCCGTCCTGCACGAGCAGACCGTCGTTCACACCCGGCTTGCCCCATACCTTCGACGGGCCTTTGCAGCCCTGCGCGATCCACGTCGCGAGGATCGACAGTTCCTCGTCGGTCATGGACGGCAATCCCATCGGCATCCCGAGCATGGCTTTTGGGTATGCGGGATAGGGCGAACGCTCGGTGTCCTCGAACGGCACGACGTGATCGCGCTGCTCCTCCACCCTTCGCTGAAGCATCGCTACGAGCACGGGAGGCATGCTCTCGCCGTTGTGCGCCACGAGGACGGAGAAGCGTTTGCCGTCCGGCCCAACCGCACCGTTCACGAGCGCCTCGTACGTGCGCATCGCGAGGCCATTGCCGTGGTAGCCGAAGCCGCCCTTGTTGCCCGGACCGGTGTCCTTCTCGTAGTCGTTCATGTGACAGTGCACGCACACCTTCCCGAGCGTGCGGGCCTTGGCCTCTTCCCATGTCACTTCACGCTCGAGGATCTTCGGTGGCGTGGGTACGTACGCTGGAGGCGCGGGGTGGACATCCGCGGCACCAAAGAACAGGAAGTCGCGCACGAGCTCGGCTTCGTCTTGCGTGAGCCCGCTCGGGGGCATGAGCGTTCCGGGTGTGATCTGCGGAGCGTTCTTGATCCACGCAACGATCACATCGGGGCGTGTGCGTTCTTTGGCGTACCGGAGGTTTGGCGCGAGCGAGTTCGTCGCCCGCGCGCCTTCGAGCGCAACCCGCGGCATGCCCGTGTCGAGGTTGCCGAACGTGTGGCAAGCCGGGCAGCCCTTCCCAAGAAAGAGCTGCTTGCCCTTGTCGAGCCGCATCTGCTCCGGGCGCTTGCCGAGATCGGGAGCCTTGTAGTCGGCCGCGTATGGATCGGGCGCGGTCGCCACCGCCGCGAAGTAGCGGGCCACGGCGTGAATGTCCGCCTCCGTCAGCGCGTGGCGGATCATGCTCTCTTCGAGCGTCGGCCGCTGGTCGTACGGCTCGGCGAGGAAGCTCGCGATGTAGTCCGCCCTCACGCGCCGCCCGAGGTTCGTGAGGTTTGGCACCTTGATGAGGTGGACGATGTTGCGCTGGTAGCGCGCGAGGATGTCCGGCCCGTAGCGAACCTTGAGCTCCTCGTATTGTTTCTCGCCGGGCTTGAGCCCATTCAAGAACTCGTGGCAGCTCGTGCAGTAGTTCGGCCGCACGGGGGCGGGAAGATCGTCGATGTCGTGGCAGCGCCTGCACTCGTTCTTGACGAGGACGGCCTTGCCCGTCGCGATGGCTTCGTCGCGCACTTTCGGGTCCCACGTCACCGTCGGCACGACAAACGCAGCCGTCGCACTAGGGGCGATCGCTCCTGCGTCGGGGGTGGGGGGTGGAGTCTTCCCACACGCAACGATCGCCGCAAGAGCGATGGCAGTCACGAGGACGAACCACTTCGGCACGTCCCCACTCTAATCTATCTTCCGGTCTTCCCGCCTTCCTGTTCTCTCGTTCCGTTCTTCGCTTTCACGAGCGCACCCACGCTCGAGCTCGCTCCAAGAGGGAGGGCTCCGAGCAACCGCTCGACGACATCCGTGACGCTTTCCCCACCGAGGATGGCGAGCGGTGACGCGTTCTTCGACAGCTCCATGGCGAGCGTTTGGTGACCGAGGGTCTTGAGCGTCGCGATGAGCTCGGGTGCGAGCGCGCCCATCTGATCACGAAACGCGCTCACGCGCGCCTCGAGCATCTTCCGCTCGAGATCCTGCTCGCGTTCTCGCGCGGCCATGCGTGATCCGTCCGCGACCGCGGCCACAGCTGCCGCAGACTCCGCGGTGGCCAAGTCCACGGCGCGCTTCTTCTCCACACGCTCTCGCTCGCTCGCCATCGTCTGGGCTTGCTCGTCGCAGATCGCGCGACGAACCTGTTCCTTGAGGCGCTCGTTCTCGAGGCGCAGCAGCTCCTGGCGTCGCATCACGTCAGCCACGATGGCATCGCGCTGCGCACCTCCGATGAGGACCTGCACCTCGGGGTCGAGGATGCGGACGTCGAGCACCTCCACGTCGTAGATCCACATCCCGTTCTCCTCGAAGTGACGCCCCGGACGTGGCTCGCCTTCCCGCTTTTCCCCCAGGATGGCCATGCGGAGGATCTCCGTGCTGTTCTGGTAGAATGCCTCGATCGACGACGCATGCACGGCTGCACGGAGCAACGAGCCGGCGTGATCGCATAGGAGGCCGACGTAGTCCGTCACGTTGAACCAACGTTCGGCGTGCTCGAGCCCGACGAATGACACGCGATACGAGACCGTCACCTCGATCTCGTTGTGGTCGGCCGTCTTCAGGCGCAGCACGTCGGAGACCTTGTTGCCGTCGGTCTGGAGAAAGCACGTGCGAAGCGTGTGCTCGGATGACTTCGGCTTCCCGGTCGAAAGCTCGAGCACCTCGAGGTCTTCGTCGTAGTCGAGCACGCAGGTCTGCGGGCCACGCATGACCTTGCGCTGGTCTTTGGCCGTCACGAGCACGGCGAAGCCAGACGGCACGTAGACGGAGAGCGCGCGCACGAGATCGCGGTCGTGGGCCACGTTGTAGAGATCGCATCGCGCGTCATCGAGCGAGCGCGCGATGATCTGAACCCGCGTAGGATCGGGCAGGTAGTTGATGGGGCCGGTGACCGTGGTGATGCGCCCGGTGGCGATGTCTCGCACGTAGACGCCTTCGCGCTCTCCGAGCGGGATCGCTGCGACCTCACCGACGATCTCGATGCTCGCCGTGGGAAAGAAGAAGCCTTCGCCCTCCTCCAAGAAGATGTCCTGCCCTGCCGCGTAGCTCCCAGGAGGGATGGCGGTTCCGTCTCGCGTGGTCGCCTCGAATGATTTGACCACGCGCAGGTGCAGTCCCGATCCCTTCCGGAGTCGGCGCGCCTTGTGGACGTACGATCCCTTGCCGAGGAGCACCTCGAGGCCCGTCGTTGGGATGTAGAAGCTCGTATCGGTGCCGCGCACGACGATCTCCGTGCCGATCGGTTCGCTGCGCTCCGCTGCTTCATCGTCGTACACGCGCACGACGAGATACTCGTCCTCGCGCAGCGCGTGCCCATCGACCACACGCGCCCGCTGCCCTGGCCACAGGGGAAACGACGCTGGCCCAGGGACAACGACCTTGCGTCCCATGAGGAGGTCGACCGCGCTGTTGTTACCCTTCGTCGGTTTGACGTTGGGGTCCTTCGGAGGGTTCTCGAGCACGATGTACTGGGACGACGTCGCGGCACAGAGCATCGCAACGGCCGCGCCCTCTTCGGCCCGAATCGGTACGAACCGACCGTGCTGATAGTCGACGAGGCGCTCGGTGTTCGAGAGGCTGATCTTCGTCGGTCCGACGTAAAGGACGATGTCGCCCTTGGTCAGATCCTGCACGTAGGCGTATTCGTTCGAAGCCACGAGGATGTCGCGTTCGCGTGTATCGGTCATGCCGGTGGGTTTGCACCGCGCGTGCCGCGCTCAACCCCTCGTTGATGCATCGGGCTTCACAGGTAGCGCACCGCTTTGGTGCACACGGCGATCGAGATGGACGCGAGTCTCAGCGACGAAGCATGAGCGTGACGAGGCCCGAGATGGTGCCCTGCGACTCACACGAAAACCCGATGTCGATGGCGCGTTTCTCGAGCCAGGTGGGTGCGATACGGAGCTTCTTGTAGGAGGCCACGCGCATGTCCCACCCTCGTTCGGTCCGCCGGTGGATCACGTCATAGACGCGCACGTGGTCGCCCTCGTACTCGAGAAAACACGAGAACACCGTGTGCTCGTCTGCGCGCACGGGCACGAAACGCTCGTCACCTCGAAGCTCGTGCGTGAAGTCGCGCAGCGCGATGACGAAACGAGCGCCGGGTTTGGTCACGCGATGGACTTCGCGCAGGAGCCGCTGCACGTCACCGAAGCTGCCGAGGTGCGTGAGCGTGTCGCCCATGCACACGCAGGCATCGAATGACCCGGCATCCATGTCGACGATGCATCGGAGGATGTCGTCGTTCTTCGTCGTGATGGATAGCTTGCCGGCCCCCTCACGGAGCTCCGCGAGGAGCTTCGCGCTGAGATCCACCGCGGTGACGTCGAACCCGAGCTCCGCGAGTGGAATCGACTGAAAGCCGGAGCCTGCGCCCACGTCGAGGGCCCGCATGCCGGGGCTTGCACGGAGACCCATCGACTCGAAGAACCGCCTGTTGTCCGCGGTGCGCTCGGGCAAGCCACCAAAGAGCCACGAGTAGTGCTCGGCGAGATGGAGATCGTAGTGCGACGCGATCGCCGCGTGGTCTGCCATGTTACTTCAGCAAGAGTGGCGGCTTCGCGCGCGCCCACGTCATCATCTCCGTGGGATACACGCACGACGTCAGCGACGATTGTTTGCAGCTCGCGTCACCGCGAATCGCGACGCAGCTCGACCCCACGAGGCTGACGGCCTGGGCCTCGCTCATGCCCCAGAGTCGAGCGCAGGCGACGTTGACGAACGTCTGATCGTCGTCGACGTGCTTCTCCTCGTCACGCGCGATCGAGAAGCCAGGCTTCTCGCAGTGCTGCTTGGCGAACGCGACGGCCCTGTCGTCGGTCATCGAGAACGAGCCGTTCGGGAGCGAGTGCACGAGCATCGCGGGGCCGACGACCTGCGCCGGTGAACCGTCACACCGCCCGCTGATGCGCGCGCGATACGGACCGTATGAAACGAAGTCAGGCCGCCCATCGCGATCGACGTCCTCGACGCGGAAGATGGGGAGATCCTTCGCAGGAGGGTACGGCTCGACGGTGCCGTTCTTGAACTCGACGATGTACGCCATCGGATCGCGCGGGCCGTCTTTCGTCTGATCGTGACCGATGACGATGAGCTCGTCCTCGCCATCTCCGTCGAAGTCGAAGCTCGATTGGGTGTCGAAGGCGACATGGTCGAGCTCGTGGCTCTGGAACGCGCGGTCCTTCGTACGTGCCGTTCCCGCGAGCACCACGCTGGCCTTCTGACCCGTGGCAGAGGCGTGAATGGCGACGAGCTGCGCGGTGACGCCATGGAGCTCCTCCTTGAGATCGCGCAGGCCGATGCCCCACGCCGCGCCCGACTTGGTCTTGGTGCATTTGCCGAATGCCCCGATGATGTCGTCGTTCATCGCTTGCACGTGCGACAGCGGGTCTTTCGACTCCGTGATGGTTCGTAGCTTGGTGGTCTCTGCGGTCCGCTCGGCGTCGAGGGCCTCGCACGCCACGTCCTTGGGGGGTGCGCTCGTGGTGGATGCACTCGCGCTCGCGGTCGTGGGTGGGGGTGTTTGCGCTGTCGTCGTAGGTTGCGGCTTTGGGTTTTCGGCGGGTGCTGCACCCCCACCGCACATGGCGAGGAGGAGAAAGAAGACCATTCGTTTCATCGACCCAAGGGTTTCTCGCCCAAACCCGGGAAGCGCAAGCACAAAGGTTGTGCTAGATGGGCGCGCAATGAAAAAAGGGCTTTTGGCGCTCTTCGTGGGCTCATGGCTCTTCGCGTTCGCCGCGTGCGGCAACAGCGGTGGCTTCACGGGCAACGACTCGGGTGGCGCGGATACGCAGCAGGGCATGGACGTCTCGAGCACGCCGCCTGATGCGGCAAACGACACCGCACAAGACGCCCCGCCAACCGATGCACCGGGCTTCGACTGGCCGGACTGCATGTCCCAACCGACTGGCGTTCCGACGAAGACCATCCCCGAGATCTGGAGCGACAACCCGACGATGCCCACGCAAGTGTGGCTCGAGTCGGTCTACGTCACCGGCATCTCGTCGGGCGCGTGCACCGCGGGCGTTGCGTGTGAGCTCATCGTCCAGCAAGACCTCACCTACGGGTCTCTCGCAGCCGGCGCGCAGCACGCGATTCGTGAGTGGATCACGACAGCGACCTCCACTTACTTCACGGCGCGTGCCGTGGGCGATCAGGTGAACATGCTCGCGTGGGCGTACCGCGAGACCGGAGCAGGCGAGAACGAGCTCATATTGCACGTCGACACCATCGAGCCCGGCTGCGCGCTGAAGATCGGCAGCGGCACCCCGACGCCGATCACGGGCGTGCAGCTCTCGGACGTCGATTCGATCGCCGACTACGAGCAGACGTACGGTCCGCTCTTGATCTCCATCCCGAGCGTCACGGGCACACCGAAGCAGCCCGACCAGATCTTCGGCCTCGGTGACACATTCTACGACGGCGGCGCGGATGACGGGCAGATCGTGAGCTTGAGCCCGTACTACATGGCGGGTGGCGTCTTCGTAGGCTTCGACGCTGGCGTGAAGACGAAGTTCACCGCGGTCTCCGGTGTGTACAACGAGTATTACGATCCCGACGCGTCATCGACGAAGTACCTCGTCGTCAGCACCCGGACGATGAGCGACGTTCAGTAGTCGTTACTTGAGGGCGTCGGGTACGCGCGTCATCGCGCCGTGCACCGCACCCCGTAGAGCGCTCTCTTGCAGGTGATCGCTCCCGCCCTGAGCGCGCGCTCGGCCCTCGAGGACGGCAAAGAGCACACCGCCGTCTCGTGAGCGGAGCGTCGCTGAAATCACGCACGTCATGCTCGCCACGCCCCGGTCGCGTTCGGAGTCGAGCTTCACGAGTGATACCGACAGGATGGCATCCTTGTGGCTGCCGCGCAGATCGAGATCGCGCATCTCGGCCTCGAGCGCCGTGCGAAGCGCAGGTGTGATGTTCGCGGCGCTCTGCGGGAGGACCGCGATCTCACCGAGGGACAGATGCCTGCTCCCAGCATCCGCGGCCTTGGTTGGTGCGAGCACCGCGAACAGTGAAACGACGAACAACGAAGTGATGCGCATCCTCATCCGCTATCTTAGTCGCAGCGAGCGGGGCAACTTCCACGTGGGTGGGTCGATCATGTCCATGGCTTGGGTGCGATCCCCACGTGGACCGAGTGCACCGAGCTACGAGGAGAGTGCACCCAAGCTATGAGGGGATCGCAGTCCATCCACGGACAAAATGCATCCCATCCCATGTAGACTCGATGGGTGGCCAAGGGCATCTGCGGACTAGGTGTGCTCTTCCTTTGTGCCGCCTGCGAGTCGAACCAGCTACCTCCTCCACCCCTGACGCTCGATCTCGGCGCTGCGACGAGCGCCACGTTCGGTGGGGACGGGTCGCTCACCGTCACACGCAATGGGATGCCCCTGCTCGCGACTCCTCCAGGGATGGGGCTCCTCTCACGGGCATTCGACGCGAATTCCCCCGATGGGTGGCACGATCCGGCGCAAACGACCGCTTACACGTTCGTGCCCCTCGACCCGCGCACTGTCACGGTCGAGTCTCCGTCGCCGGGCGTCCTTCACGTGACGACGCAAGCCGACGGATCACCGACGGTGCTCGTCCGCGCAACGCTCGCGAGCGATGCCGGCTTTTACACCGGAATGGGCGAGCGGTACTCGCACGTGTCCGCGAGCGGGGCGATCATCCCAATGCACATGCTGATCGACGCTCAGTACGAATCGGGGACGAACGACGCGCACATCCCCGTCCCGCTCCTCGTTTCGTCTAACGGCTATGGCGTCTTCTTCGAGAGCCACCAAGCGGGCGCGTTCGACGTGGCCGCCACGGATGCGAGCACCGTGATGGCGACCTTCGAAGGGACGGACGCGAGCGTGTGGTTTTTCTTCGACCCTGACCCGCTCGAGGTCGTCGCGGACTACGTGAATCACGTTGGGTTGCCGCGCCCGTTGCCGCGGTGGGCTCTCGGGCCGATGTACTGGCGCAATCACTGGGCGAGCGATCAAGCCGTGCTCGCCGACGCCGTGGAGCTGCGCAATCTCCACATCCCGACGACGACGATGTGGATCGACGATCCCTGGCAGACGGCTTACAACACGTTCGTTCCGAATCCGGCGCAATTTCCAGATCCTCCAGTGCTGATGGGCGAGATGGCAGCGCTTGGGTATCGCGTCATGCTCTGGTCGACGCCGTACCTCGAAAAGCCAGGCACGGGACCCGATGACGGAGCGCGCGATCTCTACGCCCAAGCCGTCACGGACCCCGGGTTGTTCGTGCGGCTGCAAGACGGCACCCCCCTCGCCGCACCTGGCAACGACAGCTCGGCCCAATACGGGATGATCGACTTCACGACAAGCGTCGGTCGTGACTACTGGTCGAACCTTGCATCGGCTCCCGTCTCGCTTGGTGCAAGCGGCTTCAAGCTCGATTACGGCGAAGACGTCATCGCGGAGTTCTTCAACGCGAGGCTCGGCATCGTGTACGCCGACGGCGAGACCGACCGCACCGCGCGCACGTACCCGCTCGGATATCACGCCGCGTATCATCAGGCGCTCGACGCAGCCCGCAACGATGGCGTCGTGATCGTCCGCGCATCGAGCTACGGCGGCGCGTCCATTGCCGACATGATCTGGCCGGGCGACCTCGACAACGACTTCTCGCACTACGGCGACGAGGGCAGCAATGGCACCCTCTTGGTGGGTGGCTTGCCATCGGTCGTCGTGGCCGCGCAAACACTGTCCGTGAGTGGCTTTCCGAGCTTCGGCTCCGACACGGGCGGTTATCGCAACGGCACCCCGACCAAGGAAGCGCTCTTGCGATGGGCCGAGCACACGTCGCTGTCAGTCATCATGCAGCTCTACGGTGGAGGCGATGGCAGCCATGCGCCGTGGGCCTACGACGACGAGACGGTGTCACTCTACACGGGCCTCGCCGCGCTCCACACCGAGCTCGAGCCTTACCTGTCATCGATCGTTCATGTTGCAGAGACGCAAGGCGTCCCGACGATACGCCCGCTCCCACTCGCGTTTCCCGCCGATGCGATGGCGGCCGCCTTCGCGGACGACGAATACATGCTCGGCCCCGACCTGCTGATGGCACCGGTCGTCGAGGAAGGCGTGACCTCGCGGCAGGTGCACTTTCCACCGGGTGCGTGGGAGAGCTTCTGGACGAACGTCATCACGGTGGGCCCGACCGAGGTCGAGGAATCTGCGCCCCTCGGGACACCGTTGCTCTTCGCGCGTGTGGGCGCGCTCCTTCCGATGCTCGCGGCTGATATCGACACGCTGACGGGCGCGACTGCACCGGCTGTCGTCACCGCGAACCAGCGCCCGACGTTCGAAGCGCGTGGCTGGCCGAGCGGACCGGCAACCGCGACGTTCGACGATGGCACGTGGATCGCCATCACCGATGTGCCGCAGGGTGTGGGGGTGACGTTCGTTCCCGGCGTGCTCGCTCGAGCCATCGTGGTGACGCTCGACTTGACGTCACGCACCGGAGACACAGCGCCGCTCACGCACGTGCTCATCGGCGATAGCGACATTCCTGCCTTGGCGAGCGAGGCCGATGTTCGGGCCTCGGGCACGAGCGCGTACGTGCTCAACGGCAACACCATCGTCTTGTTGCTGACGGCATCAGCCGTGGCATGGATAGAGTGAATCTCATGGCCGCGATCGTGCTCTTCGACGGTGTGTGCAACCTCTGCAGCGCGTCTGTGCGCTTCATCGCCTTGCGCGATCGCGAGACCTTCTTCAGGTTCGCCTCGATTCAGTCCGACGCGGCGAAAGCGCTCATGCTCGAGCACAGCATCGTGATCCCAAGCGGCGATCCGACGAGCATCATCGTCGTCGAAGGGGATCGGGCGTTCGACCGTTCGACGGGTGCGCTCCACATCGCTCGCCACTTGGACGGCATTTGGAAGGCGGGTTGGGCGTTCATCATCGTGCCGCGCTTCATTCGCGACGTGCTCTACGATTTCATCGCCAAGCACCGTTACCGATGGTTCGGGAAGAACGATGTGTGCATGGTGCCGACGCCCGAGCTTCGCGCGCGCTTCTTGTGATCTCTGCCTTTAGGGGCTCTCCACCCGATGAGGCAGCTCCATCAGCTCGGGGAGCTCTAGCGCCACGCGCCATACCGTTCCTTCCTTCACACACTTGATGTTCGCGACGTCCATCGGCTCGTCCCCGGTCACCGAGACGATGGCCGTATTGCCCGAGATCGCGGTCGTCACGTGCTTCAGTCGAAAACGGAGCGCGAAACGCCCCTCCGCGAGCACCTCATAGGGCTCGACACGATGCCCCTCGATGCGGCTCGAGCGCTCCGCCCGCTTCGACAGCTTGTCTTGAGTGGTCTTGTCGAGGAGCGCGTAGGCGTCTTTCGCCTTCTTCGGATCGGTGATCGACGCATCCATGCGATCGAGCCACTCCCGGAGAGCGCCTTCGGGCGTCGCATCGGGAGGAGGCCGCGAGCACGAAAGGATCAGCGCGGTCAACAAAAGGAGGAGCACCCGAAGCACAGCTCGAAACTACTCCTGCCACGATCCGAGTCGATACGATTTGATGATGCAGCGCGCAGTACGCCTCTCGTGGGAAGGCAGACCCGGACTGGCCGTCACCAAGGCCTCGCGCCTTCGGAGCGATGGAAAGGCCTCGCGCCCTCGGAGCGATGGAAAGCCACCGACCCGCCGCGCTACGGCAGAGGACTCCGTCGTATTCTCGCGGCCCGACGGGAGCGCGCTCCACCGCGGGAACAACGTCGACGTGATGCGCGACCTCTCGAAGACCGCTCTCGGAGAGCGCGTCACGCTCGCATACCTCGACCCGCCGTTCTTGACCAACCGGGTGCACGAGACACGCGACGAGCGTGTCGCCTTCGACGACCGTTGGAGCGACCGCGCGTCGTACCTCGAGGCGCTCGGGCAGAGGCTCGAGCTCGTCCGCGACCTTCTCGCGCCCCACGGGTGCGCCGTCGTGCACGTCGACCCGAAGACGAGCCACTACGTGAAGGTCCTCTGCGACGAGATCTTCGGTGACGACTGCTTCGCCAGCGAGATCGTCTGGCGGTATCGCCGCTGGCCATCTCGCACCCAGAACTTCCAGCGCGTCCACGATGTGCTCTTGCGCTACCGCAAGAGCGCGGAGGTTGAGCCCCGTTATCACGCGACGTACGAGCCGCTCGCCGCCTCCACCCTCGCGACGTGGGGCACGCAGAAGCAACGCGCGGTCGTCAAAGACGGGCGGCGCCTCCGCTCCTCCAAGACGGAGGAGGCCACACCCGGCGTTCCCATGGGTGACGTTTGGGACATCGGGGTCATCGCGCCCGTATCGCGCGAGCGGACGGGATATCCGTCGCAGAAGCCCGAGGCTCTCCTCGAGCGCCTCGTTCTCGCGCTCTCGTCTCCCGGCGATGTCGTGCTGGATCCCTACGCGGGGAGCGGCACGACGCTCGCGGTCGCCGCGCGGCTCGGACGGGTCTTCGTGGGCATCGACGAGAGCCCGGTGGCCATCGAAACGGCCCTCGCCCGACTCGCTCCAATATAGGCAATATCGCTGCTTGCGCACGGGCGCGGCGCCCGCGTACCGTAGCGTGTCATGGTGTCGTCGCGCGTGATGGGCGGAGTGGCCGCTGTCGTCATGCTCGCCATTGCGGGCGCGTTTCTCGTCAAGGATGCGGGGACGCAAGCCATCTTCGTCATCATCGGCGTCGGTGTCCTCGCGGCCATCGCCGTCTACTGGGTCGGGCAAGGCGAGGGCGGCGAGTCCACCGGCTTGGCTCAGGCCATCCGCCGCGCACGCGAGGGGAGTGCCCCGAGAGCACCCGAAGGCGCGGACGAGGAGACGCTCCGCATCTACGAGGTGCTCGGCGAGATCGCCCACGACGTCCCGCGCCTCGCCGCGGGGGACAAGCTCACCCACGAGATCGGCGACGTGGCCCGCCGCCTCCGCGACGGCGTCGGCACGCAGCTCAGCGGAGTCGACGAGACCTCGCGCCTCGCCCGCGAGCTCGCGACGAGCATCCAAGACGTGTCGATGCACGCCGAGACGCTCGCGTCGAGTGCCGAGGAGTCGAGCTCGTCGATCCTCGAGATGACCGCCACGCACGACGAAGTCGCCGAGAACATCGTGGAGCTCGCCGGCAGCGTCCGCGAGACCGTGAGCTCGATCGAGGAGATGGCCTACTCCATCAAGGAGGTCGCCAAGAACGTCGACGCCCTCTCGCTCACCGCCGAGGAGACGAGCTCGTCGATGAACCAGATGGACGTCTCCATCGATCAGGTCCAGTCGAACGCCAACGAAACCGCGCGCCTCTCCGAGGAAGTCGCGCTCGACGCCGAGAAGGGCGCCGAGGCCATCCTGAAGACCATCAGCGAGATCTACCGCATCAAGGAGAGCTCTCAGGAGGCCGTGCAGGTCATCTCGAACCTCGGCACGCGCATCGAGGCGATCGGCCAGATCGTCAACGTCATCGACGACGTGGCCGAGCAGACGAACCTCCTCGCCTTGAACGCAGCCATCATCGCGGCGCAGGCGGGCGAGCAAGGCAAGGGCTTCGCCGTCGTCGCCGACGAGATCAAGGATCTTGCCGAGCGCGCAGGCGCGAGCACGCGGGAAATCACCGACCTCATCAAGACCGTGCAGGCCGAGAGCAAGAACGCCATCAACGCCGTCGAGCGTGGTGCCCACAACGTCGACCGCGGTGTGGAGGTCTCGAACGAGGCCGAGCGCGCGCTCAAGAAGATCCTCGAGTCGTCCCAGAAGTCGACCAATATGGTGCGGGCCATCGCCCGCGCCACCGTCGAGCAAGCAAAAGGCTCGAAACAGGTCACCGATGCGATCGGGCGCATCGCGGAGACCGTGCAGCAGATCGCAGCCGCGACCGCAGAGCAGGCGCGTGGCACCGAGCTCATCACGAAGAGCGCCGACAAGATGCGCCTCATCTCGCAGCACGTCGAGCGCAGCTCCCAAGAGCAAGCCAAAGGGAGCCGTCAGATCACGACGTCGATCGAGCACATCTCGCAGCTCGTCGCCCAGCTCGCGCAAGGGCAGAAGATGCAAGCTCGCTCCTCCGAGCAGCTCGTCGCCAGCGCCCAAAAGATGGAGGAGTCCCTCCGAGCGCAGGAAGCTGCAGTCGTGCGCCTCTCGAAGGCGCTCGACAAGTCAGCCTAGCGAGCCCAGCGGCCGTGCTCTTGGCGCCAGCCGTTACCCGCGCGAACCCAGTGATCAGGCTCCCAATGCATGTTCGGGCGACCCGCTGACCAGCGGCCCGAAAGCCACACGTGGCGTTGCCCGTTCCAATTCCAATAGCCCGGAATCCACACGCCACCCGCAGGTCCCGGGGGACGGACCTCGACGAGGGGCTGAGGGGGCGCCATCTGGACGTCGACCACCGTTTGAGGAGGCGGTGGCGGCTCGTAGACGACGTTGGCCGCGGGCTGAGCCCCGACGCGCCAGCGCCCATCGTTGAAGAAGTAGCGACCGTTGCGGCTCTCCCAGCGAGCGGGCTCGTAGATCATGCCGGGCTGCGGGGGAGCGGCCCACGCACCTGCCATCCACACGTGACGCATCCCGTTCCAGTGCCAATAGCCTGGAGTCCAGATCTGCCCCGGGCCGGGTGGGTTGCCCTGAACCTCGACTTGCGGCGGCGGCGGTGCCTGTGCGACGTCCACGGCTCCAGGCGCGAACTGCATCACCGGCGCGTGGGCGCGCATGCGCATCAGCTGGTGCTCGAGGATGTTGTCCGCACGGAGCAGAAGCTGGTCGACGCGGGCGACGATCGCGGCATCGTGGGCATCGCCAGCGAGACGACGGATGCGCCACAGGCGCGCCGTGCGCTGCCAGTGCTGGCTGATGAAGGTGCGCTCCTCGTCGCTCGCCTCGCGATTCTCTTCGTGGATCCACGAACGAATGCGGGCGTCCGTGCGCGCTTGGTAGGCCTGCTGCTCCGGTGTGAGGTCGACGTTGACCTGCGGTTGTGCGAACGCGAATGCGGGCGCGCAGACCAGTGCAACGATGGCGAGAGCGCTGACGTGCTTGTGCATGACGATGGCCTCCGAATTGACCGTGCCAAAGGCAGGGTCAATGACTCTTGCTGGGAAGGCAGCGAAGCTGCGGTTCCCAACTCCTTCCGTACGACGGGCGACCATCCTACCCGATTCAGCCAACCTGTCTAACCCGCAAATCCCCTTACATTACGCGACTGCGCAGAAGCCTTCGTAGTCGATGTAGCTCGTGATCTTCGGCTGCGTCCCGCAGACTGGGCAGCTCACGTCCTTGCGTAGACGAAGCTCGTGGAAGCGCATCTTCAAGCTGTCATAGGCGAGCAATCGACCCCCGAGGAGATCGCCCACGCCGAGGATGATCTTGATGGCCTCCGTCGCTTGAATCGTTCCGATGATACCGCACAAGATGCCGAGCACGCCCGCTTCCTGACAGCTCGGCGCGAGGTGCGGAGGAGGCGGCTCCGGATAGAGGCATCGGTAGCAGGGGCTCTCGGGGCGGCCGAGCTTGTCGGCCGCCTTCTTCGGGATGAACGTCGTCACCTGCCCGTCGAAGCGAAAGATCGATCCGTGTACGACCGGTTTGCCGAGAAACACGCTCGCGTCGTTGACGAGGTAGCGCGTCGGGAAGTTGTCGGTGCCGTCGACCACGAGGTCGTAGCCTGCAAAGAGCCTCTCCACGTTCGCGCTCGTGAGACGCTCGGCGTGCGGCACGACCTTCACGTCGGGATTCAAGTCGGCGAGGGCCTTCTTCGCGCTCTCCACCTTGAGCTCTCCGACGCGGCTCGTCGCGTGCAGGATCTGACGCTGGAGATTCGAAGCGTCGACGACGTCGGCGTCGACGATGCCGAGCGTCCCCACGCCTGCCGCCGCGAGATAGAGCGCCGCCGGCGACCCAAGCCCTCCTGCACCGAGGAGCAGAACCTTCGCCTTCAGCAGTTTGACCTGCCCAGCCTCGCCCACCTCGGGCAAGAGGATGTGACGCGAGTAGCGGTCGCGCTGCGCGGCGGTGAGGTCCGGTGGAAGCTCGACGGGGAACGTCGAATCCTTCCATCGCGTGAAGCCGGGATTGGCGCTCGCGACGTGGGTGTAACCGAGGGCCGCGAGAGTCTGGGCTGCGAGGGCGCTCCGCGAGCCTGCAGCGCAGTAGACGACGACGTCCGCGCTCTTGTCCGGGACCTTCGACTCGATCTGCATCTCGAGGAAGCCACGCGGCACGGAGACCGCCCCCGGAATGAACCCCGCGCGGTACTCTTCCTTCTCGCGCACGTCGACGAGCACGAAGTCCTCCTTCTTTTCGAGGCGGCGTTTGAGGTCCTCCAGGGAGATCTCACGGATGTGCTTGCGTGCGTCAGCCAGGAGCTCGGGGTAGTTGGGCATGGAGCGGTGAATTTGGAGCCTCTCGCACCGTTCGTCAAGTCGAAGGCAGCTCCAGTATCTTGGAGGTCATGTCAGCGCTTGCAATCGGACGACGAGGTCGCGGGCGTGGGCGGGGCGGGCCTCGACTTGACCCGTGCAGAGCTTGGCGAGGGCGAGGAAGCGCTCACGATCGGCTGGACTACCGACCGCCTCGAGGACGTCCTCGAGCACGCGACCGAACCCGTAGATGTCATCGCGATGGTCAGCGGGCTTCTTCGCCAGGCGCTCTGGGCTGACATAGCCCATGCTCCCAGGAGGGCTCGGCTGGCCCACACGTCGCGCGATGCCGAAGTCTGCGAGCACGGGCAGGGTCGGTGACACGAGGAGGACGTTCGCCGGCTTCACGTCGAGGTGCACGAGTCCCGCGTCGTGGACGCGCGCCAGGCCGCGGGCGAGGGGCAAGAGCCAGCGCTCGAGGGGAAGGAGCGACTCCGTATCGCGTGCGCGAATGCGCTCTCGCAGCGCGCCGAGGGGCGCCCACTCGAGCGCGATCCAGCCGTGGTCTGGATCCACGTCGAAGACGCGTACGACACCGGGACCGGAGAGCGCTACCGCGAGACGAACCTCGTGAAGGAGCTGGTCGCGGTCACGCGTGGGCTCGTGATACACCTTGAGGGCGAGACGACGGCCGAGCTCGCGGTCCTCGGCCTCGTACACGGCACCCGCGCCGCCACGCGCGACCTCGCGAAGGAGCTGATAGGGCGAGTCGGGCTCCGCAGCGACCACCGTGGTGAGCGCGGCCTCCCTCCGTGGTGGGGACACGAGGCCGAGCGCCGCGCGATGACGTCGATGCCGCTCGAGCGCACCGGGATGATCGATCTCCTGCAAGAGCACACGCTCGACGAGCGAGAGCGCGCGCGGTACGTCCCCCCGCTCCGCTTCGAGATCACTGAGCAGAAGGAGCGCCGACGGCGACGTCGCGGTCTGCAACAGATCATGTGCGCGAGAGCCCTCGCCGCGATCGACGAGCGCTGACGCCGCTGCGAGCAAGAGCGGCTCGGGAACCCCATGATCGATCGCTGCGTGCGCAATGGCCTCGAGCGCGGCCCCTTCGTCCTGGGTGCTTCGCAGCCCGCGAAACGTCGCGAGCGCATCCTCGATCGTGGGGCCTTCCGGAAGACCGCACTGGGCGAGCCGCTCGACCTCCGTCGGCGAGTGTTCCTCCTTCTGGAGGCGCTCGCCTCCGAGGGGCTGTGCGGGCGCTTCGGGTTTCTCGTCATCCTGCGCGTCGTCGCCGCTGGGATGCGCCGCTCGGTCGTCGCGCTTGCCGATCAGCTTGGACCAAAACCCCACGCGTCACCTCACACACGAGAAGTCGCGCAAGCGCGCGTCGGCCCAGAAGCGATAGGGTGTGTACCAGAAGCCGAATGCAGCGGGGCTGCTCGCCTGACGCCAGCTCCCGAGCAGGTAGCCCCAATCACGGAGTGAGCGTTGGTCGATGCTGCCGCCGACGAGATTGAACACGGTCCACTCTTGGAGATACGTGGCCTGGAGGGTGTCGTCCGTCACGATGTAGGCGGTGCGACCGTCGATGGCGCGAAGGAGCCTCCCCGCGTTCCGCACGTTCGTGTGCGTGTGGTCGGCGCATGGGTCGAGGAGGACGCGCGTGCTCGGCATACCGATGCGGCAGGTCGCGAGGTAGTCGAGCAAGAACGCTTCGACGACTGGCGAGTGCACCGCTCCTCCGCTCACGATGACCACGGGCGCGACGTGCCCGGCGAATGCGAGAGCGCCTCGCGCCGCGCGGTCGACGTTCACGCTGAAGCGACGCAGATCGACACGAGCGGGGCATGCGTCATCGGGCAACCATGTGTCGAGCGGTGTGCCCGCGTGCGACGGGTGGCCGTAACCGAACACCTCGATGGTTGCGTAAGGGTAAGGAGCAGAGCTGTCGTCGTTCGCGAGCGCGTGCAGCGTTCGTGCGTTGTGCTCGGCGGCCGCGCGCCTGACGTGGTCGGGTAGCTTGCATGCGAGCTCCTCGGGCAAGAATGCGGATACGTCGTTGGGTGCATGTTGGGCGATGCGCTCGTAACGCTCGGCCTCACGCTCGAGATCTGTGCGCACGTCGTGAGGGCGGTAGCCACAACCCTCGGGCACCGCATCCGGCGTTGCGGTCTCGCCGTCGTAGTGCACGGGCACGAAGCATGAGCGCGCGCGGTCGCTCTCGGGAAAGGACGTGTGATT
>Ga0302326_10002819_pt1 | contig 41802 bp, 30 predicted proteins | sample Palsa_T0_3_FD_202264 | JGI IMG/M metagenome (GOLD analysis project Ga0302326, IMG submission 202264) | Peat permafrost microbial communities from Stordalen Mire near Abisko, Sweden - Palsa_T0_3 | ecosystem: Environmental > Terrestrial > Soil > Palsa > Peat permafrost | place: Sweden: Abisko...
CCAGGTACTCGGGATTCACTCCGGCAGCGTAAGGCGAACCGAGATCTTCGGTTATGGCGCCGGTCGAGGAGTTCACGCTAAATACGTGAACCATGCCGGCCCCGCCCCCTTCCAGGAAATAGAGAAAGATGGGCGGAGTGGTTTGGGCCTCCAGCGGCAAGCAAGATGCCGCAAGAAGGAGAGCGAAGATGGCTGCTGGGATGACGGTGCGCACGGACGCCTCCTACACGGTCGCCAGCGGGGCTGGAAACACACACCCGTCGCGAACGCGGGAAAAATCCGCGAGGTCTGAATGACCGAAAGCCGCGCGCTTCAGCCGGATACGAGGATGCACGCCATCATCCTGCGAACGGCTTGCACGCGGGATCCTGGAGGGGGAGGACTTCACCGCGTGAGGAGCACTCTACTCCACCTCGATATCGAATGACAATAGGATTGTCATGAACAATGACATTTGGGGGTCGCGCCGGGTTACGGGACGTGCGCCGTCAAGTCTTCGGTTCTATTTCATTCCTTTGTCAAGACGGAATTCTCGCCGGTGAAATTCAAGGTGAACACGCAGCTGCCCGCGGAGAGACCTGGACGGAAGACAAGGAATCGCGTGCGGGGACGCTACTTGGAAGAAATCCCCTGCTCGCTTCGGGCAGGTTCCGCCCGCCGGCTGTACACAAAATTATAGTGGCGTTCATCGCATTTCAGGCAGCGGAACGGACGCAACAGAAAAAGGGGCAATAGAATTTTCTCGAAGAGGTCGTGGCGGCTGGAGCGGGACACATCATCGCTGCCGCAAAAGGGGCAGCGCCGAATCTGAGACCAAGGCATAATCGATCCACCTCAAATCTTATAACGTGGCTGTGAATCGGTGGTCAAGAACCCGCTCGCGCGTGCCGATGCCGAAAAATCAACACTTGGCGATCTTAAAATGGATATCTCGCCTTCGCCAATTCTGTTTTCGTCCGAAGTTCTTGTATTGGAGCAGGAGTAGTATGCTTGGGACTTCGCGAGGGCGCCATGGCGAGCCGGAAAGGCATGCGAGAAAGCAAGGGATCTAAGGACGGGTTTTGGGGCCTCGTTTCGGAATTGTGGATGGGTATCGTCCTCGTCGTTTTTTTGGCGATTCGCGTCCTCGGTTCGGAGACGACGCGATCCCTGCTTTCGCGATGGAAGGCGCACTGATCCATGCCTCTGCTCGCAGCGAAAGCTGCATTCGCGCTGGTGGTGCTCCTTGTAGGGGGCTGCGGAGCGGGCGGGTGGATCGGCCGGTTGCTGCCAGATACGTTCCACCCATGGGAACGAGCGGTGTTCGCGCTGCTTGGCGGCCTGGCGATTCTCTCCTGGATCCTTTTTCTGGTCGGCCAATTTTCCTTCACACCTCTGACGATTGAAATAATTCTTGGGCTAGCCGCTTTGCTCGGCATCCGGGAAATTCTCGGATGGAGGAAAGTTCATCCCTCCGCAATCCGTCCGGGACGCAAAGTCGCGCGAACGGCAGTATGGATTGTCGTGTGTGTATTGGGCGTGACGGCGGTAGGCGGCCTGGCCGAAATAACTGGCGACTGGAATGACGACGCCGTCGCGTATCACCTGTTGGGGCCAAAAGTTTGGCTGCGAGAAGGGGCCATACGGCCGGTGCTGGACAATTCGCATACCGCCTTCCCGCAAATTGCGGAAACACTCTACGGGGCTCTTCTCGCCATCGGCGGATCGCGAGCACCCAATTTCTCAAGTGTGCTGACGCTGGCGCTCTTGCTGGCAGTGTGCGCCGCGGCCGGATGCAGGCTGGGGCTGGATTCGGGGGAATCATGGTGGATGGCGGCCCTCCTTGCGACCATGCCCGCTGTTTTCGCCGGTTCGCATGAATGCTTTGTGGACGGACTGTACGCGGCGTTTGTGATTGCGGCGTTGCGCTTGGCGTACGACGCTCATCGGTGGAACGAGTGGGCGATGCTCGGCCTGTTCTGCGGCTTCGCCATGGGAACCAAATACACGGGGCTGATCGCCCTTCCGATTTTGATTTTCTGCGCGATCGCCCTGCGCGCCGGAGGCGGAAAAACCGATTGGAGCAATCTTGCGGGGAAAGCGGGCGTGGCGATTGGGGCCGGCATTGTGGTGGCAGCCCCATATTATTTGAGAAATTGGATCGTGCTCGGCTGTCCGATCTACCCGCCGCCGCCCGGCTATGCGCTAGTTTGTTCCCCCAAATTCATGTCCGCCGAAGTGATCGCGAATTTTCAGGCATATATCCGAAGGCGCGGCGCGGGGTTGGGCCGAGGCCTGCCCGCCTTTCTCCTGCTTCCCTACAACCTGACGTATCACACCTCCAATTTTCACGGCGCGGGAGGAATCGGGTTGTGCCCGCTGGCGCTGGGGCCGATGGGAGTGGCGGCCATGCGCAAGAATCCGCTTTCGCGAATGACGATGCTGCTGTCGCTCTTGTTAACGGCGGCGTGGTTCGTGACGCAACAGGAGTCCAGGTTTCTCATCCCCGTCTACGCCATCGCCGCGATTTACGCGGTGATCGGATGGCGGTACGCAAGGCAGAGCGGCCGTGTTTGGTCCCGCGTGATGGCGGCCACTTTGGTAGCGGTCTCGGCCGGCTACGGCGCCTTCATGATTGGAAAAGCGAGTTTCCCGGAAGTGCGCGCCGTGTTTTCTCCGAGCTATGCGGCCAGCAGAAGAGCGCACGAGCTCCCGTACCTCGAGAGCTTTGAGTACCTGAATCGGGAGCCATCGGTTCGCAGGGTTCTGTTGCTGGACGGCAGCGTTACTCCCTATTATTTCGACAAGCCGTACCTCAAGCCGGTCGGCCAATGGGGAGAGCGGACGCTCCCGGGCGCCCCGGACGCAGAGCAGGCGTTGGCCGAGGTGCGAGCACTCCAGGCCACGCATGTGCTCGATGTCGTTTCCACGGTCGCGCCTTTTCAGGTCAAGGAAGGCGCGCCTGGATTGCGATTGGTGTTCGAGGCGCCTGGGCAACGCGTCTATCTAGTGGAATAGCAAGGGCGATCGGGGTTTCAAGTAGCACGGACTTCCGTCTGTGGGTTTTGCTCCTTGGTAAGGCCAAAACCCATAGACGGAAGTCTGTGCCACCAAATCTTGAGGAAAAGAAAAGCGATGCCGCGCGTTGGTGGAAGGCACCGGGAAAACGGAACCTCATGCGCGGCTGCGGCGCCATTTATTTTGGGCCATTGAATTCCAGCCAGTGAAATTCAAACGAGGCGGCGCGGTGGGCCTGCAAGTAGGAAACGCTGTGGCCCCCGGGGTAGAGGTGGAATTCGTGGGGAATTTTGAGGGCGTCGAGTGTCTCGTGGAGTTCGCTCGCGCCGCGGTAGAAGCCGAAGGAATCTTCCGTGCCGCAATCGAAATAAATTTTCATTTTCATTAGGGCGGAGGCGTTTTTCCGCGCCAGGACGAACGGGCTGTTCAAGTCCCAGAATTGCCGGTCGATGGGATCGCCAAACACTTTGGCGAGCAGCTCGTCCGCCGGATTGCCTGACGATGCGCCGGCGCTCACTCCCAGCGGCGGCGAACGCATCAAGGCGCCGCTGTGGGAGCTGACGGAAGCGAAAAGTTCCGGATGCGCGAAGGCCATGCGCAGCGCTCCGTATCCCCCCATGGAAAAGCCGGTGATGCCGCGGGCCGCGCGTTCGCTCCGCGCCCGGTAGGTGCGCTCGATGAACGGAATAAATTCGCGCAGGAAAAAATCGCTGTAGGGAGATTTACCGTCCCGTGAATTAATGTAAAAGCTATCCCCGCCGTCCGGAGCCACGACCAGGAAATCGCCCACCTTGCCCTCACGCCGCAAATTCTGCAGCCCGCTCCACTCGCCGTCCAGCGCCATGGATTGCTCGTTCCCGCCCAGCCCGTGAAGCAGGTAGAGCACCGGATATTTTCTCGTCTTCGCTTCGGCCGCCGAATAGCCGGCCGGAAGATACACGCAATAGCGCACCGGCGAATGAAGAAGGGCGCTGTGGAAGGCGCGGCAGTCCGCACGTTCCTGCGCGTGCGCGCTGACGGCAAGGACAAGCGCGAAGAGCAGAAAAGCCGCAGGCCATCTGGGACGCAGCATGGAGCGATCGCGGGACATATACGAGCAGTTGCCATTGTAGGTGCGCTTGGCCGCTGGAACAAGGGGACTTAGCGAAACGATTTCGACTGTCTTACAGAATCTTTACGTGCCGTGCATGACTTCCTAATTGGGGAAATTGCATGATTACTGTGTCAAGCAAGAACTATAAAGGTGACCTGTAAGACGATGAAGATTGACAAGGCGCACACCAAGACGTGGCGGTGATAGAGTCCAGGTTGCAGGGGGCAGATTGCAGGTTGTAGATTCGGAACCTAAAACCTGATACCTGCAGCCTGCAACCTTCCTCCGAACGCCGGCGCCGGAAGGAGGTCCAACGGCCATGACGATTTTTCTTGTATTGAATGGCTTGGGCATCGTTTTTCTGCTGTACGTGCTGGCGAATTTCTGGCAAGAAGGGCATCGCCACGAAAGCGATGCCGAGATGAACGCGGCGGAAATTGCGCGGAGGCACTGGGCCGGCGGGGATACCGGAGTATGCGACGCGATTCCACGCTCTGCACTGGACGGCGTTCCAGTGATTCCGTTTCAAGCGCGAGGCCGGAGAATCGTTGACAGCCGAGCTCGCAGCGCTGGCTCGCGTGCGACTCCGCAAGCGCGGGCAGGGCTGATTTCCACAAGATAGACGAAGCAAAAGCCGCCGCTCTGAATTATGATTCGCAGGAAGTGACAAGAAAGGGACAGCAATGCTAGATTCGATTTTTGCTATCTCGACCGTGGTGTTTTTTGTGTTGTCCGTTCTGTATGTGAAATTCTGCGATGGATTGAGGTAGCGAAAATGCTGGATGCGGTGGTATCGCTGGCGGTCTGCGCGGCCTTGCTCGTTTACCTGGTGTACGCGATGCTGCGCCCGGAAAAGTTCTGACCATGACAAATAACGGCTGGTTCCAAATCCTCTTCTTCCTTCTGATCGTCCTCTTGCTAACGAAGCCATTGGGATCGTTCATGACGCGCGTATTCAATCGGGAGAAAACTTTTCTTGACCCGCTGATGCGCCCGATCGAAAAGCTGGTGTACCGGCTGACAGGCGTCGATGAAACCAAGGAGATGCGCTGGACCGAATACGCGGGCGCGATGCTGATCTTCAGCGGCGTCACCATGGTGGTGCTGTATCTGATCCAGCGGCTGCAAAACCATCTGCCTTTCAACCCGCAGAAACTCCCCGCCGTCGCTCCGGACTTGGCCTTCAACACGGCCGCGTCTTTTACGACCAACACCAACTGGCAAGCCTATGTGCCGGAAACCACCATGTCGTACTTGACGCAGATGGCCGGCCTGGCGTACCACAACTTTATTTCCGCGGCGGTGGGAATCGCTCTGGCCATCGCCATCGTTCGCGGCATCGCGCGGCGCGAAAAAGACACGCTCGGGAATTTTTGGGTGGACATGACGCGCGCGGCGTTCTGGGTACTGTTGCCGATTTGCGTGCTGGGTTCGCTCCTGCTGGTCTGGCAGGGCGTGCCGCAAAACTTGAAGCCGTACGCGACGGCTGAGCTCGTCGATCCGCAAACCGTGCAGACCACCGACTCCGCAGGTAAAACCACCACGCAGATCGTCAAGGAACAAACGATTGCGCTGGGACCCGTGGCCTCGCAGGAAATGATCAAGGAGCTGGGAACCAACGGCGGCGGCTTTTTCAATACCAACAGCGCGCACCCCTATGAAAATCCCACACCGCTCACCAATTTCTTCGAGTTGGTTTTAATTTTCGCGATCGGATCGGGGTTGACGTACACGCTCGGGCAGATGACCGGCTCGCCCCGGCATGGCTGGGCCGTGTGGTGCGCGATGGCGATCTTGTTTTTGGTGGGAATCACGGCGGCGTATTCGGCGGAGGCCAGCGGGAATCCGCTGGTGCAAAATGCCTCGAGCCACGTGCAGCCCGCCGGGAACATGGAAGGCAAGGAAGTCCGCTTCGGAATCGCCAACTCCGCACTGTGGGCCGTGGTGACCACGGACACGAGCTGCGGCGCAGTGAACTCGATGCACGATTCTTTCACGCCGCTCGGCGGAATGATTCCGCTGATTAACATTTTGCTGGGCGAGGTCGTGTTCGGAGGCGTGGGCTCGGGGCTGTACGGCATCATCGTATTCATCATTCTCTCCGTGTTCATCGCGGGCCTGATGGTGGGGCGCACGCCGGAATATCTGGGCAAGAAAATCGAAGCCTTCGACGTCAAGATGGCCATGCTCACCGTCCTGATTTATCCGCTGATGGTGCTGACGTTCACCGCGATTTCGCTGGTCGCTCCGAAATTCGGCCTGTCCAGTTTGGCCAATGCGGGTCCGCATGGATTATCGGAAATCTTCTACGCTTACGCGGAAGCGGGCGCGAACAACGGCTCGGCGTTCGCCGGACTCAATGCCAACACGCTGTGGTACAACTCGACGCTTGCCGCGACGATGCTCTTCGGCCGCTTCTTCATGGTCGTGCCGGTGCTGGCCATTGCCGGAAGCCTGGTGCGCAAAAAGCACGTCCCGGAAACCTCGGGCACGTTTCCGGTGACCACGCCGCTCTTCACCGGCCTGCTGATCTCCGTGATCCTGATCGTTGGCGCGCTGACCTTTTTCCCCGCTCTCAGCCTGGGCCCGATCCTCGAGCATCTGCTGATGAACGCGGGAAAGACTTTCTAAGGAATCCGAAATGACAGCCCAAGCGAGAAAGAATAAATCAATCTGGGACGGCGCCATCGCCCGCCGAGCGACGTGGGATTCCTTTGCCAAGCTGAACCCCGTGACGCTCATGAAGAATCCGGTCATGTTCGTCGTCGAGATCGGCGCGGCGTTGCTCACCATCGAGCTGGTGAGCCACGTGCTGCGTCACACGCAGGGGTTTGGGTTTGAGTTTCAAATCACGATCTGGCTGTGGGTCACGGTGCTCTTCGCCAATTTCGCCGAAGCCATGGCCGAAGGGCGCGGCAAGGCCCAGGCGGACACACTGCGCAAGGCGCGCACGGAAACCGTCGCCTATCGATTGAAGGACGATGGGTGCACGGTGGAAATGTCTGGATCCAAGCTGCGCGCGGGCGACGTGGTCGTGGTCACCGCAGGGCAATTTATTCCGGGGGACGGCGAAGTCATCCACGGTGTGGCCTCCGTGGATGAATCCGCGATCACGGGAGAATCGGCGCCAGTGATTCGCGAATCGGGCGGCGATCGCTCGGCGGTCACGGGCGGCACGCGCGTGCTCTCCGATGAGATCAGGGTCCGCATCACATCCAATCCCGGCGAGACGTTTCTGGACCGCATGATCAAAATGGTCGAAGGCGCGTCGCGGCAGAAAACGCCCAACGAAATCGCGCTGAACATTCTGCTCTGCGGGCTGACGATTATTTTCCTGCTGGCCGTCGCGGCGCTGCAACCCATGGCCATTTATTCGGGCGCACCGCAAAGCGCGTTCGTGCTGTGGTCTTTGCTGGTTTGCTTGATTCCGACGACCATCGGCGGATTGCTGTCCGCCATCGGCATCGCGGGAATTGACCGCGTGATTCAGCGCAACGTGATGGCCATGTCCGGCCGCGCCGTGGAAGCCGCGGGCGATGTGGACACGCTGCTGCTCGACAAAACCGGAACGATCACACTCGGCAACCGCCAGGCCACGGAACTAATTACCGCTCCCGGCGTGACCGACGCGGAACTGGCCGACGCGGCGCAGCTCGCCTCGCTTGCCGACGAAACTCCCGAGGGACGCTCGATCGTGGTGCTAGCCAAGGAAAAGTACGGATTGCGCGGACGGCCCCTGTCCTCGCTCGAAGCAACGTTCATTCCTTTCACGGCGCAGACGCGCATGTCCGGCGTGGATTTCGACGGCCGGGCGATTCGCAAGGGCGCGCCGGACTCGATCAAGAAATATGTGATCGACCATGGCGGGGTGATTCCTGTGGAAGTCGATGACGTGGTGCAAGCCGTGGCGAGTTCGGGAGCGACGCCGCTGCTGGTCGCGGTCAGCGGGCGGATCATGGGCACGGTGCGGCTGAAGGACATCGTCAAGGGCGGCATGCGCGAGCGCTTCGATCACCTGCGCGCCATGGGAATCCGCACCGTGATGATCACGGGAGACAACCGCCTCACCGCCGCGGCCATCGCGCAAGAAGCGGGCGTCGACGATTTTCTGGCCGAAGCCAAGCCGGAAGACAAACTGGCGCTAATCCGCAAGGAGCAAGCCAAGGGAAAACTCGTGGCCATGACTGGCGACGGCACCAATGACGCGCCCGCGCTGGCGCAGGCCGACGTGGGCCTGGCCATGAACGCAGGCACGCAAGCCGCCAAGGAAGCGGGCAACATGGTGGACCTGGATTCCAACCCCACCAAGCTGATCGAGGTGGTGGAAATCGGCAAGCAAATGCTGATCACGCGCGGCGCGCTGACCACGTTTTCGGTGGCCAACGACGTGGCCAAATATTTCGCCATCATCCCCGCGATGTTCGCCGGCGCGTTTCCGGTGCTCCAGGCGCTGAACATCATGCGATTGAAAACCCCGGAATCGGCGATCTTGTCGGCCGTGATTTTTAATGCGCTGATCATCGTGGCGCTCGTGCCGCTGGCGCTGCGCGGCGTGCAGTACCGGCCGATGGGGGCGTCGGCGCTGTTGCGTTGGAACCTGCTGGTCTACGGCGTGGGCGGGATCATCGCGCCCTTCATCGGGATCAAGCTGATCGATATGGTGATTACGACGCTACGCTGGGCGTGAGGAAGAGGAATGGTCTAGAGGAAACCGCGATGAAAAAGAATTTCATGATCTCGATCTGGATGACGATAGTAACGACGCTGCTGCTGGGGATCGTCTACCCGTTCGTGGTGACGGGCCTGGCGCAACTTCTCTTCCCTCGGCAAGCCAACGGCGGCCTCATTACGATGAACGGAAATATCGTCGGCGCGCACCTGATCGGCCAGCCGTTTTCCTCGCCCGGATATTTTCGATCGCGCCCGTCCGCGGCAGGCACGGGCTACGACGCCGGCAACTCGAGCGGCTCGAACCTCGGGCCCACCAATAAAATGCTGGTCGACCGCATGGCCGGCGACGTGCAAAAGGCCCAGGCCGAAAATCCAGGCGCGCCAGTCCCGATGGACCTGGTCACCACGTCCGGCTCGGGCCTGGACCCGCACATATCCCCTGAAGCCGCGGCCTTCCAGGCACCGCGAATCGCGCGCGAACGCAACATGAGCGAAGCCGACGTCCTCGCTCTCATCGCCAGCCACACCGAAGGCCGCCAGCTCGGATTCCTGGGCGAACCTCGCGTCAACGTGCTGGAGCTCAACCTGGACCTGGATACGACGCATCCGATGCACAAGTAGGACGGGCTTCAGCCTGTCTGCTTTTCGCCTCGCTGAAAGTCAAAAGCGACAGGCTGAAGCCCGTCCTACTTACTTCTTCTTCGGCTTGCTTGACGCCGGCCCAGCCGGCTCAAACCGGTATCCTACCCACGGATCGGTGTGAATGTACTTCGGATGCGCAGGGTCCGGCTCGATTTTTTTCCGTAGCTGGTTGATGAACACGCGCAAGTATTCCGTCTCGTCGCCGTAGTCCGGCCCCCAGACGGCCTGCAGAAGGCGGCGATGTTCTAGCGGTTTTCCTTGGCTGGCCACGAGGTGGCGAAGGAGATCGAATTCTTTTGGCGTCAGCCGCACCGGGCGGCCCTGAACCAGCAATTTTCTGCGTTCGAAATCGATCTCGAGATCGCTCGAAACGTACGTGGGAACGGGCTCGCCCGATGCCGTGCGCCGCAACGCCGCACGAATGCGCGCGAGCAGCTCTTCCATGCCGAAGGGCTTTACCACGTAATCGTCGGCGCCCGCGTCGAGTGCCAGCACCTTGTCGTGCTCCGTGTTCCGGACGGTCAGCATGACGATGGCGACGTCCGATTGATCGCGAATTTCGCGGCAGGTGTCCAGGCCGCTCTTGCCCGGCATATTGACGTCCAATAGCACCAGTTCGGGGCGCTCCTTCCGCAGAATATCGAGCGCTTCTTCCCCGCTTCGAGCCTCCAGCACGGTGTAGCCGTTGCTGGAAAGTGTGGTCCGCATCACGCGGCGAATCTGCGGTTCGTCATCCACAACCAGTATCGTGGGTGTGCTCATTTTTGTTCCGTCGTCCCCCTAAGGATCGGCAAAGTGAAGGAAAATACAGACCCGCGTTCGACCTGGCTAATGACGCCGATGGTGCCGCCATGCGCCTCGACGATCGCCTTGGCGATGGGCAGGCCCATGCCGGTGCCCTGCACGCGATAGCGCTGGTCGGTGCCGCGGTAAAATTTGTCGAAAATCAACCCGAGCTCCACCTCGCTAATTCCCGGTCCTTGATCGGCCACGCTGAACTGAACGAATTCGTCCCTCTCCTCCGCGCTAATGGTAATGGGATGGTCGGGAGAGGAATACAAATTGGCATTCTGAATCAAATGGACAAGCACTTCCTCGGCGCGCGCGAAGTCTGCCCGTACTTTCAGTTCCGGATTTTTCAATTCGATGCGGATCGGGCGCGTCCCCAGCACTCCCTTACACACTTCAAGCGCGCCTGAAATCAAGTCGCCCGCGAGGGCCGGTTCGATCTGCAGCTTGACTTCGCCGGCTTCAAGCCGCGCCATCTCCGCGGCTTCGCCGACGAGCCGGTTCAGCCGGTCGCACTCTTCGTCGATGATGTGGAGCAGTTCGTCGCGCTGACCGCCGTCCAGCCTAGCCGGGGAAAGCAGCGTGGTTACGGAAGCCTTCATGGAAGTGAGCGGGGTGCGGAAATCGTGCGTAATCGCGTCCAGCAGAGCCGACTTGAGCCGCTCGCCCTCGCGCGCCGCTTCGGTCTTCCCCACCATTTCGATGGCGTGGGCTCGCTCAATGGCCACCGCGATCAGCGTGCCCATGGCCTCCAGAGATTCGCGCGACAGGACGGGGCCCGAAATCCCCATGCTGCCGAGGATCTTCGTGCCCAGCCGAAGCGGAGCGAAGCAGACACTGTGCTCGTCGTCGATCTGCAGTTCTTCGCGCGCGACGATCACTTTTAAAAAATCCGCGTCGAGCTGCGGCAGATTCATTCCCGAGCGGTATACTTTTTGCTTATCGGCCAGGAATAGCGCCGCCGCTCCCACCTCGAACGTCTCGACGATCTGGCGCGGAATGGCGTTCACCAGCTCGATGGGATTGCCGGCGCTGAGGAGCCGCTGGCTGAATCTGTACAGGCGCTCGACCTCATGGCGCCGGCGGTTGGCTTCCGCGGCCTGCTGCCGCGCGCGCGTTGAGAGATCGCTGGCCAGCACGGAGGTGGCCAGGAACGTGACTAGCGCGACCCAGTTCTGCGGGTCCGCCACGAAAAAAGATCCGACAGGCGGCAGGAAATAATAATTGTAGGTTAGCGTCGCCACAAACGACATGAACACGGAAACGGCTAGCCCCCAAACCGCGGAAACCCCAAGGATAGCCAGCAAATACGTGAACGCCACGGTGGTGGCATTAAACCGGTGTGTGTGCACGTAAAAATAAGTAATGACCAGGACCGCGGCCAGCGCGGCCGCATATCGGGCGAGAGTGGTGGGCAGATTTTTGGTCACAGGCCGATTCTAGCCTAGCATTTCCTGGGCGGAATGAACGAGAATATCTGCAATGACAAAGACTCCCGATCAGTGGCTGGAAGAGGTCTCCCCGAAGGAGCGCACCGAGGGAATCCTGAAGCTTTTCTTGGGCTATGCCCCAGGCGTGGGCAAAACGTTCAGCATGTTGAGCGAAGCCATCCGGCGCAGGAGCCGGGGCGAAGACGTGGTCATCGGCGTCGTCGAGACGCACGGAAGAAAAGGCATCACCGATCTAGCCTCCCAACTCGAGCAAGTTCCCAGGCGGAAAATCGAATACAAAGGGACGATCTTCGAGGAGATGGACCCGGACGCCATCAAGGCTAGAAACCCGCGGGTGGTCCTCGTGGATGAGTTGGCGCATACCAACATTCCCGGAAGCAAACACCGGAAACGCTACGAAGACGTGCTGGATCTCGTCGAGGCCAAAATGGAAGTGCTCTCGACCGTCAACGTGCAGCACCTCGAGAGCATCGCTCCCACCGTCGGCGCGATCACCGGAATCAAGATCCGCGAAACGGTGCCGGACTGGGTGATGCAGCATGCCAATGAAATCGTCATGGTCGATCTGACGCCGGAAGCGCTGCAAAACCGGATGAAGCGCGGCGAGGTTTACCACACCGAAAAAGTGGACCAGGCCCTGAAGAATTTTTTCCGGCGCGGCAACCTCATCGCCCTGCGCGAGCTGGCCCTGCGACAGGTGGCGGAACAAGTGGACCGCAGCCTGGAAACCTACATGGACCAGAAGGACATCCACGATCCCTGGCCCGTGCGGGAACGCCTCGCGGTGTGCTTCAGCTCGAATCCGCGCGCGCAATATTTGATCGCGCGCGCTTCCCGCATGGCCCGCCGCATGGACGCCGAACTTTACGCCATCTACGTGGACATCGGGCACGACACGTCGGAGCAGGACAAAAATTCGCTCAACGCCAACATCCAGTTTTCGGAAAGCCTAGGCGCCAAGGTGGTGAAACTAACGGGCAAGGACGTGGCTTCCGCGACGGCCGAGTTCGTTCGCGACAAGCACGTGACGCAGGTAATTTTCGGACGATCCGCGGTCGAAGGATGGCGGAAATATTTGTACATGACCGCCATCCACCGTTTCTTGCGCGACGCCCCCGCGGTTGACGTGCACATCGTCACGCAGGAAACCGATTGATGTAGCGCGGGCTTCAGCCTGCGGGGTTTTGTCTATTCAGGGGCAAAAACTCGCAGGCTGAGGCCCGCGCTACTTAGACCCACGAAATGCAGACAGCGGGCGCTTGCAAACTGTACAATACCTCGCTGCACCGCGGCGAGTTTGCTGAGCATCAAATTACGATACCGAAAATCTCACGAGGAGAACATGGCCCATATATTTGACCCACTATCGATTCGCGGAATCACGCTGCAAAATCGTATTGTCGTTTCCCCGATGTGCCAATATTCAAGCGAAGACGGTTTCGCGAACGACTGGCATCTTGTGCACCTGGGCAGCCGCGCCGTCGGAGGCGCCAGCCTGGTGTTTACGGAAGCGAGCGCCGTCACCGCCGAAGGCCGTATCACTTCCGAAGACCTCGGAATTTATGACGACGCGCACGTCGAGTTTCTTTCGCGCATCGTCCGATTCCTGAAGAGTCAGGGAACCGTCCCCGGCATGCAACTGGCCCACGCGGGGCGCAAAGCCAGCACGCAGGTGCCCTGGGTCGGCCCCAACAAGGTTTCGGTCGCCGATGGCGGCTGGGTACCGGTAGCGCCTAGCGCGGTCGCTTTTTCGGAGACATATCCGATGCCCCGCGCTTTATCGAAAGACGAGATTCACGGCATCGTGGACGCGTTCGCGGCTGCCGCGCTCCGCGCGTTGGAAGCGGGCTTCCTGGTCCTGGAGATTCACGCCGCGCACGGCTATCTGGCCCACGAATTCTTTTCCCCGCTCAGCAATCTTCGCAATGACGAGTATGGCGGATCGTTCGAAAACCGCACCCGCATTGGGCGCGAGATCGTTTCCGCGGTGCGCAAAGTCTGGCCGGACAATCTTCCTCTTTTCATTCGCATCTCGGCCACGGATTGGAAGGATGGCGGATGGGACCTGGATCAATCCGTGGAACTGGCCAAGCAACTCAAGCCCCTGGGCGTGGACCTGGTGGATTGCTCCTCCGCGGGGCTCGCCGTCGATCAGAAAATCATCGCTGGACCCGGCTTCCAGGTTCCCTTCGCCGAGCGCATCCGCCGCGACGCGAACATTCCGACCGCCACCGTGGGATTGATCGAGACCAAGGAGCAAGTTGCCGATATTCTCGCCAAGAATCAGGCGGATTTGGTTCTGATGGCGCGGGAGCACTTGCGCGATCCGTATTGGACTCTGCGAACGGGGCGCGAAATGAAACAGAAAATGAGCTGGCCCACGCAATACCTGCGAGCGGCCCCGCCGGATTCGACCGCGCGGAAACCGACAGAAGCGGCGGCAGTTAAGGAAAAATCAGCGCGGCGAATTTAGTCTCGAGTAGAACGGGCTTCGGCCTGTTGGGTTTAGGCCTCGCAAGTGCCAAAACCGACAGGCTGAAGCCCGTCCTACTAAAAGCGGTCGCGAGCGCGGGAAAACATTCCCAATATGGCGCGGACTTCGGGGAGACCGAGCATCGCGGCTCCGGCAAAATAGGCTAGGCCGTACGGGCCGAGGACCATGATCGCGACGAGAATTGGATTGCGATGACCGACAGCGAGCAATAACGCGCGGCCGATCCCCGCGGCCCCCAGCGCCGCGCCCCAGCCCTTGGCCAGATACGCAGGAGAAAGCCCTGTCGCGCCGATTCTCCGATTCAGGGTGCGGCGCAGGAGCGTGAACTCGATCCACGAAGAAATGCCGGCTGAAATCGTGAGTCCCGCAACACCCCATCGCGGATTGATTCCCAAAATGTGCGGCAGTGGAATCGCGGATAAATATCCGAGTATCGTGGTCAGGACGACGCGAATGATGGCGAAATTCAGAGGCGTGCGCGTGTCCTTCAACGCATAGTAGGTGGACGAATAGAGGCGGCCGAGCGTGGACGCCAGGAGCCCCACCGTCGATCCCGCCAAAATTCCCCAAACATAATTTGCGTCCGAATGGGTGAACCGGCCGGACTGATAGATCGCTGCCACAATTACATCGCCGAGCACCAGAAAAGCCGCCACCGATGGGATGACAAAAAACGCAATTTGCCGCAGCCCCGCATTGAGGCGCGCGCGCAGCACTTCGGCGACCTCGGACTCCGCGCCCACCGCGCCGGACATGGCCGGAAGCTCGGCCGCCGACACCGACATCCCAAAGAGGCTGACGGGCAGCGTATACAACGTTTGCGCGTAGGCCAGCGCGGCGACCGCGCCCGTGGGCAGCAAGCTGGCCAGCAGCGCATCGACGTAGGCGCTGATTTGCACCACTCCCCTGCTGATAAAAACGGGAAAGAAATTTCGCACCACTGTGCGCACATTTTCGAGATGAAACGCGAAGGACAGATGCAAGCCTTGTAGCAGCCGCAGCACGACCGGAAGCTGGATCGCCACCATCAGCCCCGCGCCCACCACCGATCCCCACGACAAAACAATGGCCAGCGGAAACTGCGCGTAGCGAGCGCCGAATCCCCAAAGCGTGGCGATCATGGCCGCGTTCCAAATCACCGGCGCGGTATAGGAAAGAAAAAATCTCCGGTGGCTGTTCAGAATTCCGAGGCACCACGCGGAAAAAACGAAAAGCCCCGCGCCGGGAAACAGGATGCGAACGATCCGAATGGTCAATTCGCGCTTTTCGCCGCTGAATCCCGGCGCGATCGCGTCGATCAGATAGGGAGTGGCCAGGACGCCGAACAAAACGAGAGTGGAGGTGCTGAGAGCGAGCAAGGCCGCAACCGCTCCAGCGGTGCGGCGCGCTTCCTCATCCTCATCGCGCGCGAGCAGCGCGGCGTAAACGGGAATGAAGGAAGCGGAAAGAACTCCCTCGCCAAATAAATTTTGCAACGCGTTGGGAATGCGGAAGGCCGCCTTGAACGCGTCCGCGGCGTCGGAATTGCCGAAATAATGCGCGAAGACCCGGTCGCGAATAAGTCCCGCGATGCGGCTCAGGAAAATTCCGGAGGCGACGAGAAACGAGGAGCGCTTCGAGGCGAAGCGGCCGGCAACCGCTGTCCCGGAGCTGCTCACAAAGAGATTCTGCAAAAAGGATTCATGGTTTCGCGGTATCCATTACAAGAGCCGCGCAACAGGAAGTCAACCACGACTGTAGAGGGATGTGAGGTTTTAGTAGGACGGGCTTCAGCCTGTCGGTTTTCGCCACTGCGAGGACGAACCCCCACAGACTGAAGTCTGTGCCACTGGGCCAAGCACTTCACGAACGGTGCGCGCAAGGGTATCGTGTGTGAACGGCTTCTGCAAAACGCGCACCGTTCTCGCGCGAACGCCGTGCTTTTCGATGGCGTCATCCGTATATCTCTGTTTCGTGAACGGCGACCCTCCGAAAGCTGCGCCGATTCCGCCGCCGATTTTCATCAGGATGTGCATCGGGTTGGCAACCAAGACGGTTCCGATGGCGGCGCCCAAAATGATGATCAATTCGGCGGGCTGCATCAAAACTTTCAGGTTGCCGTGTTCCATCAGATATCCTGCGAGCACGGCGCCAAACACCACCACGATTCCTATAATGGAAAACATCGATGTGCGCACCTCCGGATCGGTTCTGCCTCGTCAAGGCAGAACGGTGATGCAATTCCCGCCCTTCCCAATGCTTTCCTTGACGGACGCTTCCGCTCGCGCGATGAGCATCTCGACCTCGTCTCCGTCCCGGCAGCCCGCGCCGCCTACCGGGCTGGTGACGGAGAATCTGTCGCCCCACCATTCAATTTCCGAACGGGCAATCATCCTTCTGACCCGCTCGCCCACAATAGACACCTCGGATTCCTTGCATTCCAGCAGCACGGCAATAAATTGATTTTCTCCCCAGACACCGACCAGATCGGTCGGGCGCACACAGTTCTCCAGCGACTGTGCCACCACGCGCAGAATCGTGGGCACCACGCCGGGACCCCGGCTGGCGCGAAACTGATCCAGATGATCGACGGTGATCAGGAGAATGCCGAAGGGAATACGGCGCTGGGCAAACGAATTCAGGTTTTCGCGAAGCCGGGTTTCCATGAAATTCCGGCCCGGAACTCCGGTAAGTTCGTCCAGGCAAGCAAAATCGGTGGGAGCGGATTGCCTTCGATTCCAATCCGAGGCCGAACGGTTTCGATCAAAACTCTCCACTGCCCCAATGACCGCGCCGCGGGCGCCGCGAATCGGTGTGGTTCGAAGAACGATGGGAACCCGGTAGCCCTCCTTATGGAGAATGGAAACGCTCAGAATCGAGGGTTTTCCGTCTCGGAGGGCGACGCTCAGCGGATCGTCGGGGTCCGAATCGAGATCCTTCGCATCGTCGCCGGAGGCTAGCAGGTGGTCGCGTAGAAAGCGTCCGACTACATCCTGGCGCAGATATCCGGTGATCCGCTCCGCGCCCTCGTTCCAATAGCGGATTCGGCGAGTCCGGTCAACGAGATAGACCCCCGTTTGCAGGCCATCGAGGACGGATTGATAGATTTCCGGGTCGTCAAATTCGGGCATACGATGACTCCGAAAGGAATCATCGGTCAAATCCGGAACAAGTTTAGCCGGCCCAGTCTCCAGGTGACGGATTTCCAGGTGACGGCTTTGCAGGTGGCGGATTTACGAGTGGGGAAAAAGTCGCGCCCACATTTCGTCATTCCGAGCGAAGCGAGGAATCCCTCTCTCTTTTCCTGGGCCTCCAACTCGGAGAGATTCCTCGCTTCGCTCGGAATGACAGAATGACCGACTTTTTCCGTAGCCTGCTCAGCCGGTCTTGCTGGCGGCTTCCGGGTTCCCCGCCCGAGCCCATTTAGTTTTTGCTTCCGGCTCGTCCCAAAGGCGGAATCCTCCCGCGAACGCGGTCGAGTTGTCGCCCAGACGGCAGCCTGGCGGCAATGTTTTGAGCAGCTTCGCGTTTCCGCCGCCTAAAACTACGTAATCTGCTTCGAGCGCGCTCTTCAGTTTCTCCGCAACAATCGCCACATGGCGCCGCCATTTCTTTTTTCCCAGCCGTTTCAAACCCCGGATGCCGAGATAGTCTTCGTACGTCCGCCCATTTTTGTAGGGAAGATGGGCGGCCTCCATCGGTTCGAGGACGCCATCCACGATCATTGCAGTCCCCAGGCCGGTGCCCAGCCCCAGGAAAAGCATCCTTCCGCCTTTGTAGACGCCGAGCGCCTGCATGGCCGCGTCATTCACAATTTTCACAGGGTGCCCGAAGGCTTTTCGGAAATTGAATCCCACCCAGCCGCCCGCCAGGTTGTGCGGCTCGCTCAACGGATGCCCGTGGACGACCGGGCCAGGGTAGCCGATCGAGACAACGGCGTAGTTCCAATCCTTGGCCACGTCCCGAACTTGCTTCACCATTTTTTTTGCCGTCATCTTCGGCCCGGAATCGATTTTGACCGGTTCCTTTTGCCCGGTGGCGAGCACTTTGACGTGCGTTCCGCCTACGTCGATCACCAGAATAATTTTTTGTGCGTTCGGCATGTCCGCTCCTTAGACCAGAATATACATGCAATCGCCTCTTTTTGCTGTGTCGCGACGGGCGGCGTCGTGAAGTGTGGCGCTCGGCTTCAGGCGAGAATATTGGCAGACCAAAAAGTGCCCGCCTGAAGGCGGGCGCTACATCTTGCGCTTCGGCGCGATCTGTTTCAGGCGCCGCCCTTCTTTTTCTCCAGTTCGGCCCAGCGCGCGTACAGATGATCCAGGGCGTTCTGCGCCTGGTCCATTTCAATGCAGGCCGCTTTCAGGCGCGTGGGATCGGCCGTGACGGCGGGATCCTCAAGAGCGGCGCGCCCCGCCTCCAGGTTTTTGTCCGCTTCGGCGATGCGCTCTTCGATCATCTCCAGTTCGCGGACTTCCAGATAGGAAAGTTTTTTCTTCGATGCCGCGGATTGCGCTTCGCCGGGCGCGGCGCCGCGCTTGGCCCCGCTCGACAAGTTCGTGCTTCCCTTCTGTTGCGAGCGCTGCCAGACGTCCCACTGCGAGTAATCGGCGAAGCGTTCCGCGCCGCCCAGACCGTCCAGACCCAGCACGATGGTCGAGACGCGGTCCAGCATGAAGCGGTCGTGCGTCACCAGCACCAGGGCGCCGCGATATTCCAGCAGGCTTTCCTCGAGAATTTCCAGCGTGGGGATATCGAGATCGTTGGTCGGCTCATCGAGGAGCAGAACGTCGGCCGGCTGCAGCATGAGCTGCGCGATCAAGACGCGTGCCCGCTCGCCTCCGGAAAGCTTTCCCACAGGCTGGCTCAAGTGCTCGGGATCGAAGAGAAATTTCGCGGCCCAGGCGGCGACGTGAATCACACGGTCCTGATAAATCACGGAATCGCTGTCCGGAGCGAGGGCGCGGCGCAAGCTGATCTCCGGATCGAGTTCGCGATTCTGATCGAAATAGACGATGCGTAGCGAATCGGCCCGGAGAATTTCTCCGCGCGCGGGCGGGAGGTCGCCGCGCAGGAGGCGGAGCAGCGTCGTCTTGCCACTCCCGTTCGGGCCCACCAGCCCCACGCGCATTCCGGAAGTGACGGTGAAATGGATGCCAGCGAATAAAGTGCGGCCGCCAATACCGTATGTCACGTCTTCGAGCGCGATCAAGCGCTTGGTTTTTCGTTCCGTCGTGGAAAAATCGATTTTTGCGGAAGCGGTGCGGGTCCGGGCATTGAGGTCCGCCAATTCGCCGATCAATTCTTGAGCGGTATCGATGCGCGCTTTGGATTTTGTGGTTCTAGCCTTCGGTCCGCGTCGCAGCCATTCGATTTCCGTGTGCACCAGGTTTTCGAGCGCTTCCTGGCGCTTGCGCTGCGCGTGTAGATAAATTTCCTTGGCTTCCAGAAACGTGCTGTAGTTTCCGCTGACGCGCAGGAAACCGTTCTCATACGAGCGAGCCAGCTCGACCACGGCGGTGGCCACATTTTCCAGGAAATAGCGGTCGTGGCTTACTACCACGCAGGCGAACGGCGCGTTTTGCAGCAGCGTTTCGAGCCACTGGATTCCGGCCAGGTCCAAATGATTGGTGGGCTCGTCAAGCAGCAGAACATCCGGGGCTTGCACCAAGCCTTCGACAATCGCCAGCCGCTTGCGCCAGCCGCCGGAGAGCGCCGCCGTGGGCGTATCCAGCTCCGTGAAGCCCGCGCGCCCCAGCGGCTCGGCGATACGCGAGGCGCGATCTTTTTCCGGCACCTCGGCGCGATCGAGGGCGGCGGCGATCACGGAGCGAATCGTCGCGTCCGGCGGAAATTCGGAATTTTGCGCGACGCTCGCGAGGCGCGTGCGCTTGCGAATCGCCACCTCCCCGGTATCCGGGGCCACGCGGCCGTGCAGAATTTCGAGCAGCGTCGATTTGCCCGAGCCGTTCGGGCCAATCAGGCCGATGCGCTCGCCTTCGGAAACCGTGAACGAAATATTTTGGAAGAGCGGTTCGGCGCCGTATCTCTTGGAAAGTCCTTGTGCAGCGATGATCGGAGGCAAATGACTCGATTTTCTCCCAAATGCAGTGTAGCGTGAAGGGGTGGCGGGCGCAAAACCGCCAGTAGGACGGGCTTCAGCCTGTCAGGGTTTCATTCTGGCAAGGCCAAACCCCGACAGGCTGAAGCCCGTCCTACTAAAACCAGTTGCTGCGATAAGCGATCCACCAGCTCACCCAGGCAAGAGGGATGGTCGCGCCCATCGCCCACCAAAACGGTAAGGCGAGATCGGCAACAAGCCCCAATACGCTGAACGTGGTCCAGAAGACTTTTCGCTGCATCCCACCATTGTATGCCGAATGAGGGCGGCAAAAACGGTTGCGCGCCAGAAGAGCAACATCTTGAGGGATCGCGAGGGGAGACGCCAAATGCGCGGATCCGCGTGAAATTAATGGGCGCGATCGCGTCCCGCCTTTGCTAAATCGCGCACATCCAGCGACCGGCGAAGCTCGCGACTACTTGCTGGGAGGCGTTTGCGTCCTGTCCACAACGTTTTCCTGAAACTCCTTCATCTCGGAGTAGGCGCAGAGCGTTTCGCCCATGGGTTCGGTGGTCAGCTTGTACACTTTTGTCGCGGAGAAGGTTTTCGTGTAAGCCTTGGGATCGTCGATGGTGACGGAGAGTTCCAACTTATCGCGGTCCACGCGGCGGAATCGTTCGATGACGTGCAGGGCGTCGCTATGCGGATGCCCGGTTTGGTCCAGCCAGGTCTTGTCGTTGAAACCGATTGTATCGATAATAAACGTATCGCCTTCGTACTTTCCGGTGGAATCGCCCATCCAGGAGTTTTCCGGATCCTTGGGATGATCGCGATCCATGTAAATGGCCCGCCACACTTTCGTATACTCATAGAGGATGTAGACGATTTTGGGTGTTTGAAGGAAGGTTAGCTCCCAGGGATACATGTAAATGCGCGGGACGCCCGGAGGGTCGCAGTATCTTTGCACCGGATCGTTCGTGTTGTCGAACGTTTGCAGCGCGCCGAACGGGGGCCGCACGCCCTTGAATTTTTCCGCCGCCCAGGGAGTCATGGGTGCCTTTTCGGGATGCGTGGCGAACGGGTCCGAAGGGTCCCAGGTATTTACCCGCACGCCTTCCGGGCCCCTGAAGTCCGGGTTCCAAATGCCGTTCAGATCCGGGATGCCGCCGGACATGAGGCCCGGCTGTTGCGCCTTTGCGCCAGTCGGAGCCGGGACGGATTGGGCGGTCAAGAACGAAGAGAAAGCCAGCGCCGGCGGAAGCGCAATCATCAAAATCGCCATGCGAATTCGCATCTTCCGTTTCCTCCCGGTTGCGGGCTCGCTCACTCGGTCCTGCTGGGGAGCGCCTGGCCGTTAACAACCGTTTTGAGAATAAATGTGATTGTGCTGGAGATTCCGACGGGCGCGCCGTTGCGCGAAGGATGCGTGTCGATCGTGATGTCGTCGCCGGCTTTCATCGCGCTCTTGCTCCAGCCGGCGCGGACCATGTGGACGGGGGCGGCGAATTCGATCGTCCAGTGCTGCATTTCCCCGCTCTCGTTCTTGGCGTCCATGTAGAGGACCACGTGGGGATTGCTCCAATCGAATTTGGCGACCGTGCCGTGCAAGGTGATCGTCTTGGTCAAGTCATATCCGGCCACGCCGTGGTGCGCCATCACGGCGCCCGAAAGCATCGCCAGACTCGCAACCGCGGCCAGCACGGCAAGCAGTATCCTCTTCATGCAACACCTCTCACAACTTGCCTGCTTCCTATTTGGAAATCGAACGATGTGCGCCATCATAGCAGGAGCGGCCCCATTTAGAAATAATCCGGCTCACGGAACGGTATGGAATACGGCCCCGCGGTCCCAGGCAGCGGGTTCTTTCCCGGCTTTGTGCGAAGAAGAAAAGCAAGATACGGGGAGACTTTTCGTGCGCCTTTCCTGATGCGAGTGGGGCGGGATTCGCGGGAATTGCATCAACGAAAGGAAAGGGCGTCGGCTTGCTCCCGGCTCGTGATTGGACGATCTTGGAAGCGGGCTTCTCTAATTACTTATGAGATAGTCTAGAGGCGTCTGGCGCGGAGCTCCGCGGCGGCGTGGGAGGCGGCGGAATGGCCTGGGAAGGAGGTCCGCCCCACATCTCCTCCGCCCAATCGTAGAACAGATCGCCCGCCCAACTCGTCGACACGTAAGCGAAGACTCCAATCGAGATGAAAAACGCCAAGGCGATGGTCAGCCCAACAGCGGCAACGGGGTGACTCAGGGCTATAGATTCCACGGTGGAAGCGCGGGTTGCGGCGACATGGTGTTTCAATTCCAGCGGAAACATCGAGAATTCATTAAATGGGGCGCTGTAAAGAGGCGGCCTCAAACTGTAAAGAACCGGATTTCTACGCGCCACGGCGGGCAGCCAATCGGCTTTGAGGCTGGGAATCGTTATGTCATTGACCGCCGATTCCGCGACGGGAATTTCTTCGAAGGGCGTTAATTCGACTTCGCCCGCGGACTTGGGCTCCGCGTTGATCGCCGGTTCCGCGACCGCAACGTACCCGAACGGGGCCAAATCGACTTCGCCGCCACGCGGCGCTTCCGCCTCGGTCGCCAAATTGGCGGCCAAAGTATTCCCGACGAGCGCCGAATCGGCTGAACTTCTGGGTGCACCTTGCGCCTCGACGGAGGTTTCAGCAACCTGAGTATCGTGGACCATCCCATCCGCACTCGCAGCCGATTGGCTGGACCAAATGCGAATTTGTTTACGAATTTCGTCGGGCACTTCGATGAATCGCAGGCCCCCGGATTTTCCTGTCTCATCTCTCCAGGCTAACTCTCCGACGGCATCTATCCTTGCGCCCGAATCGACTTCAAACCGGAAAAGAATGGGGCCGTTCGCTCTCACCGGGCCAATCGCGTGAAATTTCAATCCTCCCTCGGAGACATCGATCACGATCCCGCCGTTATTGTGCGGCAGGTTGATATAAGCGAGATGATCCAGCGGTATCCGCGGATTGAGACGACGTTCTTGCGGCATCATGGCATGGTGGCCCCGGGATCTTGAAGTGCCTTTTGTGTTGCCTAGGGTTCGCTAAATCCCGCCGTCCTGGCGCTCGTTGGCGGTGCGAACAAGATGCTAATTTAGGTCTGCGCTAATGAGGAGGCAAGCGGAAACCGCATTGTAAAATTCTAATTGGTTCAATGAGGTTCAATTGAGATTAGAACGGAGGAAATTGGTGCATGCTTTTAGACCGAAATGAGATTCTGTATTTAGTAGGACGGGCTTCAGCCTGTCGGTTTTAAACCGCCAGCGGCTAAAGCCTCATTCATTTAAGATGCGTTACGGCACGGTTGAAACCGTGCCCTACAAAAATTCCCGAGTTGTCACACAGGGTCTTCGGCCAGTCGGGGTTGTCGTCGCGCTGGCGGGTTAAAACCGACAGGCTGAAGCCCGTCCTACTTTAGCCCGCTGCTCGCATGTCGCTGGAGGCGCCGCCGGCGGCAGGGATGTAGCATTTCAAGGTGTAGTCCATCACCATGCGGTTGGCGTTGAATCTCCAGCCGAGGGTGCGGATGGTGCGCTTCATGCGCTTGATCCAGCCGCGCGGCAAGCCGTCGCGATCGCGTTGATAGAAAAGCGGAATGACTTCTTCGCGAAGCGCGCGGTACAGATTTTCTCCGTCGCGCCGGTCGTGCACGTCCATGTTGGTGTGGGTGCGGCCGGTTCCGATGGCGAAGCCGTTCAAGCCGTCGTAGGCCTCGGCCCACCAGCCGTCCAGAACGGAAAGATTGAGGCCGCCGTTTAAGACCACTTTCTGGCCGCTGGTGCCTGAGGCCTCGAGGGGCCTGCGGGGATTGTTCAGCCATACATCGACGCCCTGCACCAGAAAGCGGCCCACGTTGATGTCATAGTCCTCAATAAAAACAAACTTATTGGCGAACCTTTTATTCCGCATCATTTCCGCGATTTGCTGCAAAACTTGCTTGCCCGGGGTATCGTGGGGATGCGCCTTTCCCGCGAAAACGAACTGCACGGGACGCTTGGGATCGTTGACCATGGAGGCCAGCAACTCCATGTCGGCCAAGATCAAATTGGCTCGCTTGTAGGTAGCGAAACGGCGGGCAAAGCCGATCGTCAGCGCGTCCGGGCTTAGCACTCTGCCAAGGCTTTGCAGGGTCTTGGCCGGTTCCCCGCGGCGCTCGGCTTGCTCGACCGCGCGCAGGCGGGCAAAATCGAGCAGCCGGGTTTTCAGGCTGAGGTGCGTCTCCCAAAGCTCCGCGTCGTCCACGTTCTCGATGCCTTCCCAGATTTGCGGTTCGCCGCTGTGCTCGGCCCAGCCGGTGCCGAGGTGGCGGTCGTAAAGACGGAACATTTGCGGCGCGAGCCAGGTGGGAACATGTACACCATTGGTAATATGACGTATCGGTACCGATTCCTCTGCCCTGCCGGGGTACAGCGACGTCCACATCGCTCGAGACACTTCCCCGTGCAGCGCCGAAACGGCGTTGGCGCGCCGCGACAATTTCAGCCCCAGCACGGTCATGCAAAAACTTTCGCCGGAGTTGTTGGTGTTCTCGCGCCCCAGTGACATCAGCCAGTCGTGGGAAATGCCCAGGGAGTCGCGCAGCGGCCCTAAATGCTCTTCGATCAGGCCGGCGTCGAAGCGGTCGTGGCCGGCGGGAACCGGCGTGTGGGTGGTAAACACGACTTCGCGGGAGACGCGTGGAACAGCCGTGCTGAAATCCAGGCCTTCCTCTTCCATGCGGCTGCGAATGGCTTCGAGGACGGCGAACCCGCTGTGGCCTTCGTTCAGGTGCAAGACGCTGGGCGTGATGCCCATGGCCTTCAAGGCGCGGAAGCCGCCGACGCCCAAAAGCAATTCCTGGCGGATTCGAAAGCGGCTATCGCCGCCGTAAAGCCGCGCCGTGAGTTCCCGGTCCTCGGGCGCGTTTCCTTCGACGTTGGAATCGAGCAAGAGCAAAACGCAGCGCCCGATTTTCAGCCGCCAGACTTTGGCGCGGATCGAACCGCTGCGCGTTTCGATCTGTACGGTGATGGGCTCGCCCTTGGTCCCGATGGCCGGCTCCATGGGCATTTGGTTGACGTCTGTCTGGAGGTACTCTTCCTGCTGCCAGCCGTTTTTGTCCAAGCGCTGCCGGAAATATCCTTGCCCGTAAAACAAACCGATGCCCACCAGCGGAAGGCCCAGATCGGATGCGCTCTTGATGTGGTCTCCGGCGAGGACGCCGAGGCCGCCGGAATATACGGGAAGCGATTCGTGCAAGCCGAATTCGGCGGAGAAATAGGCGACCGGACGCGGGCGCAAAACGCCGGCGTGGCGGGCGCCCCAGGTGTGATCCGCATCCAGGTACTCGCGCTTGCGGCGATAGGCGTAATTCACCCGGCTGTGCAGGACCAGTTCTTGGGCGCGGCGCTCGACGGAGGCCAGGGGAATTTCGGAAAGCAGGGCGATAGGATTGTGATTGAGTTGCCTCCAACGCAGCGGGTCCAGATCGTGAAATAAGCTGGTGGAATCGTAGTCCCAGCTCCACCACAGATTGCGCGCCAGAGACCACAGGCGCTCTTGCAGAGGCGCCACGAAGCGGTCCAGCGTGCGGGCCTCGCTCACCACCGGAGCGATTTGCGCGGCCGCGTCGGACAGCGCCTTGATTTCTTCCTCCTCAAAAATGCGCGCGTCAATCGTCTGTACGACGAGGACGCCTTGCAAAACTCCGCCGTCGATGAGCGGAACTCCGAGGAACGACTGGTAAGCTTCTTCTCCGGACTCGCTGAAATATTTGAAGCGAGGATGATTCTTCACCTGCTCGACGGCGATGGGCTGCACTTGCTCGGCCACCAGGCCGGCCAGCCCTTCGTTGAGCGCCATCCGCAACGTGCCGACGCAGGACGGGCGCAGGCCGACCGTCGCGGCCAGGATAAGATTGGTGCGGTCCGGCTCGAGCAAGTACGCGGAGCAAACTTCCGTCTTGAAACGCTTGCCGATCAGCGCCACCACGTTCATCAGGGTTTCCGCGGGTTTGCCGTTCTCCGCGGCGGCAAGATTGGCGATTTCCTCCAGCGTCAAAACAAAAGCAGAACCTTTCAGATCCGGGGCCGCACCGCCAGCCGACGTCTCCTCTTCGTTGCGTTGCGGTCCCGTACTCGGTTGGGCCATCAGGGGTCCCCTTAATTCGCGCAGGCTTTCAATTCGCAAACATCTACTGTCGCTCCCGCCTGATCCACGGCGGCGTTGCTCAGCCGGATTCTCTCCTCGGGCGTGACCATGTCGTGAAGGGCCAGCTCCACGACGGCATCCGCGAACCGGTATTGATCCCACTTCCTGAGCTGAACTTCCCGTGTGGGGTAATGAAGTATGTTGCGGCTGGCGCCGAGACGCAAAGTCAGCCGAGGACGAATGGGAATGGTTCGATTAAATTCCTTCTCGACCGCCTCGCAGGCCCGCAAGTAAACCTTTTTGACCTGCTCCGTGGATATTTTTTCGCGATTGGGATTGAGAATGGTCAGGAATTCCTGGGGCTGAGCAGGCGGGGCCATTGTCTCCTGCATCCGGTCAGCAACCGCGGGTTGGCTTTTCGTCTCCGCCCCAGGCTCCGAAAAGACAAACTCTTCTCCGAGGGCCTGAACATGGAATGAAGTTACGTAAGGGCCGTTTCCGGTGTTCGCCAAAACGATTCCGCTGGGCGCTTGCCCGTCGCGCTGCAAAGAGGATTGAGCAACGAACGCACCGGAAAAACCGCCGCCTTTTTGCTCCACGTGCACGACCGCCGGCGATTGGCTCGAATCGACGATATACACGTAATCACCCTTGGGAAGGACCGAATTTTCCCAGCGGACCTCCTGGGAAAATTGGAACTCACCGCCAATCAACTGCTGCGCCCAACCGGTTCTCGCACATACCGCCGCTGCCGTAATCGCCAAGATTGCAAACAAAAAAATAGATGTGCCGCGAAACAGATTCACGCCTGGCCTCCTTGGTATCATACTCACTGGAGACGGCAGGGTCTGTTAACGCGCGGACTCGATGAGTGCAACTTGGTCCCGGGCCGAACATCACAGTTCTCGACAACGAGCACGATTTAAAAAAAGAAACTGACAGCGTCACTTTCTCAGGGGCATCGCCGAAAGTCCAATCCACAAAATTTATGCGCGTTATAGCAATCTCTTGGAATACGGGAGATCTCCTTGCGATTGCGATGCCAAACCAAAAAGCCGATGGGACAATTCGGTTTCAAGCGTCCGGCGGCGGAAGCCGCCTTGATTCGGCACCCTTTACGGCACCGGCGATGTCGCGCCGCACAAAATCTGGATTTCCCAGACTGGTTCTAATGTGGCCCTGGCAATGCCATAATCGTTCGCGGCGGACTTGGCCGCATGAGCTTTGCCGGGCAGCGCCCTTCCCTTTCCATGATCCACAAATTCGATGCGGTGATTCTGGGCGCGGGGGCCGCGGGGCTGCTGTGCGCGATTGAGGCGGGCAAACGCGGCCGGCGCGTCGCCGTCCTGGAACGCGGCAATCGCGCCGGCAAGAAAATTCTAATCTCCGGCGGAGGCCGCTGCAATTTCACGAACCTGCACTGTCGGCCGGAAAACTTTTCTTCCGCCAATCCGCATTTCGCGAAATCCGCTTTGGCCCGCTACGAACCTGCCGAGTTCATCGCACTGGTCGAAAAACACCGCATTCCGTATCACGAGAAAACGCTCGGCCAGCTTTTCTGCGACCGTTCCGCCGAAGATATTGTGGGCATGCTCGAAACCGAGTGCCGGGCCGCTCGCGTACAAATTATTCTGAACTGCAGCCTTCGAGAGGTTCGACGCGCGAACGGGTTCATCGTTTGCACGGAGTCCGATGAATTTCACGCGCAGGTATTGGTCGTCGCGACGGGCGGACTTTCCGTGCCGAAGATAGGAGCGACCTCGCTCGGCTATGACCTCGCCCGTCAATTCGGGCTAAAGATCCAGGAAACCAGGCCCGCGCTTGTCCCTCTGCTGCTGGCGCCAAATGACCAGAAGAACTATTGCGATTTGGCCGGAGTATCGGCGGAAGTGCAGGTTTCCGCGGACCACACGGCTTTCCGCGAGAAAATGTTGATCACGCATCGAGGGCTGAGCGGACCGGCTATCCTCCAAATTTCCACGTATTGGCGGGAGCAATCCCCAATCCGAATCGATCTGGCGCCCGGCCGAGATTTCACTCACGCCATTCGCGAAGCCAAAGTGAGAAATATGGACGCCGCGCGGTCCGCTTTCCAAGGCGCTCTTCCCAAGCGCTTCGCCACACGCTGGCTGGAGTTGCATGCGCCGCCGGCATGGAATAACCATGCGCTCGAAGAGCTGGAACGCCAGGCGCACGATTGGGTCGTCGATCCTGCGGGCACGGAAGGCTATGATAAAGCCGAGGTCACTGCGGGCGGCGTGGACACAGAAGAATTGTCGAGCAAGACGATGGAAAGCCGGCGCGTGCCGGGATTATTTTTCATCGGCGAAGTGGTCGACGTCACCGGCCAGTTGGGCGGATTCAATTTCCAGTGGGCCTGGGCGTCGGGCGCGGCGGCGGGGCGCGCGCTGTAACCGCCAAACGCCTCCCGCCGTCAACTCGTACGCGCGCGGCGCGGATGGAATGCCGCCACAGATTCAGCGCAGTCCGCGCTGACAGCGCACGAAATTTCAGCGCGTGGGGAGAAGCAGCGATTCGCGACGAGTAAGGTTTGGCGGGTGCCGCACCATTTGTCCGCCGCGGCGGAAAGGGTGCGGGTTTGGATGTAGAAATGAGCCGGATTGTCTCCGTAGAAGGGCCGAAAACCCGCACCCTTGCAAACCCCGCAAGGGTGCGGCACCCGAAAATCCGTCGCTCCCGCCGTCCCTGCCTGCATTCCTGGACGCTAACGCGATGCCTTTTCATCCGTCTTATAGGAAGAGATCGAACTGGCTGGTTCGAGCCAGACATTTGATTGGAAATTTGAGATCTGAAACTTTGGATTGTGCATAAGGAGAAACCATGAATTTGCAGAGAGTTACGGGGAGACCGAAGCTTCTTGCCGGCGCCTTGATCGTTTTGCTAGGCATGACCGGCTGGGGCGTGGCCCGCGCCAGCCAGAAATTTTTTACACCGGGCGTACATATCTCCATGAAAATGGCCGACCCGGCCGAAGGTCCCAGCAGAACCGGCTTTGCTCCCGTGGTGAAATCGGTGCTGCCCGATGTCGTGAATATATCCACGTCCAAGGTGGTCAAGGCCTCCGCTCAGCAGCAGTTTGAAACGCCGGAGGGAATGCCCCCCATGTTCCAGCAGTTCTTTGGACAACAGTTCGGCCCCGATGAACAGCCTGGACCGAATTCTCAGAATCACTCCACGAGGCCGCGCGACCAGCGCGAAGATAGCCTCGGCTCGGGCGTCATTGTTAGCCCGGACGGCTACATTTTGACCAACAACCATGTCATTGACGGCGCCACTGACGTCCGCGTCACGTTCGCCGATAAGCGCCAGTTGAAGGCTACGGTCGTGGGCGCCGATCCCAAGACGGACATCGCCGTATTGAAGGTCGAAGGCAGCGGATTCCCGGCCATCACGATTGGCGATTCCTCCAAAGTGCAGGTCGGCGATTACGCCTTGGCCATCGGCGATCCGTTTGGCGTCGGCCAAACTGTCACCATGGGCATCATCAGCGCCATGAACCGCGGAAATCTGGGCATCGAGGATTACGAGGATTTCATTCAGACCGATGCGCCGATTAATCCGGGCAATTCCGGCGGCGCGCTGGTGAACGATCGCGGCGAACTCGTCGGCATCAACACCGCCATCCTTTCGCACGGCTCGGGCGGCAACGAAGGAATCGGATTTGCCATCCCGGTCAATCTGGCGCGCAGCGTGATGGGCCAGATTCTCGATCACGGCAAAGTCAACCGCGCCTACCTTGGCATCATGATTCAGGACATCACCCCGGGCATTTCCAAGGCCATGGGCTTGAAGGAAATGAAGGGCGTCCTGGTCGGCGACGTTACCCCCACCGGCCCCGCGTCGAAGAGCGGCATCCAGCGAGGCGACGTGATTCTGCAAGTCAACGGAAAACCAGTGGAAGACAGCCGCGAATTGCGCATGACCATCTCGATGATGAGTCCTGATGCAACCGTGAACCTGAAGCTTCTGCGGAACGGCAATTCCAGCGACGTGTCCGTCAAGCTCGGCGAATTGCCTGCCGATAAAGAACAGGCCAAGGCCGAAGAAGGAACGTCCGAGAAGGCGCTCGACGGAGTGACCGTGGAAAATCTCGACGCGCAAACAGCGCATCAGTTGGGATTGTCCCCGGCAACCGCCGGCGTCGTCGTCACGGACATTGACCCGTCCAGCGCACTCGCCTCGGCGGGACTGCGGCGCGGCGATGTCATCCAAGAAGTGAATCATCAACCGGTGAAGAATGTCGCGCAATTCGAGGAAGCTGTTCACAAGGCCGGCGGGAATCCGCTGCTCCTGGTGAACCGGCAAGGCTCGACGCTCTTCCTCGCCGAGTAATCGGAGTCAACAATCCATTCAATCCATCGGGCTCCTCCCGATGGCAAGTCAAGAGCCCCGCGGCCCATCGCCGCGGGGCTCTTGCATTTTATTCCCCTTACGTTTCCTCACTTCGACCGGGCGCCGCTCGCATGCTTTACGAGACCAGGACCGAGGATAATGGCGATTACTCGTTCCTCGCGAATGAAACGCGACCCCATTTCCCAGGAATCGCTCCGGGTGTATAAGTACGCCATCTGGACGGCTGTAGCCCGCCTCTTCAGAGGCGGGGATTTTCTGCGCAGCTCGCGGAAAACCCTCGCCTCTAAAGAGGCGAGCTACAGCACTCGTTAGACGGCGTCCAAATACTATGCGTCGCCGAGGACGCCGTCGCAGCCCGACGATGGCGATGGAAGGAGGAATTCAATGACCGCGCTTTCCCGAAGAGAAATGCTCGCGACTCCTCTGGCGCTGGCCGCCACGAGCGCCCTGTCGGCCGCCGTTGACGAAAAGAAGATGACGCTCGCCATCCACCAAAACACGTCGAGCGGAGCGGGCTATCGCAAATCGCTGGAGGGCTGGGCCCGCGCGGGAATTAAAGACGTGGAGATCACCAACGTCCTGCTGGATGATTTTCTGAAGACCGACGACCTGACGGCAGCGACTCGCGTGATTACCGACCTGGGTTTAAACCTCGTGCATGCCGCGACCGGCGTGACGGAACTATGGGAACCGAATCCTAATCGCGACGCCGCGCTCGACCGTCTCAAGAAACGCTGCGAGATGTATGCCCAGATGGGCCTGCACCGCGCCTACGCCTCGACCGCCACCAGCAAAAAAGTCACCGAGGACGATTACAAAGCAGGCGTGGACAATATCTATGACGCGGGAGACGTTGCCAAGCAGTTTGACATCACTCTGCGGATTGAATTCCTACGCACCTCGACCTTCATTTCCACTCTCCCCACTCTGCTGAAGATGACCCGCGCGGCGTTGCATCCGAACATCGAGCCCATGCTGGACTTCTACCATTTCTGGTCTGGCCTCAACAAATTCGAGGATCTCGATCAGATTCGCTTCCAGGAAATCGGCCACGTGCACTTTCAGGACGTTCCCGATATGCCGCGCGAACTTTTGGATCTGACCACGCGATTCATTCCCGGCGACGGAGTCAGTCCGCTAACCCGGATCCTCGGCAAGCTCGCGGAAAAAGGATATGCCGGTCCGCTCTCGGTGGAGCTTTTCCTGCCGAAATTCCAGCAAGGCGATCCCTTCGAGGTCGCCCGCGAAATCCGCGTGAAATCTGAGCGGGTCATGCAGCAAGCCGGCGTCATCTGAACAAAGTGCGCGGTTTCCATCCAAGAAAACAAGCAAGTCTTGCTACAATATCGGAATCCTAGGATTCCGATGCGGCGTCATGTCTAGGGCGCCGGGGAAAAGAAACGTGGCTGCGACTCAAACCGAATCTCTCGTGGAAGTCGGACACAAGGTTGTCTTTAAGGTTTTGGCGGCCATCAGTGTGTGTCATTTTTTGAATGACATGATGGCGTCGCTCTTGCCGTCGATTTATCCGCTCCTGAAGACTTCGTACAATCTGGATTTCGCGCAAGTGGGGCTGATTACGCTCACCTATCAGACCACGGCGTCGCTCTTGCAGCCCCTGATCGGATTCTACACGGACAAAAAATCCAGACCGTTTTCCCTGCCCGTGGGAATGGGGGCGACACTGATCGGGCTACTCTTATTGGCGGCTGCTCGTTCGTTTCCCGCGCTCCTGGTCGCCGCCGCGCTGGTTGGGACGGGATCCTCGGTGTTTCACCCCGAGTCGTCGCGAGTGGCGCGCATGGCGTCGGGCGGCCAACATGGTCTGGCGCAATCGATTTTTCAGGTGGGTGGCAATACGGGGCTGTCGATTGGCCCGTTGCTGGCGGCCTTTTTTGTGTTGCCGAGGGGGCAAAGCAGTATCGCGTGGTTTTCGCTGGCGGCCCTCGCCGGGATCGTTCTGCTGACGGGTGTGAGCGCATGGGCCAAGAAACATACGACCGGCTGGAAAAAGTTCAGCGCGAAGCACGAGATCGACAAGCCGCCGGACCTTTCGAAGGCGAGAATTGTGACCTCGGTCGCGATCCTGATGGCGCTCCTGTTTTCCAAATTCGTGTATCTAGCGAGCCTGACCAGCTATTACACATTTTATCTGATCAGTAAATTCCAGCTCTCCGTGCAAAGCGCGCAAATCCATCTTTTCGTTTTTCTGGGCGCGGTGGCCGCGGGCACGCTGATCGGCGGACCGGTGGGCGACCGCATTGGTCGCAAGAGCGTCATCTGGTGCTCGATTCTGGGCGTCCTTCCATTCACACTGGCCTTGCCCTACGCTAATCTGTTTTGGACGGAAATTCTCAGCGTGGTGATCGGCCTGATTCTCGCGTCCGCTTTTTCGGTGATCGTGGTGTACGCGCAAGAACTCGTTCCGGGAAAAGTGGGAATGATCTCCGGCCTCTGCTTCGGTTTCGCGTTTGGGATGGGTGGACTCGGTGCGGCAGTGCTCGGCTGGCTCGCGGACTTGACCAGCATTAATTTCGTGTACACGGTTTGTTCGTATCTTCCGGCCGTGGGCTTGCTGGCGGCCTTCCTGCCCAACATCGAGCGCCCCCGGCTGCGCGCGATTCACGAAGAAGCGATTGCGGATTAAGGTGGAAGGAAGAGCAGCGCGGATTGCCGATTCCCGCCGGGCCGCTAAATAACGCGCACGATCTCAAAGTTCCAATCTCCAATCTCCGCTCCTCACCCGCCGGCACTGGCCAATTCCGCGGCCCGATGGATGGCGCGGCGGATGCGCGGATACGTCCCGCAGCGGCAGATGTTTCCGGACATGGCGCGATTAATGTCTTCGTCCCCGGGGTGGGGACTTTTTGCAAGCAGCGCGGCGGCGCTCATGATCTGGCCGGACTGGCAGTAGCCGCATTGCGGCACTTCGATTTCGATCCAGGCGCGCTGCAACGGATGGCTTCTGTCCGCGGAAAGGCCCTCGATGGTGGTGAGTTCTTTTCCCGCCGCGCGCGAGAGCGGCGTGCTGCAGGAGCGCACCGGGCGGCCATCCAGGTGCACGGTGCAGGCGCCGCACTGCGCCACGCCGCAGCCGTACTTCGTTCCAGTCAGCCCGAGATGCTCCCGCACCACCCAGAGCAGGGGAGTCGACGGGTCGGCATCCACACTGACTTGCCGCTTATTTACAGTTAGTGAAATCAAGGAAATCCACCTCCACCGAACATTAGCGCGCGGGCGCCCCCAGTGGCGCGGGCTTCAGCCTGCGGGGTTTCGTCCAAGCCGAGCTAAACATGCCGCTGAAAAAGTATCCCGCCCTTAAAAGTACCTCGCCCTTTTGTCATTCCGAGCGGAGCGAGGAATCTCTCTTGCTTTTCTGATGCTCCGATCCAGGAGAGATTCCTCGCTCCGCTCGGGATGATAAAACAGACTACTTTATGGGCATGCTGAAAATCCGCAGGCTGAAGCCTGCGCCACTTTAGGCCCTCAGCGCGGCCAGCACGCGCTCTGGCAGGAACGGCGTTTGACGCAGGCGGCGGCCCGTCGCGGCGAAGAACGCGCTCGCCACAGCCGGAGCTACGCCGACTCCCGCACGGTCTCCAACGCCAACCGGATCGCGGCCCGACGGCACGATCTGGATATGCACTTCAGGGATTTCCGCCATGCGCAGGACGGGATAGTCGTAGAAATTCGACTGCTCGACTGCCCCTTTCTTGAAGGTAATGCGCTCCTTGAGCGCATTGCTCAAGGCGTAAATGGCGGACCCGTGTATTTGCGCGTCCAGGTTGCGCGGCGAGATAGCGATGCCAACATCAATCGCAATCCAGATTTCCGGCACGCGGATCTCGCCGGTCTGGCGATCCACGCTTATCTCGGCGACCGTGGCGAGAAATGTCCCTTCCATGGAGCAAAACGAGAGACCGCGGTTCGTTTTCTCACCCTTGCGCCATCCTGCCAAGTCGGACACCACGCGAAGCACTTCTTGCGCGGGCGGCTCGTTTCGCAAGAGATCGAGGCGCAACTCCAGCGGGTCGGCTCCCCGCGCCACGGCGATCTCGTCGATGAAACTTTCGATCGCGAACTGATTGATGGTGGCGCCGACGCCGCGCACCGGCGAGAGCCGCGCATCCACCCGGTTGCGCACAATCTCCGTCAATACGTTGGGAATATCGTAATCGATCTCGACGCCCACATGCTGGGTCTTGACGGCTAGCCGAACCGCCAACGGCTTGTTGCTCCCGGCAGTGTCCACCTCGTCCGATGCCATGCGGTAGTGCCACGCGGTCAACTGGCCGTTGCTGTCCTCGCCCGCCCTTAAATATTCGACGGTCATCGGTTTGAAGCGCCCAAAACGCACATCCGATTCCCTGCTCCAGATGACCTTGACGGGGCGCCCCATCTCCTTGGAAAGCACGGCGGAGTCGAGCAGCGACTCGATGCCTGCTGCCCGCCCGAATCCGCCCCCGAGTTGGGTGCGGTGCACGAGCACCTGCTCCGGGGCAATCCCAAGCGCCCCGGCAACCATGCGCATGACCAAAGTGGGAGTGCCGGTCCCGGTCCATACCTCGACGCTCTGCCCGCCATCCTTCACCGAGCACACGCAATTCACCGGCTCCATTTGCGCATGGTAAACAAATTCAGTGCGATATTCGGCTTCGTAGATTTTGGCTGCTCCGTTCATCACCGCGAGGATGTCTCCTGCGGCCGTGGTCTGGCCTAGCTTCTGGAGCGCAAAGCCCTCTTGGCTGAGATCGCGGGCGGAAGCCGAGTGCCGGTCAAACGCAGCGTCGCTATCGAAGCCGTCTCCGGGAGCGCTGCTCCACTTAATCTTCAGGGCCCGCTCCCCGGCAAGGGCCGCTTCAAACGTCCGCGCGGCAACCGCCACGCGATCGGGCGGCAACTGCATCACTTTCAAAACATCAGGCATGCGTGATACTTCGTCGCTGTTGACGGAAATCGGCGTCGCCCCCACCACCGGGGCGCGCAACACGGTCGCGTAAACCATGTTTGGCAGCCGGATATCGATGCTGTATTCCACCGAGCCGTCGGTCTTGGCCGGCACGTCTCGTCGCGGGATATCGTGGCCGATCAGGCGAAACTGGCTCGGATGCTTCAGGGCCTTCGCCGACACGGTCGGCAGCGTAGCAGGCAGCGCCGCGAAGCTCGCGATCGCGCCATAGCTTAGCGACTGGCCGCTCTTCGCGTGGACCACCATGCTGGGCTGCGTAGTCAGTTCCCCGACGGGGACGTTGAGCTGTGCCGCCGCTGCGTCCAAGAGAACGCGCCGGGCCTGCGCGCCGTAAATTCGCAAATTCTGGTAATAGCCGGAGATGGAACTGCTCCCTGCCGTGATCATGAGCCCGTGCGCCCACCAAGTTTGATTGCCATAGATGTTGTCGTCGGCCGGGCTGAACTCGATGGCTACTTTGTTCCAGTCCGCATCCAACTCCTCGGCAAAAATCACCGCCAATGCGGTCATCGATCCCTGGCCCTCTTCGGCCGCCGGCGACATGATCGTGATAGTCCCGTCAGGAGCGATGCGCACCCAGGCCATCTTCAAGCCGGCGCCGCTTCCATCCGTATCAACCTTCGTGGCCGCTCCCCGGGCCAGCTTGAGATCGAGACCGAAGACCAAGCCAAGCCCGCTTAAGCCGGCGCCGACGAGGAATTCACGTCGCTTCATCGGCAAATCGGTCATGTTAGCGGCACCTCCATCGGCGGAAAATCGTATAGAACCGAATATACGCTTGGTGCATCGCGTGTCAAGACACGTTGGTTCCGACTCTAAAATTTCGAATCGTATTCGTCAGGCGAATGTGGCTGCATCGGCGTGCCGCGCAACCTCATCGCATCAACAGGCTAGTCTTGGTATTTTTGGCGCAGGCGCGGAGTGAGGCGAAGCATGAGTTGAATGCGCTCGACTTCGTTCATCCAATCGGCCAGCGTGGCGTCGAGTTCGTCTTTGTCAGGGGCGACGATGCCGGTGGGGCAAAGCGGGCCAAGTCTGGCATGAGCTAATGCGCGGTAGCGGTGGATCGAGCGATCGCCGGCGGTGGCGCACCATTCGTTGTCTTCAGATAAAAATGCCACGACGGGGACGCGGCTGCCGGCGTTGATGCGCAGCTCGGGGGCGAGTTCGCTTTCCTTGGCGCGCTCGACGAAGCGCAGATCGATTTTTCCGGGATTGCCTTCGGCGATGCGGTAAATCAGCGGGCATTGCTGAACGCAATCGCCGCACCAGATGCCGCTGAAAATCAGGATTTTCATTTCGCGCACGAAGCCGTCGAGGAGCTCCTTCTGGGCTGCGGTCAGGTGGGCAGCGTCGTAGACCTGGGTCCAGCGGCGTTGTTGCTCTTCGGTGCCGGTTTGGAGATAGCGATCGTACGGCAAAGCCGTTGCGAATTTTTCGGAAAGTGGGGCAGAGTTTGTCATGGTTGGGGATTATACACTGCAAGTTTTTTTCGCACGAGTAGGACGGGCTTCAGCCTGTCGGTTTTCGGCGTGAGCGCAGAAAATGTGTAGAAAAAGCAACAGGCTGAAGCCCGTCCTACTTGGCATCTTTTTCCAATTTCTGCAGTTCTTGCACGAGTTGCTCAGCCTGATCCCTTATTTTGCGCACGCGCTCGGCGAGGTCGGCTATGTTCTTTCCGGATGGCGCGGCGGTGGCCGGCGACTGGGCGGACTCTGCCGCTTCGGGCCCGGGCTTGGCGGGCACGGCGCCGCCCGTCAATTCGGCCAGGGCTTGATCGAAATTGTCGCGATAAATCAGGCGATCGCCCATGGCCAAAACCACTTTCTTGAGCTGCGGCATGCGCGCTTCCGTCGCCTGGATGTAGATGGACTCGACATAGAGAAAGCCGCCCGTCACGGGAAGGGAGATGATACTTCCGCGCAACACGCGCGAGCCTTGCTGATTCCACAGAGTTAAATCCTTGGAAATATTTTGATCCTGGTCGATGCGCGACTCGATCTGCATGGGACCATAGATCAGTTGCTGCTTCGGGAGTTGGTAAAAGATTAGGTTTCCCAGATGTTCGCCGTCGCAGCGCGCGGCCATCCAGCCGATTAAGTTATCCTTGCCCCGCGGAGTGAAAGGAAGAATAAGCAAAAACTCAGGTTTTTTTTCTCCGGGCAACGTAGCCACCACATACGTAGGCTGCACGTTCTCGGGCATGGACGACTGGCCGAACAGGTTGTGCGCGATGTCCCAGATGTCTTCCTTGTTGTAAAACACCTGCGGGTCGCGCATATGAAACGTGCGGTAAGCCTCGGCCTGTGCTTGAAAGAGGGCTTCGGGGTAGCGGGCGTGGCGGCGCAAGTCGGCAGGCATTGCGGAAGCGGGCAGGAACAGTTTCGGGAAAAGCTGCTCGTAAGCCTGAATGATGGGATCGCCCGGATCGAAAACGTAAAGCGAAATTTTCCCGGTGTAGGCATCCACGGTGGCTTTCACCGCGTTGCGAATGTAATTTGCGCCTTCGTCCAGACCGGCGACGGGAAGCGTGGCGGAATACGGGTGGGAGAGAGAAGTCGTATAGCCGTCCACCATCCAAACCAATCGCCCGTCATCGGTAATCACGAGATAAGGGTCCTGATCCCAAGTCAAGAATCCCGCCAGATACTGCAACCTTTCCAGCACGTTGCGGTGAATCATCATGCGGCTTTCGCCGGTCAGGTAGCTGGTGAAAATAATGTTGGGCTCGCCCTGGGAGATGGCCGCGGCGGTTTTCAAAAAAAATGATCCGACAGGAAAACCGCCCGTGCCCTGGTAGGTTGCATATTTATTCTGATCGCCAGAGGGATAGTCGAACTCCTCGCGCGCGGTGTGCACGAACACTGGATCTTGCGTCTTCGCCCCGTAATAGATTTCCGGCCGGGTCAGCTGAAACCCGGGCGTCTTGATCTCCGGCGGAGCGTTCTCGATCAGCAGAACGGGCAGCCCATCCGCCGTGATCTTGTTGACCTCGGACAGGACCACGCCGATGCCGTGTGTATAAATGAAACGCGGATTGATCCAGCTCTGGCTGGCCTCGGCGGACAACTGAGTGACATCGATTTCGCGCGGCGAAAGCAGCACTTCCTTGATGCGGCCATTGGGATAGTAGCGATCCACGTCGGTGGCCGGAAAAGTGTAGTAGGGGCGCAGCGCCTGAATCTGGGTGATCGTCGCGTTGTAGGCGCGCAGGTCCCACAGGCGAACGTTTTCCAGCAGCGTGGCATCCTGCACGGGATCGACCGTGGCCTGCCCGGAAGGGATAAAGGGAAGTTCCTGGGCATTCCGATTCAGGCCGAAGGCAATGGAAGTGGCCTCAATGTGGCGCTCGATATAGGGCCGCTCGATGGAAATTTCATTCGGCCTCACGTAGACGGCGTGCACGAGGGCCGGCAAGGCCAGCTGCAACACAAAAAAGCCGGCGACAAGGATTGCAGCATTTTTGTATTTGCGCATCCAAACCAGGGGCAACGTCCCGAGCGTGACGGCGATGAGCAGCCAGCGCAAAGGGAGCGTGACTTTCTGGTCCACGAAATCGGCACCGGTCATAAAAGCGTGCGAGTTGAGCAGAAGCTCGTAGTTGCCGAGATAAACCCACACGGCGAAGCCCAGCAACAAGATGACGGAAATGGTGCGGACGAAGCCGGTGCGCGTCGCCCCCGGCAGCAGCAGCGAGCCAGGCCCAAGCGTAAGAGTCCTGCGCGGCCCGTCGTCGAACGCGCCGTAGCGAATTTTCTCCGCCAACTGCCAGCCCCTCGCCGTCACCCAGAAAACCAGCGCGCAAAGAATCGCCAGCACGAACACGAATCCCAGCACTTGCGCATAAAAGGGCAAATCGAAAAGGTAAAACGGCAGCCCCCGTGAGAAAACCTGATCCTTCCAGGCATCGGCCGGCGCCTCCAGCCCGCGCGACCCGAAAAAGCGCATCACGGTCCAGTAATCGATTGAACTGGAGGCGAAGAAAATGGCCACTACCGCCAAGCCCAGGGGAACCAACTTGGTGTACAAAGGGTGATCGCGCTGCAGAATGCCGGCGAAGTGCAGCCCCCGCGCATGCGCCACCCACAGCGCCAGAAAAGCCAGGACCGAACCTGCCGCCGCAGGCGCAATGCTGTACCACAGCATGCCCACCCAGGTGTTGACCTGCCCGACCTCTTTCCACCAGTTGTACTCAATGACGAAATCGGCAGCCGTAGTGCTAGCCCATAACGCGACCACCACGAGCACGGCCAGAATGACGAGGTTGCGAATCTGTGAAGGGCGCATAAGGGGAAATCTCTATGTGTAACGCTGTGGCGCCGCCGCGAACCCAAAACCTCGCATTTCTAGCGGCACAGTAATGTAGTTGATGTAGGTCGACCGAGATCGTATCACAAGCGCTGGGCAGAACGAGAGGCCTGGATAAAATCAATGGACCCGGCGGAGAAATATGAAGCTGGGACAGGTCTGAAACCGCATCCTCGCGGAGCGCACGACGGGCCGTCTAGAATTCCTATAAGTTATTCTATCGAAAGGATTTTGCATAGAATGAATATGAGATTGAAAGGCTCCAATTCTCGCCCCGAATAGTACTCCCTCTCGTATTTAATAGTCAGCTAGACACACCGTTCGTAACTGCAAATTGACCCGCCTAAGGCTTGACCGTAGGGTGTTAAGGAAGGTGGATAAGCCCAAGTCGGTACGTGTCGGAAGCGTTAGCGAGCGAACTCGAGACCGTTGTACCAAGTACTCCGCGTCCGCGTCCACTTCGGGTGGACCTGTGTGCGCTGAAACGCGTGGGGATGGGTGACACGCGACTGGCGCCAAGCCTCGAAGGAGCAAGTAACTGCTATGAAACTCGCATCGAAGTCCTGGTCTTTGGTGTCTCTACTGCTCGTCACGCTGTTCGTCACTTCCTGCTATCCCGCGCACACCGGGAATGGCGATTCGCTTGGCAGCAGCGGCGGCAGCAGCTCGGGTTCAGGATCCGGTTCGGGTTCCGGTTCGGGGTCTTCGTCCGGGACAGAGACCATCGGCGGGAACGTTGTCGGCCTTCTTGGAACCGGGCTGGTGCTGCAAGATAATGGCGCAGACAATCTTCCGATCCTCGCAAACGGCGCCTTCACGTTCAAGACTGCTGTGTCCGGCGCCTACGCCGTGACGGTGTTGACTCAGCCCTCGAACCCCGCTCAGACCTGCAGCGTCGCCAACGGCGCGGGAACCGCGACGGGCAATGTCACCAACGTTTTGATTAATTGCGGTACGACCGGCCTCACGATCGGCGGTTCGGTTTCTGGCCTGCTTGGATCCGGCCTCGTCCTTGAGGACAATGGAGGCAACAAATACACCGTTTCCGGCAACGGAAACGTCCCCTTTACGTTTCCGACTCCGGTTACCGCGGGTACAGCCTACAGCGTCAGTGTTCTGACCCAGCCTACCAACCCGCCGCAAGTATGCTCGGTTGTGAATGGCACGGGCACGGCCAATACGAACGTCAACAACGTGGAAGTTATCTGCACGGAGCCGGGATTCAAAATCAGCGGATCGGTGGTCGGCCTAGTGGAAGGCACCGGCGACTCTATGGAATTGCAAGATAATGCTGGCGACGATCTTTTTGTTACTGGGGATACTGTCTTCACCTTCCCCACGCAGATTACGGATGGCGGGCTCTATGACGTGTCCGTTTTTCTGCCGCCACACAGCCAGCCGCAGCCCTGCAACACGTTCGGTTATTCGGGAATTGCCAGCACCAACGTCAGCAATGTGCTAGTGGATTGCGAGCACAACGACTGGGCCTGGACCTCGTGGTATGTCACTGGTACAACGGCAGCGAACAATTACGCCGTGGTTACGACTCCTCTATTTCCTCCGAACCAGGTTTACCCGACCAACGTCAGCACTCCCGGCGGCAGGGACTTCCCCACGGCCTGGACCGACAATCTGGGGCGAAAATGGCTCTTTGGTGGAATTGGCTTTCCGTATCCCAACCCTCTGGGTGCCGTAGGCGCGGGCCTCCTCAACGATCTTTGGGTTTTCGACGCTTCGGTCGGAGGTTGGGTCCCGGCCAATCTACCTATCTATACCAACTCCACGGGCAGCCCCGCCGTCTTTGAGGTGCGTACCAACCAGCTCG
>Ga0302326_10002820_pt1 | contig 41790 bp, 57 predicted proteins | sample Palsa_T0_3_FD_202264 | JGI IMG/M metagenome (GOLD analysis project Ga0302326, IMG submission 202264) | Peat permafrost microbial communities from Stordalen Mire near Abisko, Sweden - Palsa_T0_3 | ecosystem: Environmental > Terrestrial > Soil > Palsa > Peat permafrost | place: Sweden: Abisko...
TATGTGTATAGATGGTTCTTCAACGTCGATGCGATCCGTCTCGAAGCCTACGAACACCATTCCAGTCTGGCGGCGGTGTCGTTCCAACGCCAGCGACCATAAGAGGAACGGGCTACGGGACGGTAAGGGGCAGTCCCGACGGGCGCCGTGCTCGCGAAAGTTGCCTGCTGCAGTACGGCACTTCGAGGTCATGCCCCACTTGCTTATTGCGCCGTCAAAATGGGATACCTGAGGCGACCGAACGCGGCCGATTACGACCATTCCCTCAGCCTCGTCTGGACGCCGACGGCTGGGTGTCCGGGCCGCCAAAAATCCTCACTAGCGATCAGGCGCTTGCAGTCGTTGACCCCCGCCTGGAACGGCCCGATCTTGGCACCCTGTGGCCGACGTGACTCGGCCTTGGTCCGTCACCCATTTGGGTGATCCGTGTCGTGTGTCGTGTGTCGTGTCGGTCCCGCTCAGCAGCCGGCGATGCATTCGGTCCGACTGCGATGCTCGAAGGCAGGGAACTACACAGGACGAGCCGTCATCCAACCGAACTCGGACGTGATCCTCACGCCAAGGCCATTCACAAAGAGAGGAGAGATCACATCGGCAAGGTGCTTACAGAACTCTTCGTAACCGACGGACTCGATCGCCGGTACAGACGGCCCAGCTGCCGCGAGCGCGCGAACGGCGGTCGAAGTATCGGGCCATTCGTTGACCACGTTCACGGTCCCGCGCTCGAGGACCCCAAATCCCACAGCGCTCAACATGCCCTCGATCACATTCTGTGTGTCGCCAAGTTCGGTGGTTGCCGTGCCGTGGCTGGGTGGAGACAACTCGATGACCTTGAGGAAGTAGGGCATCAGCCCCAGCCGGTCGAACCGTCCCCAAAAGGTGAGTCCCAAACGGCCCTCGGGGACCAGTACGCGCCTCGCCTCCTCAAGAGCACCCTCGCAGCCTTTCCAGATCCCGTTGAAACTGGTGGCGAGATCGAAGCTGTCATCTGGAAAGGGCAGAGCGAACATGTTTCCAGCCCGAAAGCTCGCACCAGGCGTCCGCGCCGCTGCAATCGTGGCGAGTTGTTCCGACGCATCGAGCCCCGAGACCACGGCGCCCCGGCGCGCCGCCACTGAAGCGGCGAATCCCGATCCGCACGCGATGTCCAAGAGGCGGACGCCGGCGTCGACGCCAAGCCGATCGAAGAGCAACTCATTGGCCGGAAGCGCATACGGCTCCCACAGGTAGGCCCACTCGGTGGCTCGCGCCCCCCAACCCCGCCCGGCCGCTTGCCAGTCCACCCTGCTCGTCGACATCTGACCTCCTTAAACGTACGACCGTACAACAAGATTAAACGATCGTGCGTCTAAGATACAAGGGCGCCGATCGAGCGAGGAGTCCGATGGCCGAGGAGGAGACTGCGAAGAGACAAACCCGGGCTCCGGGGGAGCGTTCACGCGCCCGCGTTGTGGCACAGGCAGCGCAGCTGGCAACGATCGAGGGAATTGAAGGGATCTCGATCGGACGGTTGGCCGACGCCACCGGCATCGCCAAGAGCAGCGTCTACGCGCTCTTCGGCTCCAAGGAAGAGCTCCAGCTGGCCACCATCAACGCAGCACGCGACAGCTTCATCACTGAGGTCGTCGCCCCCGCATTGAATTCGACTGAGCCCGGGCGCCAGCGCCTGCTCGCCCTTTGTGAGGGCTACCTCTCCTACGTCGAGCGGCGTGTCTTCCCCGGTGGCTGCTTCTTCGTCTCCGCCTCCGCCGAGGTTGGCGGTCGCCCCGGACGCGTCCATGATGAGGTCGCTCGCATCCAACAGCAGTGGCGCGACGTGCTCGGAGGCCAAGCCAGCGCGGCCGTTGATCGTGGCGAACTGCCCGCTGACACGGATCCCCAGCAGCTCGCCTTCGAGCTCGGTGTGATCTTGGCTGGAACGAACATTGTCAGCGTTCTTCACGACGATTTCGCCGTGATCGGCCGCGCCCGATCAGCCGTCAAGAGCCGGCTGTCCAGCAAGGACATCACTTGATTTCCTCGTACCGTCGAGCCAGGAGAGGTGCGGAATGACGTCACCCAGGTCACAACTGAGCATCCAGGAAGCGCTGTTTCCCGACCTCACTTGCTTCGGGTGCGGACATGCCAATCCTGATGGATTCCATCTCCGTAGTTATCGCGACGGCGACCGAACAGTGGCGACATTCACGCCGCGCCCCGAGCACGACAACGGGTTCGGCTTTCTCAACGGCGGCATCATCACGACGGTGCTCGACTGCCACACGGCCGCCGTTGTTATGTGGGAGGCCGACCAGCGCGGCTGGAAGGCCGAGAAGGGGGCAACCGTTCCATTCATCACGGCCGGGCTCGAGGTGAAGTTCCTGAGACCGACGCCATTGGGTCCCGCCTTGTCCTTGCATGCGAAACCAGAGTGGATTTCCGAATCCGAGATCGTCGTGAATGCGGAAATCACGTACGACGAAAAGCAGCGGGCCACGGTGCGCGCACGGTGGTTACGATTTCGCCCTCGCTGAAACGGTCGATTCAGTCTCCTCGTGGAATGACTGAGGGTGAGTCCAATCGGCCGGGCCACGGACACGATCATTCTGGGGACGGACCGCCGAATGCTTGCTCTGCGCGAACGGTTGCACAGTCCTTCGACAGACCATTCTGCGGAAGGACTGCTCGATCGTGCGGGTGCCCGAAGGGTGCCCCCAAACGCGCGGCCTTCGCTACGGTTTAGGGTGTCCTTACCGCCGGTCTCGTGTCGCACCTTTTGGGGCCTCCACTCACGAAGTGCCCCCTCTCGCGAGCAGAACGACAGCGCCCTATGGCCGGCGATGGGACCACCAAGACCGCCCGTAAGCCGAACGGACTACGGGAATGACCCAGCGCAGATGGCGTTCGCGTGAATGGGTGTCCGCAGAACCCGCCCGCATGACGGCCCGGTGGCGGGGGGACAAATGAAATGAGTTCCCCAATGATGGACCAGTGGCTTTTATCGAATATGGCGCTTGGAACCGACCTATAGGGGAACCTTGAGACTTCCACGATGCTCAGCGCCCGATGCCGCGACCCGGGCTCTGCCCACGTCCACGGCGATGCTTGGCTTGGTACTGAAGATCCTGACTTATTGCCCCAAGAGAGCGAACCTCGTGAGTACGCTCGCCCGGAGCCAGCTGTTGTATCGAGTTCGTCTGGAAGCGCTCGTGCAGAACCGCGATCTCAGCTGAGAAGGTATCGACAAGCACCTTGGCCGCATGTAACTCCCCCCGGGCGGCGTGTGCATCACCGATGGCCCGAAGTGTCCTCCCCATCTGGTCTATCAAGTTGGCCCAGACCATGTGCGAATCGCTGCTCAGTTGGGACTGGGCGACGATCGCCGCTACTCCTCGGAAGTCTCGCACCGCTCCTCGGTCCGGCGTTGGGTCACCGGGTCGGTTCTGCGACGATCGAGCCAGTGCGTCTGCTATCGCCGCCAGAGGTCCTGGGCGGTCGCGTTCCAGGCGTCTCGACCAGGCGGCCAACACGCCGGCGGCTTCCCGAGCCGCCCCACGCCAGGCGGCGAGATCCGAGAGCGGGACAGCACTCAGTCGTTCAAGCGACCTTTCCACTGCCGCCACCGCCCGTCGCCAGTCGTCGGGATGACCGCGTAGAGCCTCTCTGCCCGGAGTCACCGATCTGGTTGCGCTCCATTCGACCACCGCCGCCTTGGCGTCGTCGTATGAGACCCCCCAGAACTGGCGCAGGTGCGGCAGGGTGAGGTCCTTGGCCAACTTCCCTCCACCGAACCAGATCGGAGCGGAATCATCCTTGGTCCGTAGCGCGACCGAGTACCCGACCACCGCTTCTTGGCCGCCGCTTTCGAAACGAGGCCGGACAAGGGCTCCGCTCCCCCGCAACCTCCGGACGAACTCGGCTTCGTCCTTGGACGCGACCGACGCCTCGCGCACCAAACGGGCCAGGGTGATCCGTGGAGGTTCGGGCAACTGCGCTCGTGCGGTGCGCTCCAGTTCGGCCCTACTCAGCCCAGGCATCCCTTTGCCCTCACGCCCGTCGATGACCGTGAAGCCGTAATCCTTCTCGAGTTCGGCACACACCCGGGAAAGCGTCTTGCGGTCCTGCCAGATGTTGACCTGGCGGCCATCCAGGCGGATCAACGACGCCGCAATGTGGAGATGTTGATTGCCATCTGCACTGGCCCCGTGCCCGATGGCCACCCAGGCCGCTGGCTGCACGCCTTGGCGTTCGAAGCCCAACGCGGACATGACCCGCTGGGCCATATCTGACCATTCGTCATCGACGATGAGTCGATCGACTTTTGGGATCGAGAGCGACACATGCCAGATGTGGCCCCCGAGCGGGTTCGTCCCGAATCGATCGTTGGCCACATCGATGGCTGCACCCAGTCCGGCGATTTCGGCCGCGCTGAGCGCTCGTCCCTCTTCGATGCCGACGCTCAGGCCCGAGGACAGCACCCGCTGGTCGGTGTGCTCGTTCGCCCTCCCGGGCCCGAACAGGTAGCGGATGAGCGCTCGACCCGACGATCCCTTGGTGATCTTTCCGATCATCGGTCGGCCGCGAACTCCGTCGCGACCGCCTTGGCACATTCCTCGATCACCTCGACCGCCCGATGGACCTCGCCGAGCGCCGTCTCGATGTGAGCCGGGAGCGCGCCATTGGCGTTGGCCCATTTGGCCAACTGGTTCAAGTTGTTCCCTGCCGCCTTGAGCACGACCCGGGCCTGACCGAGATCCCACTCGACCCGGCGACGATCGGCGGCATCACTTGCGGAGCGGGACAAGCCCGCCTCGATGAGATACCGCGGTGCCGAAAGGCCGCACCCTTCGGCACGATGGCGTATCTCGCGTTCCTCTTCATTCGTGAGACGGAGGTTGAGTCGACCCTGCCGGCCTCCGGGGGACCTTCTCATCCTGACGACGGTCCCTTCACCAGATTTACCAGCAAACCCGTCGCTGGTTGCAGCCATGGGTTCCGTCATTTCGGCCAGCGCAGCGACCCCGAGAGAACCTCGGGGACACGGACCCGGCGGGGCCAACGGCCACGCCCTCGCGAACAGGGCACCTGTTCGCCTATCTTGCTCTGTCCTTCATGACGCGCCGCGCCCTTCATGATCGTCGCGCTGGCGTGAGAAACAGTGAGCCCTGCGGGCTCTCGTTTTGTCTTCGCACTTCGATTGAATCGCAGAGCAGTATCGCCATCACAGAGAGACTGATGACGAAAAGCGACAGCCGTGATCGCGCAAACCCTCCGTCTGTGCCAGTAAACGAATTGTCTCTCCCACCAGGAAAATGTGGCGGGCAACGCGACGCTCCTGTCGAGTTGCCTTGCAAGGCGGTTGTGGTTCGGCTGCCGCTGATTCGGTTGGTGTGTTCGCATACAAAGAACTGGGCAGCGGATTCGGCGCACGAACATTTCCTCAGGATGAACCCCTCCGCTCAGTCATGAAGGGGTTCATGGTTGCCACCGTGAACCCCTTGAACTGGGATGTTGTTCTCCGGTCCGCCTTTTCTCTCCAACGGCGCATTCAAGTTCTGGCCAGGGGCCGTGCGCATCATTAACCCCTTCTTGATGGGAACCATGAACCCCGCACGCAGGGACTTTGCGCGACCCCTGAATCACGCCGGGCGCCTGGCCCCTCCTTTGGTGATTGATGACGGGTGGGCGCTTGTCACCTCGCCTTTTCCCGTCATCGATCACCTACACGCGATTTCTCGCACGGGCGGCGGCCGTCAATGGACGGCCATGGGCCGAGTGAGGACATAAAGGCCGACCCCGGCGCCGGCGTTGCCGGCGACCTCCGGGGGCGAGCCATATTCCGCAGCGACCATTGACTGGCGACGACAGTGCGACACCAGCCGAGCGCCGAACGGCGTCGGCGTCATTGATCACTTGCGTCGTCCGCCATACTTGCCAAACATCGATCAGGCCGTCGTGGGGATGAAGGTGATGAAGGGTTCATGATCGCAATCATGAACCCTTCCACCTGCGGTTTTGTGCGTTTCGAGATGAAAGGCACTTGCCCAGGGCCGTTGGCGCTCACCGCGAATTTCTCGAATTTCTTCCAATCATGAAGGTTTTCATGAAGGTTTTGATGAACCTTGCCGTTCATCGTGGTCGATATGAACGTCTCCACCAGCCAGCAGATCCGATCCCAACGGCAGGCTCACAGGGCTGCCTCGATGGCCCTCACCGATGGTCGGAAACACGCAAAGAAGAGGGTCTCGTGTTCCGCTCCGGTAGGTGCGTGGTGACGATCGCCAGCTCCGCCCAACGGAAACGAGAAGGATCCATCGATCTGCTCTCGATCCCTGAAACCGCTCGCCGCATCGGCGTCCATGCCGACACCCTCTATCGGCTGTGCCGCACCGGGCAATTCCCCCCGGCCATCCAGATCGGTCGAGTGTGGAGAGTCTCAGTGCCCCGCCTGGATCGCTACCTCCACGGGGATGGGACTGGCTCCTACCCCGAGTCCGATCCTGACTCACTCGAAACTGCCGTCGACTCCTAATGGCTATCGGAGACTTTGGTGCCATACAGTCCGACTCTCGCTTCATTCCCATCGGCGTGATCCCGGCCTCCACGAACCGGACGCGGTTGCATGTAGGAGCGGATTGAGGAACGCGCGGACGACGGTCAGCGCCTCGTCCAACGTCTGTGCGGTGTCCAAGAGCGAACGCCGGGCCTCGGCCGCATAACCCGGCTCCCACAGCGCCCGATCCGGCACGTCGAAGCTCGTCGGCAGCGTTAGTCCGCGCCGGTCGAACTCCGATCGTAGCGCGGTCGTTTGTGTACTCGAATCCACCGATGCTCCGCCGACGATGGCCACCAGATCCACCAAATCACGGAACCGCGTGGATGGTCGGCGATCCTCGCCATGGCGCTCGTAGGTTGCCGCGACCTTGTCGGCGAGATGGTCCACCAGCGGATAGGCCCGGTAGCCACGTTGTTCGACCTCGGGGATCACCCCGCGTGCCAGCGGTGGCACATCCTCGGGCTGCCCGGTCATCCGAATATCCGACCCCACAAGGTCGACGTGGAACTCGACCCAGCTCGTCGCTCCAATGACCGCGTTGACGGAAAGCCGGACGGTGTTGTCGCCGATCGCTCTTCCACCGCCGATCTCGAATTGGAACCAGTCGCCGATGTCCGCCGCGGAGGCTCGGCGCAGTTCCTCTTCCGCCACCTCCCGGGCTGCCTCGCGATAGAGATCGACGTCAAGGCTTCCTCGCACGCCGATGTTACGGGCGAGAAGTGCGGTCGCTCCCTTGACGATCCATCCGTCATCGATGATGTAGAGCCGCTCGAGCAGACGGTCGTAGGCAACTTGGCGCTGCAGCTGTTGTAACGTCCACCGGCCGTCCCCGGCCGCCACCTTGAGCCGGTCCGTCAGCGCTCGACGGAAGGCCGCCGGAGTCGCGTAACGATCACCCGCACTCACGTCGTCGCCCGAGCAGTGCGATCGACGTGTGCGCGGGCCTCATCCATCCATCGGTCCGTTTCGGGGTCCCCGCTCATGTCTAGAAACCAGCGCAGGAGTGCGAGTCCGTCTCCCTTTCGTAATCCGAATCGAGCCGCGTGGGGCGCGAGGCTGTCCGCAAACGTGCCCGGGTAGTCGTAAACGGGACGGATGGCGTCGGCGATCAGGCGGGCCACGGCTTCAGGGTCCTCATGATCCCAGAGAAGGTCCGAAGCGATGCGAGAGGGTCGAGTGACAGGGAGACCCCGGAGACCGATCCATTCTCGGTCCTGCAGTGGTCGAACGTGAATGCGGACGTCTCGACGTCGGGTCTGGCGACGCTTGGCGAGCGTGAACTCGTGGCGGTCAGCGGGGAGATGCCCCAGGGCGTAGACCGCCGCCGCCGACCGGTGGGAGACGACACCCTGGTCGGCTGTACGCTCCCACGCCGGCAGGTCGGGAGCGAGCTGGAGCCAGGCCGCCCGCAGGTTCAGGTGGTCGGGAATAGGGGCGGCGATCACCCGGTACACGCCGTTCGCAACCCGTTCGAGGAGCCCTCCCTCAGCGGTCAGGCGTTCCAGGGAAGTCGACCCGATCCCTGCCTTCTCAATCTGACGTCGGGTGAGAAGCCCCCATTGCTCCTGGGCAACCTCCTGGAGCCGTCGGAGGACCGAAGATCGTTGCATGCTTCATTATACCCCTTAATAGGGGCATTATGAAGCACTTATTTATGGGTGCCACTTTGATATACCCCTTATAAGGGGGGTAACGAAGTTATCAATCAAGATTCAGGGTGGCACCCAGCAGCCCCGCTGCTTCGCGGTCCCGCTCCGGTAGAGCGTGGGCATACCGATCGAGCGTCATGGTCGCCCGGGCGTGGCCGTGGCGCTCAGCGACGGTCCGGACGTCGACGCCGGCGGCGATCAGCGTGGTCACCGAAAAATGCCGAAGATCGTGGAACCGAAACGGCCACCTCTGCCCTTCCGGTAGATCTGATCGTTTGGCCTTCTGCTTGGTTTCACGCAACTTGTCCAGGGCCGGTCTCTCCATAGCCACGCACACCTTTGTGAACCCATGGGTCAGCGTGTCGGGATTGACCGGCAACGCACCATTGGCGTTGTACGACAATACGTACGGATCGGCCACGAGGGGCGAATCGGCACGCCTCGAGAGGTAACCGACGTAGGTCCATCGGCGCTTGAGGACTTCGACAGCGACCGGGTCGAGAGCCAGCTCACGAGACGCGTGTGTCTTGGTTGATCCCGTGTGCTGTTCACCATTGGCAACTGTCAGGGATCGGGCAATACGAACTCGTCCGATCACCAGGTCGATGTCAGACCACTTCAGGGCCACGAGCTCGCCGCGCCGTGCTCCGGTGAGCGCAGCCAGTGCCGTGGCGCACGCGATCACCGGATCGATAGCGTCGGCCGCCCTGACGAGTTGGGAGAGCTGGTCCGGCGTGGGCACCACCATTTCCTTGCGCACGACCGAGGGTGGCGTGGCCCGCGCCGTCGGCGCCGCGTCGATCCATCCCCATTTGACCGCTTGCCTGCAGGCCGCCGACAAGATGGAGTGGTACTTGTGGACCGTGGCCGCCGACAGCCCCTCGTCGAGCCACTGGCGGTAGGCCGCATCGAGGGTGTCGGCACCCAGTTTGCCGAGCCGGACTCTGCCGAGCTTCGGGCGAATCCGAGCCTCGATCTTGCGCTTGTTCTCGTAGACCGTCCGGGGTCGCTGGTGCGGTTCGGTCGCCTCGAGCCACTTGTCGAGCAGCTGACCCACCGTGGCCGTGGATCGATTGAACTTGCCCGCGTTCACCTCGGCCACAAGAGCCGACAGCGCCTTCCCGGCGGCCTTCTCTGTTCCTATAAATGTCTTGGTCGCCCGGGTGGGTTTGCCGGTGACGGGATCGTTGCCGGTGAAGGCCCGCAGTTCCCAGTGGCCCGCTGACCGTTCGCGCATCGTCCCCGGTCTGCTTTGGGCGGCTCTCAACGGCATAGCCCACCGTACGCCCATTTCGAGGGCTTGTGGAGCATCTGTGGGGCAACACTCTCGGCAAAACTCCAAAAAGTGCCTCTGAACTGGTGGGCGCTGCGGGACTCGAACCCACGACCTCAGCCGTGTGAAGGCTGAGGGCGCTGCAGAGAATTGTGCCGTTGACCTGCGGCTGAGCGTTCGTTATTGTCCTGTGGACTCGCCGCGTGCCACACCCGTGCCACTTTCGGAGGAAAACGCTTCGCCGAAATGCTGCTGCAGGGCCTCGGCGGCGGCACGGTCTCCTTCCGAGGTTCGATGCGAGTACAGCTCCATCGTCATTCGTGCCGTGGCATGGCCAGCCCTCGCCTGCGTCACGTTGTAAGGCACGCCGGCGTCGGCCATCGCCGTGACGGCGCTATGCCGCAAACCGTGAAAGGTGAGTGTGGAAGGAAGTCCAGCACGCTCCGCGGCTGGTTTCAGAATGCGCTCACCGAAACGACGGCGAAGCACTCCCCCGCGCGGGCCGAGGAAGATCAACGAATCAGGGTCGATATTTGAGCCCACAATCTCCGTTCGGTAATTGGCGAGGTGCGCCGCAATCTCGTCCATGAGGAATACCGGGGCCGAGAGCGTGCGCAGGCTGGAACGCGTCTTCGCCTCCGGCACCACGCGAAGGTGACCCGCCAATTCTTCGACGACCTGAGCAACGGTGACGGTCCGGCGCATGAAATCGACATCGCGCACACGGAGGGCGACGGCTTCACCCCAGCGCAGACCCAATACCGCAGCGACCAAGACCAACACTCGATAGTGATTGGGCACCTCTTTGACCAATTTCGAGAGCTCCGAGGGTGTCAGTCCGGACTGCTCCGAGGGCACCGGCCGTGGCAACGCGATCTTGCGAGCCGGCGACCGCGGGAGCAGCTCGGCGTCCACTGCCGCATTAAGGGCAGCCCTGAGCGCCGAAAAATCACGCGCCACCGTGGCCGAAGCGGTGACCTTGGACCGGGCATCTACGGCGCCTTGGATGAGCCCGGGCGTGAGGCCAGACAGATACACCGACCCGATGAGAGGGGTGAATGCCGCGATCCCTTGGCGATCTCGGGCCATTGATGCCACCCGCTTACCCGGCCGCTCCAGCCAGGTCTCCGACCACTCAAGCAACGTCACTCGCCCTGCCCGAGGGTCGATGTAGAGACCTCGCGCCATATCTGCCTCAACCACGGCGAGAAAGCGTGTTGCGTCCGTCTTGGTGGGAAAGGTCGAAGGTGCAGCGATTGTCTGGCCAGAGCTATCCCGGTATCTTGCTTGCCACCGGCCCGACGGCAACTTTCGGACCGTCCCGAACTGTCGTTTTCCGCTCACCTGTGTTCCTCCTCCTGCCGGCCTCTCCTGCCTCAGACTGGGCTATGAACCGAGATACTCGATCGTGCAACGTGGTCCTGGCGCCCGCGAGAGTCTCCGGTCGGCGGTAACCAGCGTTGCGTTTATGGTCTCGGCTAGCGCCACGTAGGCCGCATCGTACGGCGTGAGGTTCTCGTGGAGTTCCCAAATTCTGGCCAGGATTTGCCGATGACTTATTCGCTCTAGCTCGAGGTCGATAAGGTCGGCCAGCGCCAATCCGGCCCTGCGTCGGCTCAATGCGCCACTGGCAAACGCCTTGCGGATGACGGAGACCACTTCGAGATCGAGCACCTCGGGCGCTGTCAGTCTCTCTCCTTGAAGGCGAGAGCGAGCGCGCTCACCGTCCTCGTCGTCGTCTGCCAGGGCAGCTGCGATCACGGACGCGTCGACGACGATCAACCGGCATCTCGATCCTCACGGACCGCTTCGCTCGCAAACCGGAAGGACACATGACCGCCCTTGTGTCGGCCAGCCCTTTCCAGCAGGTCATCGAGACTCGGGCGGCGTGCCTCTTCTACCAGGCGGCCCAGGAGGTACTCCTGTAACGACTTTCCCGCCTTGTCAGCGCGTCGCCGCAGCTCGGCGTGCACATCCTCGGGTACGGACTTGATCTGGACGCTTGGCACGCTTGAAATTGTAGCGCCATTTTGGCGCCAGCCGTTCCCGGCGTCTTTCTTCTTTTCTGAGGGGACAGACGGGTGCGGATCTAAAACGCCGCTCACCCCCGGGCTGTCACTTCTGGACGGCGCCGGTCCTCCACCCACTTCCGAACCACCTCTAGGTCGAACCGGACGTAGTGACCCACCTTTATGAACTCGATCTGCCGCTCTGACACCAGGCGCCGGACATACCGCTCGCCAACTCCGAGCACTCTCGCTAAGGTTTCGATGTCGACCAACTCCGGAGCTCGGAAGTGACCGGCCTCACCTTCGTTTGCCATTGCTTGTCCTCCAACATTGGTCTCCATACCTGGAACATCTCGTTCTCGGCCCTCCTTGCCGCGATTCGTCATCGCCATTTACGGGCTGGCGACTGACCACCAGCGGCCCCCATCTGCCCTTGAACGGGTGCATCGGAATGGTCGACTACAGGCCGCAAGGGCAGGACCATCCAACCGTCGTATGACTGACGGCGACGCCGGATTCCCGGCTAACCCTGCTGGCTCTCCACAATGAAGCGGGCACGTTCGTACAACTCGTCGAAGGTAAGGATCTCGACCTCGTGCTGGCTGCGTCGGTACAGCTCAAAGGTGGACATCTTCTCCTCGTTGATCTCCCCGTCATCCATGAGCTGCTGAAGATTCCCGACCACGACAACCTGTCGGGGACGGATGGTGGAGATGTCAAACTGGTACACACCCTCGGGCGAACTAGCGCGGTGGAGATCCTGGAGAGTTCGGACTGCTTTATGGGCAGTCTTTTGCACCTGCGACACCGCCCCGCTCACCTCGTCCTGTACTTGGTACACATCGGGCGGCCGATACGGGGTGGGCTTCAAGAGTTCGGTCGTGTGCTTCTTGATCTCGGCAAAGAGAAGGCTCTGGATGTAGCCACGGGTCCTCATCACGGCGTCGCTTCGTTTCCCCCCACCCGAGAAGACGTTGGCGCCGGTCGTAGTTTGCTGAAAACTGCGATCGTTGTAATTCTGGCACGCGACCAGGATCAGCCCGTACCCGAATATCCACGGGTTGGCCTCGAAGAAGTCCTGCCATACCGCTTCAGCCCCGGGGGCGCCCAGCTCGACCTGTCGGTCCGCGAAGAAGTCAGTGTCATTTAGGAGGTGCTCGAACGTCGCAAGCGTGGCGCGTCGGTCGACAAGCATGCGGAGATCCTGCTCAGTCACCTGGCCACTCAGGTACGTCCGCACAGCCGTCAACACAGCGTCCTTCTCATGCCCGACCAGTGCGCCCACCAACTCGGCGGGCGCGACACGGAACACCTCTGTCGGTGGTTGCAGCCCTTTGCAGGTCCGCAAGAACTCCGTGAGCTTGGAAAAGTTCTCGTGGCAGTCGCCCGTGTCGACTCGTGCCTTAATCAAGATGGTTCGACCTTCAGCGACCAACTCTTCCTCGGTGAGGTCGAGGGACCTGGAGCCGGTCTTGTCCTTCTTCCAGAAGGTAAGTCGGGGCGTCATGCCCCCGTCCTTTTGGATGAGGACGACGTCGCACACGGTGTCGACCTGCGGGCCGGCGCGTAGGACGAAGCTCTTGATCAGGCGGCGCTCCTGGGTCTCGTAGAAGTAGAAGAAGTCGGGCCGCTCCCCCTGCCGGATCTCGAGTTGGGAAAAGTCGCCCGTCTCCACGTCGAACTCGGTGGCATTCGCCTGCCCGAGGAGGTAACTCTTGAGACCCCTAATGATCGGCATGCAGTCCCGATTTCCCACCAGGGATGGCGGATGACCACTTCGTCGTTCTCGTCGAGCTCGGCGCAGTTGCGGCCCTTCGACTCGAATATCTCAGGTTGAGGCTCTCGATGCTCATGGAGCTCAATGCTGCCGGATCGCCCAGAAGGGCATCGGTCCGTTCGGGCGCGGGTGGGGCCATGGGCGCAGCCTACGGGCCATCCCCGCACGGCGGGCTCGTAGCCAGGAACCCTCGAGATTCACAAGCCAGGCCAGTACGGTTGGGAACGACTTCACCTCACAAACCGCCCACTACAACTTGTACCAGGGCTAATCCGCTTCGCTCTCGATAACGCCGAGCCACATTCGAACCGTTCCATGAGGCACAGCGGGCACCGTTTCGGGTTGTGTAGCCGTTAGTTCGGCGCCCAGTGGGACGGGGGAATCTGGACAATCAGACGGGTTTTCACGGCCACCTGCAACTAGAATTGGTTCGTGGAAATGGTGCGGATAGTGGGGTCCAGCAACGTCTTGGCGGTCGGGTACGAACCGTGGACCCGAGAGATGCGCATCGCGTTCTGGAACAAGAATGGACCGCCCAGCCTGTATTCGTATCCAAACATCCCCGCGGCGGTTCACGCTGGACTTATGTCGGCGGGATCAAAGGGTTCCTATGTCCAGTACGTCATTCGACGGCAGTATCCGGGCTACAAGATCGGCTAGGACAGCCACGGGACCGGAGTCCGGAGGGGCAGCGACCCAATGGTCCATGATCCAGTTGGAAATGGTCCTTACTTGAACAAGTGTCGCAAGCCGCTGGGGGTGTCTTTAGCCGTCATCGGTTGAATGTCGGCAATGAGGTACCCATCGTTGTAATCCACTCCCTCAGGCGCCTCCCCTAAACGGAACTTCCGGTAGATGACGAGGTACCCACTCGGCACGACTATCGCTCGATATTCGTCCTTGGTGTTTGGCACATAGGTAACCGATGCTGCTGCCGATTCGATGACGGGCAAGTTGCGAAGTTCCTCAATCAGGTGATCGGCATCAGATTCGCTCAGGGCTTTTATGAAACTTGCGGCTGGATCGCCTAGATAGGGCCTTGCTCTTGGGGTATCCATCATCTTCTCGCATCGTCCAGCGGAATCAGGGTACCGCCTTCGCGCTGGTTCTCGGTCGTCAAAATGTTTCGCTCCGCCTTACGCAGGTTTATCTTGAAGTCGCCAACTGAAAAGCTCTGTTCATCTTCCATTCTTGGTTCAAAAACGGACACCACAACCAACATCGCCCCCAAGAACAAGAACGTTCCCGACAGAGGTTGATTCTCGTGGAGGAACAACCCACATGCGGCGATTGCAATGAGAATTAGTCCAATTGCAGCCAGGAAATTGTTGGGGCCATTATCCACGATGGCAAGGATACGCGTGCCTCAGCGTTCATCCCGCTCCGGGCCTTATTGCGCGCCCCCTGCTAAATCAAAACCGTATCGGCGCTGACAACTCAGTTGTCGGCAAATAGACATTGTAGAGAGGGCCACGTCGCCAGATCCTGCCTACGGGCGAACGTGAGAGCGACAACTCAGTTGTCAAGAAACCGAAGGTCACGGCGGATAAATGAGTCGTTAGACCGCTGACGTCCCCGTTTCATGGTTCGAACTCCGTCCCCATCCAGAGAATCGCCTCCATTGCGCCGTACTAGCGGGTCTATCCAGACGCAATCTGGAACTACTCTTATTTCGCGAAAGTGATCCTGAACTGGACATTCAGCGACAGCTCAGCTCGGCTCGCGCCAGTTCGATACGTGCCCTTCGCGCCCGGATCGCGCCCACTGGCGCGCGTTGCGCGCGCACGCCGGGCGACTCGCGGAGATAGTCCCGCCCGCCAGCCGACATTTGCGAAGCGTCCTTTACGAACGTATGTTCGTAACCGTGGAGCGGCAGTACGAGTTGGAGAGCCTGCGTCGATCAATTGCAATGCTGCGGGTGGGAGCGCCGGCCCTCGACCGAGAGGCGGCTATGAAGCTTGTCCGGGAGCTGCAGCAACTGGAGCGCCAAATCAGGCAATTGCGAGACGGGATGCAGCGTTTACTCGATGATCCGTCGTCGCTCCACGAGTGATTCGCTAAAGCGGGTTTATCCCGCCGTGGTCAATCCACTGCTTCGACTCCCCGGACCTCTAGATATCCCCATTAGAACTCTTCGCTGGATCCCGACTCTATTTGGAAGTTCAATGGGCCCTCTCGCCGGCCCACCCCCGCTGCGAGCACTGAGCTCAGGCTCGGGCGTAAAGCAGGAATCGCATCGATCCAAGCAATGAATCGTGGGCCGAGGTACCTTCCTGGCCGTGGCGAACAACGGCGTATGCGCTCTTCCAGCTCGGGTGGTTAATGGCGGGCCTCTACGAATCGCTACAACATGGTTCCGACCGCTCCGAGGGCAAACCTCCCGACCCTCGATGAGCGGGTGCACCGAATGTCGAGCGTTCCCCTGGGCTATGGGACTTCAGTCACACCAGATCCTCGGACGTAAGTAAGGCCCTGATGCCCGACCTCTCGACATCCCCGACCCCAGCCGAAGCAGAGAAGATGACATCCGGAGATATCCCGGGGGAGCCGGGATCCTGGCTTCTCGCCAGAATGATCAATCCGGTCCCCGAAAAGAATCTACCAGCGTCGATCATTGGCATTCGTCCGCTTAGCGTTACCGAACACCATCAGGTTACGGCTGCCGAAGAAGTGTTCAACCTATTTGGACCGAATTGGCCTCACACCAGGGCGGTGCACTTCGCTCAGGCTCTCGGTCATGCCCGAGAGCGATTAGAGGATGGAAAGGCGAAGGCCAATGGGGCGGTCAATGAATCTGATTTAACCCGGGTCTCTGGGGCGCTGCGCAACTTCGCAACGTGCGTGAGCGAATGGCTGGCCGCCGCTGCATCCGGCTCTGACCCTGTCAGCCATGCCGCATCAGTCGCCGTCATGACTGCTCCCGTCATGCTTTGCGAGCGTATCGCCGGCGGTGAAATACCCACCCTGATGGCCAACGATGAGAGCCGGATCTCCGTGCGATTTTACGATGGCGTTCAGGTGGATGCCATCGGTCTTGCTCTGGGTGGTCTAGCAGCCTGTGAACCCCTTGCCGAGACAGAACTCGTCGAGACGGAGCCCTCTCTCCTTAGCGCTGGGGCGTTAATAATGGGCCTGCGCGCCGAGGTCGTATGGGGCGAACCCGCTTTGGTACACAGTCAGGAGTTGCATCTGGGCAAGATGGACATAACGCCCCAGCCGATCGAATGGCGTCGTGTGGAGCCGGTTTTGACTGCCTGCGCGATTGCGAGGGCAGCACTAGCGCAACGGTCCGGCACCACAGCGCCGGTGATCGTTGCCAAGGGGAGCCCACCATCAGACAGCTCCACTGTCGATTCGGAAGCCGTTGGCAATGACGTGCCGAATTCACCCGAAGAAGGCAGCTCCGCGGAGAGCTTGTCCGTCGGACCCAGCGCTGAGCCAGCAGATCTTGCCGCCTTCTTGCGAGAGGTGGTGTCGATAGCGCAAACCACCGAACAGCGTTGGTCTGAGGCACTTGGGGCGGCCGTGGGCGATGATGTTGGGGATCTAGTCGCAAAAGGCCGATCGCTCTTGGCAGCCTTAGGCCGACAAGTGATCCAAGAAGACGGAGCAGGACCCGTATTGCCGGGGATTCCACTGACACCGGCCACAGCCAACGGGCTCTCAGTAATGCCGGAGGGCGCACAACGCGAGATCCAGCACGCTATCGCTGTGGTTCAGGTCCTTGCGGAATTGGCGCTGGCCATCGAAGCCCTCCGTCGGCCAACGGGTTTGCGGATAACACTTCCCGAGGGCACCGTGACCTCATGGTGGACCCAGCACGGGTTCAATCACGTGCAGTATCGAGCAGAGATGGCTACGCGGGTCGTCATGCAAGACGCGAGCGATCCAAGCGCCGATAGGGCGCGGATGGGCCTACTTGCACAGGCCGCCTGGACTGCAGGGCTCCCGGAGGCAGCCATCGTCTATCTCGTGGGGACGTTGGATCCGGTCACCGAGGCTGCTGGGGCTCTTGCGGGGGCCTTTGCCTCACTGCTTTCTACAGCGAGGACGTTGGCTATGGGAGATCGCGTTTCTCTCGACGCCGTAGTACCGCTTGCTCGATTCTGGCTGGACGAGTTGGAGAGGCGGCGCCCCGGACCGCCAGGGACTGGCAACGCCGTCTCGGGTTCGACGTGAGCGTTCAGCTTTCCAGTACACCGGCCGACCCCTACGGCCTCGTCGATTCGGCGTCGGACATTCGCCCAATTGTGTTCTTTGGCGATGTCGACGTCTCCTCAGCCATGCTCGGCATTCAGACAAAGAACGCAGTGAACACGATGGCCTCGGCCAACGTTCAATTTGACGCTTTGGCACCTGTACTAGCCGACGTTGACTTCACCTCGGAGGTTACGATCGCTCGGGGCGATCGTGACGCGGGGCGAGTCTTCACCGGCTACGCAGTGGAGGCGATAGTCGAAGATGGGTTCTTAAAGGTGGAGTGCCAGGGCTATCCGGCCCTGCATGATCCCCCGAGCGGCGCTCGCATTTCCAGGACCTCCGCAGTCGACAACATTCACACGATCTTACGTGAGGCAGGCCTTCCCGATTCGCGCCTTCAGCTGGCGGGTCTTGATCAACTGCCTATAGAGGTATTCGAAGCCGTCATTCCCATCGACGGGCTCATACTTTCCACCCGAGTCGCGCTCGGTGAGGTGGTATTGCTCCCCAACGGCTCAGCGGAAGAACATGTACTCGGCCTGATCGACGCGCCGGACAATCCGCTCGTGGGTGAGTTCCAGGCCGGACGGGCATTTGCGGTGACGTATGTTACGGCCGCGCGCATGTACGAAGCGGAGAGAGCAGCAATTGGTCGGGTCGACGTTGCGATCGCTTGGGCAAATGTCCGGCTTCGCTTCGCCGGCGCAGTCACGCCTGCAGGAGAGTTGGTCGATTGGAACCGTGCCCGTTCGAAACAACTCGCCTCAAGAAGCGACCTGATTGCCCTACGCGGAATGCTCACCAACCGCTGTTCGCTGCACAAGATGGCGGCTCCAGCAGTTACAGAACTAGCGCTGACCAGCGAACAAAATGTCTCAGGGCAAGGCCTTGCGTCCGACGCGGGGCTTCGGGGGGCCATCAGAGCCGCGGCTCGAGCCATCTCTTCTCCTGATCCATTGACAAAAATCACCGCGATCTCTGAATGTCTTGAGTTCTACGTCGGCAGCACCGACGCTTCATTCGGGTTCACCAAAGCAGAGCGGAGAGCCTTAGCTAAAGCTGCACAGGGGTTCACGGCCGATAAGAAGGCCCGGGTGGGAGAAATTATTGGCCAACTCAATCAATCATCACTTATGAGAAAGTTGCGCTTTCAGCTCGCGAACGATGGCGTGCCCATGACGAAGGAAGAGATGGCCACGTTGCTCCGCGTGCGAGGACAGCGAAACGATGTTGTCCACGGAAGAACCGACACGGTTGACCAGTCAGATGTTCAGCATGCGATATCACTTCTTGCCCGGGTCATGGTTCACGCCAATGAGCAACACCTGATGAGACTACGACATGGCAACGCGGTCGGTAACTGATCCGATTGTCAAGTCGCCACGATTTCGAGTGCAACTTGCTGTTCGTGCGCTGAAGGACCAACGTGGCGATCAGCGGAGTGACGAGAAAGCCAGACCTGAGTGCGAACCGGTTGCCTCGCTGAGCGCAACTTTGCGAATGTCTAGGTCGCGGCCTTTTGACCAGGGTGTTCTCTAGGAGTTTCCTGGTAGGGGCGTTTCGATCCCCTCAGATTCCCTCACGATCCCTCCCCTTTCCTCTCGATAAGGTCACGTAAGGTCACGCCTCTCAGGCCGTCCGCTTGCGATTCCGGCACCGGTTGGCAGCGATGTAGCCGTTGAGGTCCTCAACGTCATAGCGGGTGGATCCGGCGACCTTGACTATCGGTAGCTCGCCTCTAAAGACAAGCCGCTCTATCGTCGCTCGAGACACTCCGAGGTACTCCGCCGCCGCCCCAATCGGCAGCAAGCGCTGTGTAGCTGCCTCGGTTGCAAGGGCTTCCTGAGGGCCATGGAATTCGTCAAACCGGGCCGCCACGTCAGTACAGATTCCCGTGCGGCAAAGGCGTGTCGTCGGTCGACACATCGGCCAGCAGTTCCTCCATATCAGCCGGGTCGGTATCGCGCTGGTCGATCCACCACGACGCCGAAGTCACCGTGCGCGCAGGCACTTCGAGTCGGTCGGCGAGCTCCTCCTCGGACATGCCACCTCGTGTCACGAAATGAGCATGCGAGGCGGTGAGGAGCTGGTGGCGAACGCGCGATCCCCATGGAGCCGCTTTGTCCGAGCCGTCGAGGTCACACATGGCCGCTCGCCTCTCCCAAGTGCGAACCGCGGTGACTTCCTCGGTGCGGCGCTCCGCCAACCAGGTCTCGTTGTCCGTACCCTTGTCATTGCCACGGGTCCGCCGCCAACAGGCTGAGCAATCCTTACTGCGCAGCCAACGGGCGTACCCGGCCCGCTCCGACGGGCGTTTGGCCGACAGGTCGTGCACCTCGTCGTCACCGCAATCATGTTCCACCAGCCACAGTGTCTTGATCGCCATCGTTCAGCCTCCTTGGCTCTGCTCTCGGCTTCCACCTACCTGGCCGACAACCGCTCACCAACGGCCCCTATTCAGCCAGGGTGTCATTGACCGCCTTGTTCTTGCGCTCAGTCACATCGCTGTTGACGAAGTGGTCCCACTCGTCGGAGTCGAGTGATCGGACTTGGTGTGTTCGGACCTCGTGGGCGGCGCCGCAGGCCAGTTGACCGGTCCACTCGCGCAGACGCATCTCGACGTCTCTGAACGCCCCGTGCCAGTCCACCCCAGCAGTTCCAGGAGCGGTCTCGCCGTAGTTGACCCGCTCTTGGTCACGGAGGGCCACCAGCGCTTCGACGTGACCGTTGTGTAGGAACCAACAACGCGGGATCACATGATGATCAAGATGGGAGAACCGCGCCATCAGTTTTTCAACCCACGAGCGCAGGGCGGGCCATTCCCGAGCGGCTTCGTCCGCCGAGAGGCTGGGCCAGTGAGACGGCGCGGCGATCTCGTCCATGTCGAACAACTCGCCGGTCTCGGATAATTTGGCCAAGGCCGACCATCGCTGCGATGGCCCGATGCGCTTGACGTCCCGATCTGTTCTGCGCGTCGCGCTATCGACGCCTTCCTCTGTCATTGCCGTATTCCACGCTTGTGTACCTTGCGCCGTAGTGCGAGGACGATCAGATCCGTGGCCTGCGCTCGGTTCAGCCGGCGCCAAGACCGGTCAGTCTCGAGGATCCGGTGCAGAGCACCATGACAGCTACGACAGAGCGGGATCAGGTCCCGATGGCTTTCGGTCCCGAGACGATCGTAGGTGCGGTGATGCAGGTCGTCGCAGAGCGCCCATTCGACGTCGCAGATCAGGCAGTGTGGTTCGGTGGCATGCCTGGCGACCCACTCCCTCGCCCAACGCTCTCTGAGTGCAAACCACTGCTGGCTGGCCATGTAGTCGCAATAGGCGGCACGACGATGAAGACGTCTCGTTGACCACGGCAGTCCGGGCCGGGGACTACGCATGGTCCGACCAACCTTGTCCGGCTGCGTTGCGAACGGCATCTTCGATCGAAGCCCGGTCGCGTTGTAACTGATGGGCATCGGGGCGCGCCGTCCACGGGCGGAGTGTGAGCACGATCGGTCGCGCCGAACGCAGCAAGAGCAGCGCGTGGCCCGGAGTGATCGCCCGAATGGCGGAGGGGTCGAGTATCGCCCGCTCCCGGCTCGACGTCGAAATCGACCTTCCGCCACCGGATTGAGCGGTCTGGCTGAACTCGCGTTCGGTGCGATCACCGACGAGCCGGGCGATGTCATCCAGATCATCGGCGCTGGAGCTGCCGCCGAGCACAATCTTCACGATGGCTGAGTCCCAGATGCCCTGGGCCTGCTCGCGGCCCCAGCGGTGTCGGGCCTGGGCGAGTGATTGGAGCACGGCCACCGTGGTGATCCCCGTCCCGCCCCCTTCAGACATGAGGGCGCCCAGACTGGGCAGTGGGTAGTTGGCCGCCTCGTCCAAGATGAGGCTCAGGGGCGGATCAAGGCGGGCGCCGGGCGAACGAGCAGCGAGACGGCGGGCCACGTCCACCACGTCTTCGACCAGGGCCGCCACCAGTCCAGCAGTTGCGCTGGCCCCTGACGCCGTGCCGAGGAGGTACAGCGTGCCGCGCTGGCGGAGGAACACCGCGGGGTCGAAGGTCTCACCGGGACCCGGTGAGACGGCGTCGAGGACGCAGGGGTCGGCCAAAACAGCGAAGGCGTTGGCCACCATGGCCCATACCGCATCGCGTTGACGCTGGTCGGCCGAGACAATGGCATCGAGCGCCTTGTCCCAGGCGAGCGCCGCGCCCGGGGTATGGACCAAGATGTCAACCGCCTCCTTGGCCGCCGCCGGTGAGAGCGACCAGCGGTAAAGGTCGACCGGAGGCCGGTCCTCCAGGGCAGCGGCGTGCAGGAGGCAACGCACGGCCATCGTGGTCTGTTGCTTCCAAAAACTCCCTGACTCGGTGCCTCCGGCGCTCTCGGCGCACAGGGCGTAGGCCCGGATCATGGCAGTCTGCGGGCGCTCGCAACCCCGCACGGGAGACCAGCGCAGAGCCGAGGCGACGCCGCCGGCCAACCCCTCGGGGTCAAACACTCCGACCGGGCCGTGCGCGGCCCGGGCCGTGATCGTGGCCGAGAGGTTGTCAGCTCGCGTGGCAGTGGTGATCACGGCTCCTGGGGCGTCGAGGAGCATGGGGATCACGATGTGGTGGCCCTTGCCACTGCGAGGTGGTCCGAGCACGATCATCGAGTCCTCGACCGACGACCAGCACTCAATCCCACACGCCGAACCCAGCGAGTAACCGACGTCGATCGGAACCGGGCGCAGCAGAGATGGACGCAAGGTCGCCGCCCGCCCCAGCAAGGCTGCCACACCGGCAACGGACTTGACCTGACGACGGTCCGCCAGGCCGACAATCGTCGTAGGGTCGTCGCCCTGCCTGTGGGATTCGACCGACAGCAATCGCCCCATGGCAGTGGTGAGGGCCACTGCCAGCAAGAGGGCGGTACCGGTGACGCTCCAATAGAGAAGGGCCGGGCCGACGGGGACATGCCAGGCCCGGCTGGGATCGCCGACATGGGCGAACGCGGCGAGACCAGCGAACACGTCGTCGCGCCCAACCCGGTGACCCGTAAGAATGGCCGACGTGGCCCCACCAAGCCAAAGGACACCGACAAGCCCGAGGCCTCCTGCCACGGCGTAGAGAGCAAGGTCGGTGGGCTCGGATAATGGCCGGGGGGCTTGCGCCATCACGCCACATCCGAACTACCGTGGGAATGCGTCATCACCGCTTCGTTCCTGAGCCCGTACGGATCGAGGTGAGTCGTTGCGGCTTCTCCTTCAAGTCGGCGTATTTGCGCTATTGCCGGGTCGGTACCTGGCGGCTTGGCACCCCCCATGTGCTCTGCCGGCGACACCGCGATGATGGCCTGCGCCACCGTGTTCACCCGCGTTTGGGACTGTCGAATCGCCTTATCAGCGTCCTCGCCGGCCCAACCGGCCACATAGGGAAAGCTGTACTCGTCGGTTGGCATCCCGTGGACCGAAGCGACCACATAGGCCACGCTTTCGGCTTCTACCTCTTTTGTGGCCCGGGGGAGATAACGGGCAGGCGGAACCTCATGCAACAACACGTGGGCGGCCTCGTGGATCAGCGTCTTGACCATGGCCGCGTCGTCCATATCTGCTCGGATGAGGACGACCTGGCTAGACCAGTTGGTCTGGCCGTTGGCTCCTTGCAGATGACTAGCGTCAGTCACCGTGTCGACCGCGAACCCCTTCGACTCGATGAGCTGTTTGACTGCTGCACCCAGCCCCCGGGGCGCTTCGCCAGCGAGGAAACGGGGTCGAGGTGGATCGGGAAGGTTCTTCCCCGACGTCTGGCTGGCGTCAAAGACAGTCGCCACGGTGAACCCTCGCAGCACCGGCGTTCTCGTCTCGGTCTCACCAACGCTCGGTCTGTCGTTTCGGCCCAACACCCGCACATTGCCCTCGCCGTCACGAGCCTGCCGACGGGTCGAACGCATGGGGGCCAAGACGACATAACCGTGCTGTCCACGTTCGACGCTACGAGCGAGGGCTCGCCACGTCTCGAATCCTGCGATGTACGTCGGCGTCGGCTCGGGGACTCGTCCTTCCTCATAGGCCCTCGCATGCTGAGCAAAGATCAGCATGACATTATTGGCCGAGTAGTCGTGCAGCATGGCCTGGAGATCGAGGAATTTCTGCCAGTCCTCCCCCGTGACCAAGGAGGCTACCTCGGTGACCAGTACCTCTTGCGCCACGGCCACCTTCGCGGCCGCCCGCTCGCGATACTGCTCTCTCGTCAGCTTTTTCATCATCGAGCCTTTCCGAGGGGACCGTTATCCCTCGGTCCATGGGCGACCGTTGACCATCACCAGCCCCTTCACTCTGATGGGGACGATCGTGGCCATGGGTAGGCCAAATCGATGTAAACCTCACTCACTCACTGGAGCATGATCGTGACCGCTGCCCAACTCGCCCATCTAGCGGAACTCGCCGCTTTCGCCGCCGACTACTTCGCTTGCAGCAACCCAGGCGCTGCCCGAACATTTGGCGACACCGCGCTGCACGCTGACGCACTCTCGGCCGATCTTCGGCGCGAAGAATCTGATGCGCACTATGGAACTGTGACTTTGGTTCCCCGCCGGGAGTCGGCGAGCCTCGACTTTCCCTAGCAAAGCTTCGAGATGCATTGGCCGGAACCAGCCGAGGAGGAGGCCGAAATTCGGCACGCGACGTCAGCCTAAGTTTGTGCACAGCAAAGTATCCTCGGGCACCCAAGTGTCAGGGGGCCTGTGGATATCGCCTCTCGGGCAATCAGGGGGCCGGTTTTCCGACCGATCCCCCGATCAACTCGTACACCACTCGTTGGGACTTAACCTGAAGATCCGGCCACCTCCCATTGCAGAGGAGAGTGGAGTTGTGTACCGGGCCAACCAGCGTCCAGCACATGTCGCTCAGAATCGTTCAGTCGGGTGAATTCGTAGAAACGAAGCTGTTGATACACGAGCCGACTGATTTCTTCGATGCTTGGTTGATCAACGAACCTGGTCACTTCCATGTCGGCATCCCTATTGAGGTCGCCTTCCAGCCGGCGCACCCACAATGAGGTCACGAAGGCCAGCGTGGTCAGTGGTGTGGGTACCCCGACCGGTATCCATACTGAGACCAGTACGATGCTGGATGCGATGGCCCCTGCAATGAAGCCGTTCACCTCCGGAGAGCTCGTGGGAGACCAGTCGATGAGATGGCTTAGTCCGACTGCGCTGGCCCCAGCGATCCCGGTAATTGCCTGTGAACCCCAGTCTCTAACTCGGGTGTGGGGGACGGGCTGGACAATGGAAATCTCTCTACGGATCAAACGATCAACCTTCGAACGTCGGCATGTATCGCAACCTTTCGGCATGCGAAGACAGAGGGAAGCGCAATGGTTTGTGTAACTCACGTTTCGGGATCGACCGTCTCGGCGCCAGCCGTGGGTCACGGCGCTCGGCGGTCTCGATCACGTCGTAGACCACGTTGAGCGACCGCACCGAGATCGTGCTGAAGCGAATGGACCGATCAGCCAAAAGAACCGGGGCTTCCGACGGGTGCGAAGGTGGTTCCGAAGGGTCGACGCTAGATATAGCTGGTTCACAAGTCAGGGGAGGCCCCGATGAAGTCAGCTTGCCGCTACTGCAGGAGCCGGTGGTTATGAAATGAGTCACATCAAGGATCACGACACCCGTCTGCTCTTGATCGTAGGCGCGTTGATCGGATTGGCCGGTCTCATCGTAAGCATTTCCTGCCGGGTTGCATTTGCCATCGGCGTCCTCGTTATTTTCATCACAACGCTTACGCTTCTTGTCCTTGTGGGACTCATCATGGGACCGCTCATTAATTGCGCTGTCGCGTCATGGAGAGTCGTTGGCAGACGTCAGTTGACACGAAACCTCGTGAGCTTTTTTTGAGCGTTCAGAGAACCTCGGGATAATGACAAGCCGGTCAAGAACATGGATCACACGACAGCAATGTGCATCGACGACCCAATACGCCACCATGAGTGGTGGTGCCACCAACTGTGTGACAGCCATGCCAGATTGGGGCACGAACAGCTCGAGAAGATCGCTGCTCCTCGAGATGGGCGTTCGGAGGCGGGCCCCAGCCAACGAGCGCGCGGGGTCAGCTCCTTCCTTGGCGACGCGCACGAAGCCGCTGGGACAGGCCTCAGTGATTTGCTCGGTGCCCGGCATTCGACCCGACCAGCGAAGTCTCGGCCACATTCCGGGTCGCCTGTCCGCTAGTCCCCATCCTTGTACCGAGCGACAAAGTCGTTGAGGACAGCCGTGCAAAGCGCCTGCTGGCTGTATGGCAGCGTGCATGTCTCCAGCCAGCTCGTCACTTCGTTTCCGGTATTGCCCGGCGGATCCGTGACATACATCAGTTCCCGCAGAGAGTTGCGCAGAGCACTGCCTGACCGGGTGTTGGCTGCAATGCCAGCATAAGATCCCTCTGAACAGGCTCTAGCTGGATGGCTTCTCCGCTCCGGTAACGCCTCCAGACCCTCTATAAGCTGTTTAACTGGCCAAACAGATTTTGTTTTTTTATGCTGCCGATACAAGAGGGTTTTCGAAGTATGCCCCAGAGACATTCCGATGCAGCTTCAGAAGAGCGCAACACTGGTGCAACAAAAGAAAATGGATGATCGCACCCGTGAAGTTTCCTGGTTGACGCGACTCGTCCGACCGCAGTACTCCCAGTCCACGAAGGTCAGGGCGGGTGAGTACAGAATCACACATGAATTTGTCCTGATTTGCCGCCACTCTCCTTCACCATCCGAATTGCACCAATACAAGGTATTGCGCCATCGGTGCCTTCTAAGCCCGTGAAACGCCCGAACAGCTACTTCACTCCGCGTTGGAGGAGCTCAAAAACACTTGGCGGACATTACTAAACAAGCAGAGAAGCGGATCGCGTCCGGCACCTACGGTTACTTTCCCTCGAAGTAGATTACGCCCTTGACGATCCCCTCGAAACAGACTCCTTTGCGGAATTTACCGTCGAGGACGTTACGCAAGATATATGAATCGCCTGGGACGGAGTCGGAGATTCAGGCAGGCAGGTCTAGTCGGTTCTGAACCCTCACGAGTGTGGTTGCTCCGCTGAGTGATCGGATATCAATCGTGACTGAACCCGCCTCTCCGCTGCGAACGAAGAGTTTCCGCGGATGGTCGAGGTGATCGAAGTCTTCCAGCGAATCTCGGCAATCCAAAGTCGCTGTCTGCATCGCCAAGCCGCGTCGAAATCACACCGGGATGCTCGCAGATGCGATCCCGCATTGCCCAGAAGCACCGCCCAAGACGGCCTTTCCCCAGCTGACCAAATAGCCCCGATTTCCACCGACCAGTGCATTCCACGGGCGCCACAAGCCGCCTGAAGTGCAACCCTGATTCTACAGACGTCGATGGATGTCACTCTGGTGCGGAGGTGAATTGTGGTAATCAGATTTCAGGTTGACGCTGACATTGCTCGGCGTTCGACGCCATGCACTCGATCGATCAAGGCAGCTCCGCTCTTCGGTGGCTCGAACCTCACAGCGAAACAAGCGTTCTGCCAGTTGGTTACCGGTCGACCTGAGTCAGTGCCATTTCTGACCGGGTGTTCTCCGAAATCCGGTTCACAGCCTCTCCTCAACGCTGTGGCACCCTTCGGCTCGTCCTGGGACGAGGTTGTGCGCAGGCATTCAGCCGGCGTCTATCGTCTCGCGTTGCGGTTAACCGGAAACCCGCACGACGCCGAAGACTTGACGCAAGATGTCTTTGTACGGGCATTCCAGCGCCTCTCATCCTGCACCATAAACGCCTTCGAGCACCGGCTGTCTTGCCTCACGAAAAGGTTGTTTCGCGAGCAGGTTCGACGTACGCAAGGCATCCAGAGCGAAGCACTGGATGAGGGGAACGGTGAACTCTTCGCCGATTCGGATGCAGATCCGGCTCATGCATTTGACGACCGTATGCTCGACAGCGATGTGCAGAGGGCGCTAGATACCCTCGCAACCGACCTCTGGGTCGTTGTTGTACTTTCTGATATCAACGGACTCTCGCTTGAGCAGATTTCCTCGTTTCTCACAATCAGTCCGGACGTCGTGCATAGTCGAATTCGTAGCGGACGAGCACAGCTGCAGGTAGCGCTCGTGCACCGCGCACAGCCCACTTCCGGTACGGATTTATCCAACGACCAATTCGGTTGGTCCCGATGAGAGTTTTCCGTCGGTCAAAGACTACAGGCATCGACCCTGCGATGGTCCACGCAGCCTCTCGGGCTCAAGTAACGGAAGCCAACGTGCAGTCTCGCGAGGGCACTGGTCCGGTTCTCGTCGCGGTCAACGGCAACCCCAATGATTGGGATGCCCTGGAATGGGCCGCTGCCGAGGCGTCCGTCCGTCAATGCGCACTTCGAATTGTTCATTCGATCCGCTGGACACCAACATCGAGTTGCTTTGCTGTTCCTTGCTCAAGTGAGTGGGGCGAAGGCATTGGAGAGGCAGGGCGTGTTCTGGATGAAGCGGTTAGGCGCGCTCAAATAATCGATCCGAATCTAGGCATCACAACACACATGCACCAGGGCGCACTATCGTCGGCCGTGCTGACGGAAGGAGCGCAGGACGCGCTGATCGTCCTAGGTCGAGGCAGGAAGGCAAAGCGATCGCCCTCGGTCGTCAGGTCAGTGATAAATAAGAGCGCCCGTCACGTGGGTTGTCCCGTCGCCATCGTTACACTCTTCGGGGAGGCGATCACCCGCCACTCTTCGGGCCGAGTTGTTGTCGGTGTCGATCGGAACGGAGATCCGGACGCGGCTTTTGATTTCGCTTTTCGAGCGGCTCAGCGTCGAGGAGTCGGACTCACGGCGCTACGTATGCGCACGCGGGGCACTGATCCTCTCAATGCGAAAATCGATGAAGCTTTATGGAGGCACTTAAACGCCTTTCCCGACATTGAAGTGCGGCAGTCATTCGTTAGGGGTACCGTCGGCCAATCGCTGGTGGTTGAGTCGGCCGGGGCATCCTTGATAGTGCTTGGCACAGGCAACCGTCGCCGCCTGCGCCGGACCACTTCGTCTGCGCGCACTGTCGCACGTTCGGGCCGCCGTCCGGTTGTGATCGTAGGGATATTGCCGGCGAAGAGACGAATGACTGTGCATGGGGACGGCGTTAGGTGAGCTACGGGATTTCGACACGAACGGTCTCACGGCTCTTAGCGACACTGAGAGATGCAATGCAGATCGCAAGCAGGAGTTAGATCGTGGATATGAAACTTGAGGTTGAGGTAGTCCGCTCAGAACTGGGCGCCTGCGGCGTCGGCGTCTTACGGGTGTTTCACGATTCCCAAGCGGCATTCCACCATGCCGGTACCGAGTCTCTGGTCACAGGACCGAATCAGCAAGTTCGAAGCAATTTCTCGTTCGCATCCTTCTCCGATTCGGAGGGGAACGGGCGCCTGTTACAGGAGGTGGAGACACGTGTCTTCGGACGTTAGCGACAGCGTCGTTCAGCACTTACGCCATTGGTGGCCACCGCTGCGGCGGATGCTGCTCGTTATCGGAGTGGTTGTCTGCCTTTTCGTCATTGTCTCTTTCACTCTTTAGCAAATAGAACCATACAAGCCACATTGGGCTTGTAAGCGAAATGGAGCGAGCCTCTGCGGGCGGAAGAAGCGTGGCGTCAGCTCACACCGAGCTCGTCTATGCTTTGTCAGGCAGCCCGGACATTGCCGAGCTCGGCGGCGATATGGCAAAGACTCGCTGGCTGTGGCGAAAGAAGGGATCATCGTTCGTCACAGCGGAGTGATCCTCCTCGTGTGGTTGGCGCTTTACGAGAAGATTGCGCGGGGTGTGGCAATTTGGTGGCGGTCCCCCAAGTGTCGGGCTCACTGGGGGAGAGTACAGGTTAGGTGGCGTCTGTGGTCTTGGCATCGGTCCCGGATGGGGCTTGGCCGTGGGCCGGAATAGCCCATCGAAGCGGCGAGCTCTCCCGATGATGACACGTGGGCCGGATGTCGACCGGAAAGGTCCGGTGTAGTCCGCCTGGACCCCTTTTCGGCCCTCGATCTGCCCGCCGACCGACAATCCGTCGATTGGCGTGATCGCCCGCCAAATGACGCCGTCGTCGATCCGCTCGGATCCATGCAACCGTCTACGACCAGGCGTGCCTTCGATCTCAATGTCCAGGAAAGGCGACTTGTACGGTGGTCATGTGACGTCGCTCTAGACAGCAGCAGGCGGTGCTCGTTTCCACAAACCGATGGTACGAAGGAGAGGTTTTCCCCGTGGAAACCCGCGTCTTCCACTGGCGCGAAGCGCCGTGCGCGGCGCAACACTGGTTACTAATCCATTGCCAACGGGCCGAGCTAAGACTTGGAGCATCAACTATGAAAACTGACCTCACCTCAGACTCGATGAGCGAAGCGGACCGAACGCGCCAGACAATCGTCGTCGGAATCGACGGTTCCGAGCCATCCCGTCATGCTTTGCGCTGGGCGTACCACCAAGCCGAACTTACCCGCTCAACCCTCCGCGTCGTAATGTCCTGGGAGCTGCCTTCCGTGGGTTTAGCTCCCTTCCCCGTGGGACTCGACCCTCGGGGAACCACCGAGGAGGTCCTGGTGCAGACCCTCAACGACACGATTCGTGACGACCCCTCTGTCCCCATCACCACCTTGGTCATCGAAGGACATCCCGCTCCCGTCCTTCTCCACCAAACCTTAGACGCCGATCTCCTGGTCGTCGGCAGCCGCGGCCATGGCAAGTTCGCCGAATTATTCCTCGGCTCAGTCAGCGAACATGTCGTCGCCCACGCCACCTGCCCCGTGGTTGTTGTCCGCACCAAAGGCGCTCACGCCTGACTCACCGTACAGACGGCAACTGGACTTCTTGCGACACGGTCCACGGTCGTCACAAGACCGACAGCCCACGGTAACCCGAGTGGCTCATTCACGGCGATAAAGTGTCTCTGTGCTCCGGCCGCCGGCCGCGCTGCGGGCCCGGGGACGCTCAGTCGCCACGCTACGTCCGCTGGCCACTTTCAACCCACAGCTTGCTTCCGTGGAGATGCTGATCAGCTGACAGCGAGAGGACAAATGCCGCGGGCTTCCGCCCTCTTGGCAAAAAGGCTGATACAGAGAGTCACACAGTTGTACACAGTTGTACACAGTTGTACACAGTTATACACAGTTGTACACAGTTGTACACAGTTGCACACAGTTGCACAAAGTTGCACGCAGTTGCACAAAGTTGCACTGCAGTGCGAGGCCTCCCAGGCCCCCCCCCGTCTCATCACGCCGCCATGAACCGCGAGTACCCGCTGACAGAGGTGACCACCCAGAGCTTCTCGGACTGGTCGAAGGCGAGCGGGATGGGAACCTCGGGCTGCCACAGGTCGAGCTGGACCAGCTCGTCGGGAGAGTAAAAGGTGCGCTGGCACGGGTCGGGGGGGCGAAAGAGCGGACGCAGGTCCGGCCACCCGGTCGCGCAAGATGGTGACGCCGTGCTCCCAGCCGATGCGTTCGGCGATTACCGTCGCCGGCATAGTCGGGAAGTCCCGCAGCAGCTCGCAGATCTTGGTCTCGACTGCGTCGACCAGCGAACCCCGAGGCTGGCGGTCGTAGTTGGGTGAAGCCGAGCCCCGCACCGCCGTCCGGACGGTGTTGCGGGCCACAAACAGTTGCCGCGAGATGGTCTGATGCCCAGGTGCTCAGCGAAATACAGGCGACGGATCTCTGCCCAATCGTCCACGTTGATCATGTCCTTCCTCCCCGGCCGGCGATGCAGCCAGGGTCCGTGGTCCAGCACACTCAGTGGTGGACCCCCGGGGAGGGGGGTCAATTTTGGAGCGGTGATAAGGGGGGGCGGACCCCTTGAATCCGCCGGGTCAGTATTCAGCCGTTGCCGACAGCAGAAACCTCAGCGTGTGGACATCTCTGGGGACTCCGCTGTGGACGTCACCGGCGCACAGTGATCGCATGACAACCAGGGAAGCTCCCGAATTCGGCCCCAGTTCCCGCGTCCGGAGGGACCCGTATGAAAAGCCCGCGACAGCGAGAGAAGGACCACTCTCAGGCGCCCATGATCACCCCCCGGGGAGCGTCTGGGCCTGACCGTGACGAGGCGGGGGAGCTCCTCGGGATCTCACGAGCCTCCGCTTACGGGCTGGTCGCCCGAGGGGAACTGCCGGTCATCCGACTCGGGAGGCGGATCGTGGTTCCCAAGGCTGCTTCGAGGGTTCCCTAGGCTCCCCTCTTCGAGATGGTCGGTCCATCTCAAGAGCCCAACTGAGGCGGTAGCCCTCGAGGGGCTCAGGTTCTCCATCGACAAGATGGTCGCCGGTGCCGAGGAGTACTACCCGGGGGACCGTGGCCGGCGGTCAAGAGGGGTACTACACCGGAGCCCGCGAGGCTCCCGCAACCTGGATCGGGAGCGGCGTGTCGGCGTTCAAGTAATTCCCCAGTAGATGTGTAGGGCGTTCAAGTAATTCCCACCTCGACGTTCACGTAATTCCCCACCTCAGGGTGGGGATCCCCCCACCGGGCTCCTTGACCAACTAATCGCTTCGTTCGTCCCCCAGGCGAGCGAGGAGCACATGGCAAGGAGAACGTTTTACGTGATTGACATCGTGGAGATCCTCGTCCACTGGCATGCCGGCCGGCCCATCGCGGTCGTGGCCGAGAGCCTCGGGACGGACCGAAAGACCATCCGCAAGTACGTGGCCCCGGCTGAGGCGGCGGGATTGGCCCCCGGAGGGCCGCCGCTGTCTCGGGACCAGTGGGCCGCGCTGGTGCGGGACTGGTTCCCCGAGCTGACCGATCCTCGGGCCCGCAGCCGGACCCATGCGGTGATCGATGCGCACAGAGAGCGCATCGCCGACATGTTGAAGTCGAACAAGGCCACGACGGTCCGCCATCGGGCGGTCGAGTTCAGAAAATTCTTGAACCTGATCAACCGATCGGTTCCCGACGATCTGGACGTTCATCTCGTCGTGGACAACGTCTCGACGCACAAGACTCCCGAGATCAAACGATGGCTACTTCGCCACCCTCGATTTCACCTCCACTTCACACCGACCTATAGCTCGTGGATAAACCTTGTCGAACGATGGTTTGCCGAGCTCACCAACAAATGGCTGCGGCGTGGAACCCACCGCTCAACCAAAGAACTCGAATCGGCGATTGGCCAATGGATCGACCAATGGAATAACGAACCCAAGCCATTCGTCTGGCACAAGAGCGCAGATGAGATCCTAGATACGCTCGCTACCTACTGCCAGCGAATCTCTGACTCGGGTCACTAGCTGCTTTGCTCCCAATAAGTTCCTCACCGCCTCACGTGGTCTTTATGAGACCACCATCAATGCAATAGTTAACTCCCGTGACATTTGCGGTGCGTGGTGAAGCCAGAAGGACGACGAGGTTCGCCACTTCCTCTGGCGTGGTAAATCTTCCGGTCGCGATCCCACCCATACTCGCAATGATGGAGTCCTGTGCTGTACATGCATCTGTTCCTCGGACCTTGGCAACGGTTTCGGCGACTCCACTCTCCCCCAACCACAGATCAGTACTTACCGGGCCCGGCGACACGGCATTGACGCGTATGCCCTGCGATCCGAACTCTTGCGCCAGAGCCTTTGTCAGGTTCACCACCGCAGCTTTCGCCACCCCATAATCGATGGTGCTGCCGTCGGGCTGAAAAAGGGAATGGATCGAGGCGACGTTGACAATCGCCCCACTGTGTTGTCGCACCATCGTCGGGAGAGTCGCTCGACTGGCGCGTAACATAGTGAAAAAGTTCATGTCCAGGGCCCACTGGAAATCATCGTCTGTGGTGCTGAGAAAACCGTCAAGCCGGATCCTCAACCCTCCGATGTTGTTGACCAGAACGTCGACTCTCTCGAACTTATCCAACGTTCGTTGGATAAGTTCGGTTGGTGCGCTCGGGTCGGAAAGGTCCATCGCGACCGCCGTGACGTTCTGAAGGCCCTGCAGGCTTGAAATCCCACGTGCTGCAGCGACAACGAGAGCCCCTTCGTCGGCGAGCGCTTCAGTCACTGCCATTCCGATTCCCTTGCTGGCACCTGTCACGATCGCAACCTTGTCCAGCAACATCAGATCCACACGCGTCTCCTACATCTCTTAGGGCTTCCGGTGAGCGCCCATCGGTTCGCAGCGGAAATCGCCCTCCAGGGTCATTGTGGCGGGCTTCCCTCTTTCGTCGCATCCCCGAAAGCATGTAGTCGTAGAAGACCGAATCGAAAGTCAGTTGGCGAACGCTCGAAAATAGATACCTCGAGTTGCAATACGGGTTGGAGTGGCCCCGCTCGGGGCCCTGCCTGGGCCCGCACCACCTGGCGTTAGCCCCACCCAGGGCTTGCCGTGTCAGATGTCAATTGCGCGTTGGAGAAGCTGAAGCCCTTTTGGGTCGTGGCTAACGGCAACTACGCGCTTTCCATGATGCGAGCCCATCTCCGATCCTCGGCCCGGTGATTCGGGATACTTCGGTGGGGGCAGAGTGACGCCCAAAATCGGATCTTCAACTCGGAATCCGGACCACCAACGGCTCCCGTCAGGAGGCAACTGGCCGAGAATCTCTCTATTTGACCAGCTGAGCGCGTGCAGCAGCATCGCACGTGCCGGCCGACCCTCGCCATCAACATCCAGGGGAGTCAACGACTACATGGAATCAAGGATCCGATAGGTAGAGAACATCGTCATGCTGGAAATCACGACCTCTCGACACAAGGAGCGAACAAGTGGATCAGAGAGCGATGTGGATACGTGGTGGCAACGAAAGGGCTCCCAGGAGCGATGGTCGGGGGTTGATCAGCGACTGCAGCGCAGCGTTACACTACAACGCTCTCGGCCGGTACGAGGAGGCCCTTACCGCGGCCGAGCGAGCGTGCCACTATCTAGAGGAGCTCGGCCTCACGATCTTGGTGCTGCCCGAACTGATCGAGGCAGCCGTTCGCAGTGGCAAGACCGAGCGTGCAGCCGACGCCCTCGTGGAACTGGCTGAGACGGCCCGTGCCAGCGGTGCGGACTGGGCTCTCGGGGTCGAGGCGCGTTCGCGTGCGTTGATGAGCCCGTCCGACGTGGCAGAAGGGTTCTACCGAGGGGCAATCGACCGCCTCGGATGCACCGCACTGGAGATAGAACTGGCCCGCGCCCATTTGCTCTACGGCGAATGGCTGCGCCGTGAGAACCGCCGGATCGATGCACGTGAAGAACTACGAACTGCTCATGAGATGTTCATCGCCATGGGGGCTGACGCATTCGCTGAGCGATCGTGTCGCGAACTTCTCGCCACTGGTGAACATGCGCGTAAGCGCACAGTCGAGACGCGGTTCGAGCTGACGGCGCAAGAGGCGCAGATCGCTCGTCTCGCCGGAGACGGGCGCACGAACCCAGAAATCGGCAGTGAGCTCTACATCAGCCCACGCACCGTGGAGTGGCACCTACGCAAGGTATATCCGAAGCTCGGCATTAGTTCGCGTCGGCAGCTTCGCCAGGTACCGCTCGACCGATTTGGTACCCCCGTCTTGGCATAGGCGAATCACGACTTCGGACGAGTCGACACACGCGAGGAAGGTAGGCATGAGCGAGTCGCTTCAATTGATTCTCGGAGCTGAAACATTCTGTACGGACGGAGCCGTTGGCGAGATCACACGCGTTGTACTCGACCCGGTGACGCGGGTGGTGAGCCATTTGGTGGTGGAACCAAAACATCGGCAGGGTTTGGGGCGCATGATCTCATTGGTCCTCATCGACTCCTCGAGCACCGGCATCCTGCTCAACTGCACTTCAGCGGATTTCGACACCTTTGAACATGCGGAGGAGACGCAGTTCCTGCCGGGTACCGGAGGCCGCGCCCCCTACGTCGCTGGTCGGGATCTTCCTCAGCCCTACGGGGGCTTGGGTGACGTTATCGGGAATGTCCCTCAGCCCATTACCTTCGAGATGATCCCAAGGGGCGACGTGGAGGTTCGGGGTGAGGAGCATGTCCAGGCTACTGATGGCGAAATCGGCAGGGTTCGGGGTCTGGTCGTCGATCGGGGAAGCGGCCACGTGACGCACCTCCTCCTCCAGGAACAGCACTTGTGGGGGCACAGAGCAGTTGCCATTCCGGTCGAAGACGTTGCAACGATCGCCAACGACATTCAACTGAATATCGAAAAGCGCGATGTGTACAAGATGTCGCAGGGCCGACGCAGAACCTTGCAGCAGCTTGCGGAAGCAGTCGGAGGCCGGACCAGGGAAAATCACGAGTTTAACGACCCAGCCAGAGTGAGATTCTGATCAGACAGTCGAGAGAGATGCACGATCTGACGCAATTTCGACGTCGAGCAACCGAGGAGACAGCAATGACAATAACCGTCAGTACCCCGCCCCAATCAGAGTTGGCACTGGCCTCGCCTCGAGTACCCCGAAAGCCAATTGTCAGATCGCGCCCTGAGAGAAGCACCTTGAGAGAAATCCCACAGATCGATGTGATGATGTTCGCGGAGTTGCTCGAGGACCCTGCCATCGCTCTGTGGGCTGGAGAAGCGGCCACGAAATATCAGGTCTCTGCGCTCGGTGCGCTCGGACTTCTCGCACATGCCCTCCTTGTTGACAGCGACCGGTGACGAGCCGTTCTTCTGATTCGGGTGTGTGCAGTGCGTTTTGCAGATGACCCTGAGTGAGAAAGCCGTCGACAACCGTCGACAACGAGCCCCCGCTCCTTGAGATCGAACTTGTGGAGATCTCCAACGGCTGTCTCGCCCGATTCAGCGGGGACATCGTCGCGGGAACAAGGGCAGGCTTATGGAGCATCGAGCCAATGCTGGCAATCGAAGTCCGTGTCGCTCTCGACTTTTCGGGAGTGACGTCAATTGACGGGTCGGGCTTAGAGGCTGCGCTCAGGCTCATCAACGCCATTCACACGTCTGGTGGAACGGTGACCTTCGGCGGCGACAGTGTTCACGCGACGTGGGCGTAGAAGGGTCGGTCGCGGCGCCACGCTATGCATAGGGGGGTACTTTGGGCGGCTCAGCCTACTTCGCGAATCGGCAGATCATCAGACGTCTTTGTGGTGAAAGGTTCGACGTGCGGACCAAAGGCGATCGTGTATGAAGAGATTCAAAAACGCAATGCGCGAAAAAAGAGTTGAGATCGTTTGAGCGGGTGGTAGATTAGCCGCTATCTAATCCAACTCCATAACACGACTAGGCTCCTTCCGTCGGCCGACGATGGTTCAGCCTCCTCTGCACAGAAATCCGCTTCGTGATCTTCACCCGCGCTCCGTCGGCCGAGGGGTTGTGCCCGTGAAAGGCCCCAGTCGGTCCCGGGTCTGTAGTTAGCCCGGCCGGAGGTGGTAGGCCTACGTTGAGGACAACGAATCGTACACGAGACCCGTCGCTTCCCACCTGGTGCGGTGGCCGAAGAGTTTCGAGCGGGTCTGCGTCCGCTTACCAAGCTGCAGCGTCGTGTCCATTGGCGCGGGCCGAGCAACGACGACGACCGAGAACGCTTCAGTTCTGCCACCCAGATCGCGCGGGTTTTCATGTCGTGCAACGGCCGTCATAGTGTTGCTCCAAACGAGTCAGGGCGTGATTGATGAACACGAACCAATCGGACGAAACGGCGCAGCGCGCCAGTGCAGCCCGAACGGCACCAGCGGTGACTCCATAGACCAGCCTGCGCTCGAATCCTCAGCCAGCCAGCGCGCTTGCGTCACATTCCCGGACCGGCTTGCAGATTTTGGCGAAGAGACGGCCCACATAGCCTGCGGACCACACTCTTGGCCCAAGAGCAGGCCCCAAGGCCACGACGGACGGTTGGCAATACCGGACAAAAACTCCCGTTCTAGGGACCCTTGCGTTCCGCCGGCGCGACGATACCGACGGTACACACGACTGCGTCCATGGTGGCCGTGCCGACCGCACCCGGCGGTGCGCCGGTCAAGAGGTTCGTCAAGCACCACCCGGTCACGCGTGGCGCGTAGCTAGGGTTAGCCCGGTGTTGAGATCGAACGAGAGGAACCTGGATCGGATCGCCGCTGCCTGTAGCACCGGTGAATTGGTTTCATGGTGCGGCCCCTTTGGCGGGTTAGCCCTGGCGTCAGGGTCGCGCATTCGCCCTTTGGTCGCGCCCGTGAAAGGCACTAGTCAGTTCCGAATCTCCGGTTTTGGGTCGCCCGGGTTTGACGAGCCTCGCGCACAGTCGCGCAAGGCCAACCCAACACCTCAATAAGGCTGCCCCACCCCTTCGACTCGACCGCGTACGTGCAAGCATTTCTGACATAGGCGAGCTGGCGAGTACTCTCAGGGAACGAGTTCATCCCTGCCCCGGTCGGCTCGGATGGTCCGCTCTGTGTGCACGGCGGATGGAATGTAAAGCGGCAAATCAGCGTAGGGACCAGTGCCTTCCGCTGGCGCGATACACCGCCCTATGCGCGACCGTGGTCCCAGTGGTCTCAGACAGATGTCGCCAACTATTCGAGCTGAGAAATGAGGTCGTGGAATTGAGGTGCGAGATTGTCCATGCGGTCGATTGGGTTCAGACCTTTTACAAAGGGTGGGATTGCTGTGAGGATGCCGACTTCGTCGTTAGCGAGGACTTCCGAGTGGTGCAGCTAACCCCTCCGGGTTCACAGTGCTCGATCATCATCGGAGAGGTGATCACCTCGACCGTGCCAGGCTCGGTACAGAGTCTCCAGCTCGTCGTGTGCGACGTCGAAGCGGCCCGCGCCGAGCTGGTACACCGCGGCGTCGACGTCTCAGGGTTGTTCGACGCCAAAGGCGTATTCCATCACGCCGGGCCTGAGTTTCGGGCCGCGGGATTGGACCCGAAACATCGCAGCTATTTCTCCTCTGCCTCGTTCTCTGATCCAAACGGTTGGCTCCGGGAAGTGAAGACGCGTGCACCCGGACGGTAACGAGATGCCGGCCAGGCCATGGTGGTGGTGGCCGCTACAAATATTCGCCATTGTCACCGCGATCGGCCTTTTCATTTTTCTTGTCGTTTAGAAAAGTTGCCTTCAAGTGGCATTTGGCCCCCTTGGGTGAGCTTCCTTGTACCGTGCCGGTCTGACGGGACTCTGATTCGCCATCACGATTCGCCAACTATCAATTGGAGCGAGCGTGGCTTACTTTAGGGCAACCATACCTCTGTTCGAGGTGCGCAAGACGACCACCTGTCCGCGCGCCTAGCAGAGTCCAACCTCCCCTTACCCTCCTTAGCGTCGGCGAACGGCTGACCAGCGCCTGCGCGCTTGGCCCCGAGGCCGGCGAATGGCTGCAGCAGGCAACCCTGGCTCTTCGTGCCCGGGTGCAACTCGATGTATTGCGCGACACTATCCAGCCCTTTCCCACATTCTCAGAAAGCTATGCTGTTACCCTGAAGGCGCTTTGCGGCGCCATCATGGCAGCAGCAGCGCCCAAGCCCGTGTCTTTACTGAAGAACATGGAATTCCCCCAAGTAATGCACCCGCCGCGTTGATGTCAATGTCGACGCCGGCTCACCGTCTTCGCTAGTACCGCCACCTGTTCTCGTGGTCCGACAAACAAGACTCAAGGACCACCCACCGAACGAGTGAGCTCGTCCTCAGCTTTCTAGCCATTCTCGTAATCAACCAGCTCCGTCAAGAGCTCCTCCCATGGGGAACTCTCCCATCCGTCTTCCTCCCCAAGCCTTTTGGCGACGGCCACGGCATTTTCCACCCACTTGATCCTTATATCTTCGGTGGGTTCCGCCTTACCAACAATGTGGTGGCTGCCGCTGATGTGTATCGCATCGCCCATGGCGAACTCGAGGGCAAACCAGTCGTCTTTCCAAATCTGGTGCCGTTCCTTCAACTGTTCCCATCTGGGGTGTTTCCGATTCTTGTCGTCCGCCATCCTGATGGCCCACCTCACACAAAGACGGGCCCGGTGAGAGTCCCCGTCGGAGGTGGTCTTGGATATCGCCTCTGCGTACGAAGCAATCTTCTGTCTCTCCACTTCGGGGAAGGACGCATGGACCTCGCTAACGAAGACCTCGATGATGGGGGACGGTGAGATTGGATTGGCCATGCCCGATGCTACGTCCGTCGCGGTGGTCTGGTCACCAGGCGATTCTGAGATACCGAGCGAGAGCCAGGGCTGCACGACTACCGAACCGTCTGACAGGACCTATCGACCCCCTGCGGCACGGTGTCATGGCTCGGATCGGGGCTAAAGGAAGGTCGGGAATGAAAAACCTGCCCGGTACACTACCAGTGGCTTCGACGGGTGCGCCGGTGCGCCCAAAGCCTCACACTGCCAGAGGCACTGAGAGGTGCCCACAGTGGAAGTAGAAGTGAACCTGCTCTCCACTACACCACTTCCAATCTCACTATCCAAGTTCAAAATGAACCAGGGGGTCCACTCCACAATGGTTGTCCTTATCGTCGTAGTAGTAGTTGTCGTGCTCCTCGGTCTCGCTTTGTGGGCCGCGTTCAACGGCCTAATCAAGAAGCGCAATCGCACTCAGGAAGCATGGTCTGAGATCGACGTCGAGCTCAAGCGTCGCCACGACCTTATCCCCAACCTCGTGACGACGGTGCAGGGCTATGCCGCTCACGAGCAGGGGACGTTCAAAGCGGTTACGCAAGCCCGGGCCAATGCGGTCAGTGCTGGAGCGACGGACGATCCGACTAAAATTGCCCCAGCAGAAACCGCTCTGTCTGGGGCGCTACGTTCGTTGTTCGCGGTCGCCGAGAACTACCCGCAGCTGCGGGCGGTCGAGAGCTTTCTTCAGTTGCAAGAAGCGCTGACGTCCACCGAGGACAAGATCGAGTTCGCCCGCCGCTACTACAACACGAGTGCCCGGGACTACGACATCAAGCTGCAGACGTTTCCGCACAACTTGATCGCTGGCCCGTTCGGTTTCAAAGCGGTGGCGTTCTTCGCTGTCGATGAGGGTGACCGCGCGGTACCTCGGATCGATTTCTCGAACTCTGGCTCAGGCGCGTCTGGTCCGGCACCTTCGGGGCCCCCTCTTGGTGGTGGCTCATCGTCACCCACCGACCGCCTTGAGAACCCCCCCCTGGCCAGCTGACACCACCGAGGCGGCGGAGGACTCGCCATGTATAGCGAGATCGCAAGCAACAAGCGACGCAGCATCATATTTATAAGTCTGTTCTTCGCGATCTGGCTGGCCATCGGTGCCGTCCTCGGCCTTCTTTTCCAGACTCTCTCTCACCCCTCGGCAACCACCAGCTTCGGCTCAGCACAGCGAATCAGCTCGGGGTGGGGCCCCGTCATCGTCGGCGTGGTGATCGGCGGCCTGGTAGCCATCGTGGGGATTGTCTACTCGCTGACCGCCGGCGCAAAGTTGGTGCTCCGGACTTCGGGGGCCGTGCCGGCTGACCCTGCAAAGTACCAACAGCTACACCATGTGGTCGAGGCGCTCCCCATTGGTGAGGGGATACCCAAACCGGCGGTCTACGTCATCGACGACGCCTCGCCCAACGCGTTTGCCACCGGGATCAGCCCGGACAAGGCAGCAATCACCTTCACCACGGGGCTGGTCGCCATCATGGATCGCGAAGAGCTCGAGGGCGTCACCGGCCATGAGATGAGCCACATCAAGAACCACGACATCCGCCTCCTTCTCGTGGTGAGCACCTTGATCGGCCTCGCCGCGCTGCTTGCGAGCATTTTGTGGCGCACCGCCTTCTGGAGCAGCATCGGAAGTGATGATAACGGGGGCGGTCAATTCGTGATCATCGTCATCGTGGCCGGCGCGCTGCTCGCAGTCGTTGGCTTCGTCTTCGGCCCGCTCATTCGCCTGGCACTCTCTCGCCGTCGTGAATCATTGGCGGACGTCAGCGGTGTGGAGCTAACCCGCAACCCGACGGGATTGTTGAGCGCACTCAAGAAGCTGCAGCAGAACGACAAGCCATTCAAGAAGATGAACCAACCACGCCACCGCTGCGATGTGCATCGACGACCCGTTGCAGCATCATGAGACGTGGTACCACCGCCTCTATGACACCCACCCTCCCATCGAGGACAGGATTGCCGAGCTGGAGAAAATCGCATTAGGTCCTGTTCGGAAAATTAGTGCACTTCATGGTGTAAATAGCCCCTCTCAGGGTCGGCGATCGCGTAGCGTTTGCCATGGAGTCCGACGCGGTTGCAGCGGCGCAGACCTGGCGAACGACGCACGGCGACATGACCGACGAGGAGTGGGAGCTCATCGCCGATCTCGTCTCTCCGTATTGGCGTCCGGGGTCGATGGGTCGACCGGTCAAAGTGGATCGGCGCCGCGTGGTCGACGCCATCTTCTACGTGGTGGCGACGGGCTGTCAGTGGCGAGCGCTTCCCAATGGCTATCCAAACTGGAACACGGTGCATCGCTACCACCTCGAGTGGTCCAGAGACGGCACCTGGGAACG
>Ga0302326_10002821_pt1 | contig 41788 bp, 44 predicted proteins | sample Palsa_T0_3_FD_202264 | JGI IMG/M metagenome (GOLD analysis project Ga0302326, IMG submission 202264) | Peat permafrost microbial communities from Stordalen Mire near Abisko, Sweden - Palsa_T0_3 | ecosystem: Environmental > Terrestrial > Soil > Palsa > Peat permafrost | place: Sweden: Abisko...
CGTTAATAATAATAATGACTACCGGTATGGACAGACGGGACAGGGTAAGTGCGCGGGGTGGCCGGATTGTGAAACCATTCGACATGCGTAACTTTCCTGAGTGTACCTTACAAGTTTTGGAAATGCAAGATGGGGGCTGGATTACAAATGTTTATCGGCGTATTTGGGCGGCGCGCGGCTGTGGCAGCAGCGCAGGCCGTGCGCCGCGCCGCGGGCGGCACATCTGACGAGCGGGCCGTACCGCCGGCTCGTGCAGAAGAACATGCTCCCGGAGGCGCTTCAGCGCACGGCACAGGCGGACGTTCAGAACGGTTGTGCCGATACCTCGCTCGCGGGCCATGTCGCGCCGGTCGCGCCCGTCGCCGTAAAATTCAACAATGAGCCTGCGGTCCCGTTCGGACAGCTTCATCGCCTCACGCCACACCAGTGCACTGCGTTCGGCTTCGATCAAGGCCTTATCGAAATGCGGTTGGCCGCTGGGCGGGTCCCAGCCGGCGCCGGCGTAGGGCTGGGCTGCGTCGGCGTCGCGGCGGATTTCCTGGGCCACCCGGTCGCAAACGCCGCGCACGAACGAGCCGAACTGGTTTGGTTGGCGGATGCACTCGCGATCCACCAGGCAGAATACCCGGCAGAAAGTCTCGTTGCGAATGTCTTCGATGGCGCCGTGGTCGCGAAGTTTGTAACGCAGTCTGGCTTCGAGCACGGGCGTAAGGGAAGAAACCAAGAACGCGCACGTGTCGGGATCCCGCTGTTTCAATCTGCTTAAGAAGCCGGCATCGAAATTCATTGGCGAACCTCCCTCGGCTGCCCACCGGCAAGCTTGGCGTGGCAGCGGGATCGCGGCCACGTATCCATGCAATCGCTCGCGCGCCCCACCGTCCCGCGGGGTTGCGCGCACGCACACGAGGCGCGGCAGGGTGCCGCCGCACAAGCATGACGCCGCCACCGGCGCACTCGGCCACTCAAAGTGTTGTTCATGACATCTCCTCCCCTGGTCAGCATCACTTGGGATAGCGAGAATCGAAGCAATAGTCCGCCAAGAGTTTAAAAAACGGGCAGCACGACGGCGCCGGCGATCCGGTCGGAGGTTCAACCGAATGATCCGGTAGATCCCCTACGGAGAGCTGGGCATGTGTTATACTCGCCCAAACATCAATGGGAGGATTTTCCGATCAGCCGGGCGAAATCACGAAGCTGCTGCATCAATGGCGGGAGGGAAACGCCGCATCTGAAAGGCAACTCTTCGAGATAGTCATGCCCAACCTCAAGAAGCTGGCGCACTACCTGATGACCAGGGAGCGGAAAGACCACCCCCTGCAAGCCACTGAACTGGTCAGCGAGGCCTACCTTCGCTTGGTTGCCGCCAAGGACCGGGACTGGCAGAGCCGTAAGCATTTCTTCGCTATAGCGGCTAGAATCATGCGCCGGCATCTCATCGATATGGGACGGATGCCCAAACCGGAGTTCATAGCCGTCGCGCCCGGCGGCGATCTTCCTCATCCGCTGCCCTTTCCACCGGCGCCCTTGGACGCCATCGCTTTGGACCGCTGTCTGGACTCGCTGGCGCGCGTGCAGCCCGATTGGTGCACGGTTGTCGAAATGAAGATTTGTTTTCGGTTCACCGACACCGAGGCGGCGGAAGCCATGGGAGTCCCATCGCGTACACTGCAGAGAATGTGGCTCGAAGCTCGCAAGTCGCTGCACGCTTGCATGGAGACGGGGGATGCGCAAAGTCCAGGACGATGATCTGGTGATGGGCCTGGTGGATCGGGCGCTCAGCGAGCCGCTCGAAAAACGCGAGGCTTTCGTTCGCGGCGCCTGCGGCGGCGATACCGAGTTGTGCGATCAGGTCTGGGATTATGTCCAGTCGGAACAGAGAATGGATGGGTTTCTGCAGCGTCCGCTCTGGGAATCCCTTCCGTGGCGGCCGCCATACCCGGCCTCCGCCGAGCACCCGTTTCAGTCCGGCGAGCTGCCGGACGATCCGTTCGGGCCGGTGCGGGGGTTAGCCGCGGAGCGCGAGCATCCGCTGGAGGCCGGCCAGATATTGCAAAACCGGTTCCACATCGTGCGTGAAGTGGGGCATGGCGGAATGGGCGTGGTCTATGAAGCCGTGGATGCCAAAGTGGACCACCGCCGCGTTGCGATCAAATGTGCGCGGGCCGGATTCCGCGAGCGGCTTTCGCCGGAGGTGCGGCACGCGAGCGAGATCAGCCATCCCAATGTGTGCAAGACGTACGACGTGCACACCGCGGACACGGGCCGGGGCGAAATCGACTTCATCACCATGGAGTTCATCGACGGGCAAACGCTCGGGGACCGGCTGGGGGAAGGCCCCGTGCCGAAAGGCGAAGCGGAGAAAATTGCGAAGCAGCTTTGCGCGGGCCTGGCGGAAGCGCACCGGCGCCAGGTGATTCATGGCGACCTCAAGAGCACTAACGTTCTTCTTGCCCAGGGACCGGACGGCGTGCGCGCCGTCATCACCGATTTCGGACTGGCCCGCGACTGGCAGCCGCAGGCGGCATTCCAGTCGGGAGAGGCGGGGGGCGCGCTGGATTACATGGCGCCCGAGTTGTTCCAACTCGCCCGCCCTTCGGCGGCGTCCGACATCTACGCATTAGGGGTCATCTTGCACGAACTGGCCACCGGTCGGAAGCCGTTCGACGCCGGGACGCACTGGGAGGAACGCGCCAGACGACGGCCCGCGCCGCTGCAACATCGCTGGCGGCGGATCGTGCAGTGGTGCCTGGAACCCGACCCCGCGCGCAGGTGCCACAGCGTTGCCGAGGTGGCCCAGGCATTGGGACCGTCCCGGTGGATCCGCTGGTGGGGAATGGCCGCCGCCGCCGTGGCCGTCGCGGGATTAGCGGGCGCTATCGCGTATCGCAGCGCGGCCAGCGAGCGGGAGACGATCCGGTTGGCCGTGTTGCCGTTCGAAGCCGACGCGGGCAGCAAGCTTCTGAGCGACGGCCTGCTGCAGGACACTGCCGATCGCCTCAAACGCGTGAAACCGCCGGCCGGGGCGATGCCCGGGTGGTTCGACACGCACAGCCGTGCCAAACTTACGATTATTCCCATCGGCGATGCCGAGAAGAACCATGTGGACGAGCCGAAAAAAGCGGCCCAGATGTTGGGCGCGACCCATGTCCTCACCGGGGGGCTGCACTGGGAAAAAGGCCGCGTTTCGATCCGGGCCCGGCTGAGCGACGCCCGGTCGGGCCTCCCGCTCAACGAAGAATGGCAAGAAGAGTACGCCGCGAACGAACTAGGCAAGCTGCCGGTGGCCCTTGCCGGAATGGTCACCGGAACGCTGCATCTGACTCCGCAAGCGGCCCCCGTCACCGTGAACCGAGCGGCTTATGCCGATTTTACGGAAGGAGTGGCGCTATTGCGGCGGGATACCGGCGTAGACGCAGCGATTCCATTGTTGCAGCGGGCCGTGGCAGCCGACCCGGATTCGCCGCTTACGCATGCCCGCCTGGCCGAAGCCGAGGCGATGAAGTACTCGCTGACCAAGAATACGAGTTGGCTCGAACAAGCGAAAAATTCGCTTCAGGAAGCCCGGCGGCGCAATCCGGACCTGGCGGTGGTTCGATTGGTCTCCGGGACGATCGACGAGTCCGAGGGATTTCACGATAGAGCCGAGTCCGATCTCCGGCGGGGCCTCGAAATCGAGCCGCTGAACGGAGACGTCTGGCGCCGCCTCGGTGGCGTGTACGTGGCGGATAAACGCTTTGCGGAGGCGCTGTGGGCGTTGCGGAAAGCGATCGAGGCGCAGCCGGACTATTTCAAGAATTACCAAGCACTGTGCTCGCTCTATGTGCAGCAGGCGAACTACAAAGAAGCCGTTCTGCAATGCCGGAAAGTGGTACAACTGGCGCCCGATTTATCGGACGCTCACCGTGTTTTGGGAATCGCATATTTCCACAGCGAGCAATACGCCGAGTGCGAATCCGAGTTGAACCGCGCACTGGAGCTGGATCGGAAATCTTCCACGGCGCTGGGGAGCCTGGCGGTGGTGCTGTTCTACCAGAGCAGGTTCGCGGACGCGATTCCTTTATTCCGCCGCGCCATCGAAGCCGGACCGGCAACGATTGTGCTGTACCTCGATTTGGGGACGTCATTGCAGATGATCGGGCGCACATCCGAGGCGCGCGAGGCGTATCGGAAGGGAGTGGCGCAGGCGGAAAAGGAGCTGGAGACGGACCCGGGCGATGCATCCGCAAGATCCGCTCTGGCGCTGATGTGCGCCCGGCTTGGGCAGCGCGGCCGGGCGGAGTCCGAAGCCAGGCAGGCTGGGCGGCTCGCGGGAAGTAATGTCGAGGTCGCCAAGTTACTGGTTCGCACTTACGAGGTACTGGGCGAGCGCGGGCGCGCGTTCGAGATCGTTCAAAGTATGCCCGGCGATGCCCTTCGGAACCTCAATAATTCGCCGGACTTGGCGGACTTGCGCGGGGATTCTCGCTTTAAACAATTGATGGCTTCCCATCACATTCAATAAAAGGAGCAGAACAATATGGCGTTGATCCAGTACACCATCGGCAAAGACGATAACGGCAAAGCGGTTGTAACTTACAGCGTACAGAGTATCGGTCCGGGCGACCAAATCGCGTTCGTCAGCGATTGGGGCGATGCAGCCACGGCCGTCAGTTGCGAAGGCGACTCTCCCTTCCAGGATCCGCCGGCTGGAACCGTATACAATGTGGCGGCCGCGGGCGCACCCCTTCTGGTCGTAAAAACAGTTTTGGCTTCGGCGCCGATTCAGTGGTCGTGCGGTGAAGCCAACGGCGACGGTTTCACGGCTTGGCCGGGAACGGGACCGATCTTCCCGCCCATCGGTCCGGGAAAATAGTCCGCGGGGAGCGGATGCCGGGAGGGCAGGCAGGCTGCCCCTCCGCGAGGAGAAGAGCGCCGCGGCGGCCACGATAGCGTTGGCGGCCACCACCGGGAACGCGTGGATCGTCAGGCCGTAGGCGATCCACAAGCAAGCGGCCACGGCTTGAATCCGCCGCAGGGCCGCCGGCTGACGAAAGAAGTACGAAGCGGAGAATACCGCGGTGGCGGACCAGCCGAGAAGATTCAACGAAGGTTCAAGATGGGGCAACTCCGGCCGTGGCGGGGAAAGCGTCCGGTACGCGGCAGATGGTGAGCGAGTCGGTTTGCACCTTATCCCATTCGCGCAGCACGAAGCCGTGCCCTTCGAAGAATTCGCGGATCCGAAGCGGGGTCCAGCCCACGATGGTATCGAGCACCGGCACCAGCACGCTCAGGGCATCGTCGCTCAGCACGGTCCGCTGCGCGATCTGGTTGATGTACTTGTTCTCGGAAACCGCGATGGTCAGGCCGTCGAGGCGGTTGACGTGCATCATCACTTGCACGTCCGAACTGCCGTCGCCGACATAGACGACGCGGTCGCGGCTGAAGGGCAGGGCCGCGTGCAGTTCCTCGAGCACGGCGACTTTGCCGTATCCGGCGGGCACCCGCGCGATAGATTGGATTTCGCCGGTTTCGGGGTCGTAGCGGAACCGCGTGCCGAAGATGCGATCGCCGGGCACGATGCCTTCGAGCGCCGATTGGATGACTTCCTGCGGGGCCGCGAAAACCACGTAGAACCAAAAGCGGTGGCCGTCGAGATCCGCGATCGATTGCGAGAGCAGCCGGATATTCTGCTTCAGGCGGATGCGTTTGCCCGTTTCGATGAGGTGCTCCTTGCGCACGCGGCGATATTCGGGATCGTGCAGCAGGAGGTAGGCGAGTTCCCCTCCCTGTTGCACCAGATGGATTTGGGAAAGGCCGCGGGTGCGCTCGGCAAATCCCGCGGCGCCGATCAATTCGCTCAGCACGATTCCGGAATCGTTGAAACTGAGGGTCTGGTCGAAATCGCTGACGAACAAATAGTCTTTGGTGCGGACTTCCGGCTCGATTTGCATGGAACACCTCAATTGTTGGATGTGCGGAGCGGGACCAAGTTGCTATAGTCTGGTATAAAAGCTGTAATATCAAGTATGCGCAAGTTCAGCGCCGAGCCGCACGCACCGAAGTACCGGCAGGTGTTCGAGAATCTTTCGCGGGAGATTCTGTCGGGAAAATACCGCCCGGGCCAGAAGTTCCCGAGCGAAGCGGCGCTCGTGCGGCAGTTCCGGACATCGCGCATTACGATCGGGCGGGCATTGCGGGAACTGGTACAGCGGGGCTTGGTGGAGCGCGTCGCGGGATCGGGCACGTATGTCCGGCAGGCGCATGCGGCGGATGACGGCTTGCTGTTCGGTCTGCTGATTCCGGACCTAGGCGAAACGGAGATTTTCGAACCGATCTGCCGGGGTATCGCGGGCGCGCCCGACGCCAGCCGGCACGCGCTGCTGTGGGGGCATCACGATGCGGCGCACGCATCGCCCGTCGCACAGGCGTTGGAACTCTGTGGTCAGTTCATCGCCAGGAGAGTATCCGGCGTGTTCTTCGCGCCGCTGGAGATGGCGGGGGCGGGCGAGACGAACCTGGCGATCGTGGCGCGCCTGGAGAAGGCCCGCATCCCCATCGTGCTGCTGGACCGGTGCGTGATGCCGTATCCGAGCCGCAGCCGGCACGACCTGGTGGGGATCGACAACCGCAGGGCCGCCTACATGGCGACCGAACATCTGCTAAAGTTGGGCGCGCCGCGCGTGGCGTTTCTGGCGCACGCCGGGGGCGCACCCACGGTGGAAGCGCGCGTCACGGGGTTCCGCGAAGCGTTGCTGGCGAACGGAATCGATTTGAAGCGCGGTCCGGTTTGGCGGGTGGAGGCTGTGACGGATGAGAGCATTGGGCCGTTGGTCGAGCACGGCAAGCGGGGTGACGGATTTGTTTGCGCGAACGATCGGACGGCGGGACAGTTGATGCGGGTTCTGCTGGCGGCGGGATATCGGATACCGAAGGATGTGCGGATTGTGGGGATCGACGATGTGGAGTATGCCAGTTTGCTGCCGGTGCCCCTGACGACCGTGCATCAGCCATGCAGGGAGATCGGGGAAGCGGCGATGGCAGCCATGCTGGCGCGGAGCGAACGGCCGGGGATGGCGGTGCGGGATATCTTGGTCGATTGCCGGCTGGTGGTGCGCGATTCGTCGGGTGGGTGAGTACCGGCAGCGGGTCTAGAGACCCGCCGCAGGCGTGGACGCCTGCCCCACGGCCTGCCCCACGGCCGTGGCGGCTTGGCTCGCCACTTGTTGCAGGTTGCGGTCCATAGACGCGACCACTTCCTCAATGGTCTTGCCGCCGGCCGGCTCGTCGCGCATGAAGGATTGGTCCCAAATGCTCTGGCCGGTCTTGATGTCGGAACTGGCCGGTTTCGGCGGATGGCTCCAGCCCAAACGAATTCTTCATTAAGTGGGCGCCTGGGATCTGGGCCCATCGAATCGGCCTTCCAATTTCACAGAAGAGGTCTCGCCGGGCGCCCGGGTGGGTGAAGGGAACGCGACCAGGGATCGGCTTCTAAACGCTGCGGCGTGTCGCGGGCCACCCGACAGGTTCTCAGTGTCGAACTCTTTGAGTGGGCCGGGGCGCCGAGTACTGGGCGAATCGCGCGACTTAATAACTAAAGCCTTTTCGTGGGATGATTGTAAGGTAATGTTCGACATAATCGGCGGTGCTTTGGTTGGTGAGCTCGTCGGTCTTGGCCGCAAGAAACTCGCAAAGCTCTCCGAGGAAGAGCCGCTACAGAAGGCATGGTCGGATGCCTGCAAGAGCGTAGTCGAGTACACGGCTGACGCAATAGAGAGAGGCGGCTCGGATTCGTTTCAGCCGCCCGCGCTTGACCGTCGGATGAACGACTACGCAGACCTCTTCAGTTTGCCCCGTCCCGACGAGATTCTCAGGATGCTCCTGGAGGGCTGGCGCGAACGAAAGCAGGCTTTGTCGAGCGGCCATGCGTCCCCCTTCTTTTCGGCCGAAGAAAGCGAAGTAAATCCCATTCTGACGAAACTCGCGAACCGCTTCTTTATCGAAGTCGCGCAGATCCCGAAGTACCGCGACCCGCTTTTGGTATGGGCTGCCCTACATATGAGCCCCATTTCGCAGGGGTCTGGCTCCGGAATCTCGATGGTGGATGAATACCTCGGGACCTTCGCGGAAGCCGCGACGCGGCCAGACGGGCCGCAGCCAGATCAGGCGAGGTTCCCATTAAACTGTTCGTTGGCCGAAGAGGCGGCAGAGTTCCCTGTTGGAAAGTTGTTCGACCGCGTCCGAAACTTCCGGTACGTGTTCCTGATGGGCCCAGCCGGCGGGGGCAAGACGGAGGCCCTCAACCGGCTTATTAGTGCGTTGCTTGCCGATCGGACCGCCACGCCAAACATTTTGCCCGTCCTAGTGGACGCCGCGAGGGTCTCGGGTTTTGCCGACCAGTTTCTCCAGTTTTACAACGGGCAAGACGAACTTTTCCCGATCGTCTGGGATCGATTTCTCAGCGAGGCTCTGGTTCCGATTTCGGTCAAGACGCTCGATGATATGGGGCAGGACGCTGTCCCGTTCCTCATCATCGACGAGCCATGGATCACAGGAACGCCCTCGGCGAGTAGCATACTGAAATTCTAAGGCTCGTGGAGCCGTTTTGCTCGGTTCAGGATGAAGAAGTCTCGACCGCGTGGAAGAACAGACGGGAGAGGCTGCGGAAGGCGGCGGCTTCCGCGCCGGGAACACGAATATGAAGCTTCTGGTACTCGACGTCGAAGGAACACTGTTCAAGACCAAGGTGCGGCTGCCGGGCACTCAAATCAACTCGACCATGTGGCAGGGAATTGCATCTGCGCTCGGACCCGACGCGATCGCCGAGGAGGTTCGAACGCACGAACGGTGGCACCGGGGCGAGTACGCGACGTATCTCCATTGGGTTCGCGACACTATCCTGATTCACAGGAAGTACGGGTTGACGAAGAGCCTGCTCGAACAGCTTGTCGCATCGGCCGAGTACAACGAGAACGTCGCCCAAGCGCTTTCGCAAATCGATCGAACGGCGTTTGAACCAGTTCTGATCTCCGGGGGGTTCCGGGAACTGGCGCGCCGGGCTCAACTCGATCTGAATATTCACCACGCCTTCGCGGCCTGCGAATACCTATTCGGCCGCGAAGCCCGCCTAAGAAGCTTCAATCTCCTTCCTTGCGACTTCGAAGGGAAGCTCGATTTCATCCGGCTGCTTCTCCGGGAATACAAACTTTCGAACGACGATTGGGTATTTCTCGGCGATGGACTGAACGATGTTCCGATCGCCAAGACGGCACCCGTTTCCGTCGCATATGCCGCTCATCCCGAGCTCCGGGCGGTATCCGACTTCGATATCGACGATTTCCTCGAGTTGCCTCGACTGCTGACGCAGCTATCGATTCCGGAGGCACCGGGGATTCCATTCGAAGGCGCCACTCGGTTGGGCCGCTGAGCGGACCCCTTCTGAGCCTTCGTATCCGAATGGGGAGCGCCATATCGCGTCAATGACGCTATTTGTGTAGGTGTTTGGCCGTGAGGCCAACCGGACGCACCCGAACGCTTCAGTGCCGCGTGCCAGGCCGGCTACGGGCACAGTCGCCCGCCCGAAATTGTATAGAATTCAGCGGGGGGCGGCCAGGAATTTGTCGATTTCCGTGGCGGCCTCGTTCGCCACTTGTTGCAGGTTGCGGTCCATAGACGCGACCACTTCCTCAATGGTCTTGCCGCCGGCCGGCTCGTCGCGCATGAAGGATTGGTCCCAAATGCTGTGGCCGTTCTTGATGTCGATCAGCTCGAGATGGACAACAATCCTGGTCTGAATCGCCGGATTATCCACTTCCGCGAATTCGTGGAGCTTGCCGCGCAGCAGGTAATCGCCGACGGCCGCGCTGGATGCCTCCAGCACGCGCCGATACCTGCCCGAAGCGCGTAGCGCGCGCACAAGGGAGTCGCGGACGATGGCGCCGGGGCGTTCCTGCCAGCGATGGTATTCGTAGGAACCCATTTCATTGGCGCCGCTGCGATAACGGATGCGGGCGTCCTGCAGCGATTCGGGAGTCAGGATGGCGCCGACCACGACGATGGGGCCGTCCGGTTTCGCTTGCGGCGCCGGCATGGAAACCGGGGCCAAGGTGTAGTAGTGCACGGGGCGCGTAGAGGCGCAGCTCGTGAGCAGCAGGATAGTTAGGACGGTCGGGGTACGCATATGGTTCGTCACCTTTCTCCCGGTTTGCGTTCGGGCACCTTGATGCCACGGATCAGGCTGGCGGGGGCGCGCTCCAAGGTTTCGGTCAGAGACCTGAGATTTTCGGTGGACATGCGGATGTTATCGAGCAGTTCATCGATGTTAGCGGAGTTCTGATCCAGCGTTTGATTGAGCTTCGTCAGCGTATCGCGCAGTTTCTCCACGGTGGCGCGAATGTCGGGGCGGTTCTCCACCAGCGTGGCGTCCAGATGGGACAGCGTATCGTTGGCGCGGGCGGTGGTGGTCTTCACGTCGTCCAGCAACGGCCCCAGCCTGGTATTGAGATCCTTGGTGATGTCCTGGACATTGCCGAGGCTGGTGGAGACTTTGGGGCGCGTGTCGTTGAGCAGGCCGTTGACGTTGTCGAGGGCGTCCGTAACTTTGGGCCGCGCGTCGGCGAGCAGGTGGTTGACGTTGTCGAGCGAGGCGCCGATGCTGGCGCGATTGCGAGCGCTCAGCAGATCGTTGGCGCTGGCGATGGTGACTTGAGCGGCGTCGAGGCTCTGGTTCAGCTTCTGCAGGGCGTTGTGCACGTCGGGAAGCATGCCTTGCACGGCGTCGCCTAACTGCGGCAGGCCGAAGGCCTCGGCGGATTGCAGCTCCGAACCGGGAGGCGCCAGCGGGGCGTGCTGTGTGCCGGTACCGATCTCGATGTAATTGTCGGTCAGCGGGCCCAGGGTGGATATCTTGGCCACGCTGTCGGTTTTCACCGGCGCGTCGCGGTCCACGGCGAGGTCGATTTCGATGCGCGTGGAGTTGCCGGGGTCCACGCGCACGCGGGTCACTTTGCCGACGGCGAGGCCGCCGTAGCGCACCGGAGCGCCGGCTTGTACGCCGCCGGCAAACTTGAAAAAGGCGTGGTGCGACACGGTGGAAGCGCCGAAGCCGCCGGAGATGGCCAGCATGGTGCCGATCAACAGGCCGCCCGCAAGCAAGACAAACGATCCTACGAGAATGCGTTCGCGCATGGCGCCGATCCTTTCATCATTTCACCTTAACCCTTCCGTGAGCATGCGGAGGTGGTCCACGTCGTCGTCCTGGGTAGTATCCGCCACGCGGTCGAGAAACTGGCGGACCCGTGGATGCTGGCTCTCGCGGACTTCCTGGGCCGGACCCATGGCCACGATGTTACCCCGGTCGATCAAGATGATGCGGTCGGCGATGAGGAAGGCGCTGGCGAGCTCGTGGGTCACCACCACCATGCTCATGGAGTAAGCTTCTTTGAGATCCAGGATAAGGCCGTCGATACCGGCCGCGGTGATGGGGTCGAGGCCCGCGGAGGGTTCGTCGAAGAACAGGATTTCAGGATCCATGGCCAGCGCGCGGGCGAACGCAGCGCGCTTCTTCATGCCTCCGCTGAGTTGCGAAGGGCTGTAGTTTTCGAATCCGGTGAGGCCCACCTGTTCGAGCTTGATGCGGACCATCACCTCGATGGTGGTGGGTTGCAGAGTGGTGTGTTCGAGCAGGGGCAGGGCAATGTTTTCGCCGACGGAGAGCGAGCCGATCAAGGCGCCGCCTTGAAATGCCAGGCCGATTTTCTTGCGGATATCGTCCATGGCGCGGGAGGAAGCCTTGGTGATGTCCACACCCTTGACATGCACTTGGCCGGCGGACGGTTTCTCAAGGCCCACCAATGTGCGGAGCAGCGTGCTCTTTCCGGAGCCGGAGCCGCCGATCACCACCACCGTCTCGGCGTGGAAGATGTCGAAGTTGAGGCCATGCAGGACCTCGCGGTCGCCAAATTGCACGCGCAGATCGCGCGCCGAAATGACGGGGGAGGGGACGGCGGGCGCGGCCATGCTATGCGGTCCCCCTTGCCAGGTAGAACAAAGTGGTGAATACCAGATCGATCAGGATGACCAGCAGGATGGAGGTGACTACGGCCGAGGTGGTGGAGCGTCCCACCTCTTCGGCGCCGGCGCCGGTGGAGAAACCTTCCTGGCAGCCCACCGCGGTGATGACCAGCCCAAAGACCAGGGCCTTGACGATGCCGGTGGTGACATCGTGGGCCACCAGGGCGTCGCGCGTGGCGATGGTGTAGCTGCCGAAAGTGAAATTGCCGCTGGCGATTCCGAACATGCAGCCTCCCAGCACGCCAATGAAGTCGGACCAGACGGCCAAGCAAGGCATCATGACGGCCATGGCCAGGAATTTCGGCGTCACCAGAAATGCAACCGGATCGAGGGCCATGGTTTCCAGCGCGTCCAGTTCTTCGGTGACGCGCATGGTGCCGATTTCGGCGGCGAAGGCCGAGCCGGACCGGCCGATCACCACAATGGCGGTGATCAGGGGACCGAGCTCGCGGGTGATGGAAATAGACACCAGGCTGGCCACCAACTGCATGGCTCCCAGACGCTGCAACTCGTAGGCGCCCTGCAGCGCGATGATGACGCCGACAAAGAAAGTGATGAGCGAGACGATGGGCAGCGCGCCCACGCCCACGACCATGGCTTGATGTACGGCCCGATGCGCGAGGCGGCTGCGCTTCAGGGGCGACCGGAACAACACGCGCAAAGAACTCCCAAAGAGCTGAGCGAGGCCGCCGACGTAGGCCACGCTGCGCTCAGTTGCGGCACCCACCTCCGCCACGAATTGCATCACGCGCTTGCCAGGGCCTCCTCTTCGGTCTGGAAAACCTGAAAGATGCGGATGACATGCGTGAGGTGGAAAACGTGTTGCACGGCTGGGCTGAGGCCGAACAGCACGAATTCCTTGTTCCGGCTCTGGGAGTGCTTGAGCACTTCGATCAGGGTGGCAATGCCGGAGCTATCGATGTACCGGATGGCGCCCAGGTTGAGGGCCACCTTGGAGGTGTGCAGCAGGGCATCGAACAGGGTACGCCGGAGGTCCGGAGAAGTGCCCAGATCCACATCCCCTTCGATTTCCACGATCTTGATTTCTCCGGCGTCGCGAATAGAGATTTTCATAACGTCCTTCTGAGGCGCTTGGTGGCCACGAATCGGTTTCCCGCCGGGGTCTCCTGATAGGATACGGTGTCCATCACTTCCTTGATGATATGGGTGCCGCGTCCGCCGATCTGATCGCAGGCGACGGCGCGCGCGCATATTTTGGTTTTGTCCGGAGCGTCGCCGTGGTCGAGCAGTGTGACTTCCAGCTCATCGCCGCTGGTACGGCATTCCAGCTCGATGAGGCCGTCGGCACGGTTGTGATAGGCGTGCCGGATGATGTTGGCGAGGGCTTCATCGAGCGCGAGCGTGATGGAGAGGCAGTCGCTCTCGTCCCAACCGATGGCGGAGGCCAGAGGGCCGATTGCGCCACGTACGACGGGCAGGTATCGGGGGTCGCTGGGCATGGCGAATTTCAGATGCAGGCAGGATGGGGCGGAAGGGTTCGGGCTGCTCATGAAAGGACCCCGCCATTCGATGGGGCGCGCCTGAGCGCGATCACGGTCTCATCGTCGGCCGGCGGGGCGGACCCGCGGAAGCGTTCGACGGCCGACAGCAATTCCTGGCCGGCAGCCGCGGCGGATTCCACCGGCAAGCCGCGGGCGATGGACAGCAGGCCATCGATCCCGATCTGTTCGCCCGATCGGTCCGCGGACTCGCTGATACCGTCGGTATAAAGCAGCAGCAGATCGCCCTTTTCCAATTGCACGGCGGTCTGGGTATATGAGGTTCCCGCGATCATGCCGAGAGGCAGGTCCACGATCTCTTTACTATACGGCGTGGAATCCACCAGGGGGCTCCACTCCCGCGCGGCAGCACGATACCACAACGGCGGCGGATGGCCGGCGTTGGTGAACAGCAACTCGCCGGAATCGCGATAGAAACTGGCCAGGAACGCCGTGGCGAAGCGGGAGCGCGGCCCGCCTTTGAGGATGCTCTCGTTGAGGCGGCGGATGAGCATGGATTGGTCCCAATGATCGACGTGCTCGCGGAGCGCCTCGCACAGGCGAAGGGCGGCGGAGCTGACCATCTCGCCGTGGCCGGCGACATCGGCCAGCACCACGCGGGCGATGTCTCCATGGCTGCAGGCCGACAGGTAATAGAGGTCCCCTCCGCCCGACGGGCCTAGCGGACGGCAGGCCACCCAGGACTCCAGTCCCGGAAGTCCGGCGGAGTAGGCGCCCGCGTGATTCCCGCCCCGCAGTTCGAGGCAGGCCAGCATATAGGGTTGCTCGATTTGTGGAGCCGTCATGCAACTCACCCAGATATCATAATGGAGTGCGGGCGGTGGTGGGTGGATTCAAAGAATGTAGGGCGCCGCCCCACGGTGTAAAATAAGGAGAAATATGAGCTTCGAACTGAATCGCCGCGGCTTCCTGGCGGCGGCCGGTCTGGCGGGCCTGGGCGATCCGGGCCGCGGCAGCGCCGCCGCGGAAGAGACTTGGGGCGGGATCAAGCTGGGGGTGGCCAGCTACTCGCTGCGCGAGTACAGCCGGGGACTGGCTATCCAGTGCATCAAAGAACTGCGGACGCCGTATGTCAGCGTCAAGGAATTTCACCTGCCGTATCGCAGCAGCCCGGAAGAGCTTGAAAGCGGGCGGAAGGAATTCGAACGCGCCGGCCTCACCATCGTGAGCGGGGGGAATATCACGCTGGCGAAGGACGATCCGGACGATATCCGCCGCTACTTCGAGTATGCCAAGGAGTGCGGCATGCCTATGATGGTCTGCGCGCCCACGCACAGCAACCTGGGCACCATCGAGCGGTTCGTAAAGGAGTACAACATCCGCATCGCCATCCACAATCACGGCCCGGAAGACAAGCTGTATCCAACGCCGCAATCGGTGCTGGAAGTAGTGCGGAACATGGACGCGCGCTGCGGCCTGTGCATGGACGTGGGGCACTCGGCGCGCGCGGGCGCAAACGTGGTGGAGTCGATTGCCGAGGCCGGCAGCCGATTGTTCGACATGCACATCAAGGACCTGCGGACGTTTGAGCCGCACGCCATCCAGTGCGACGTGGGCGAGGGTATCATGCCGATTGTGGGCATCTTCCAGCAGCTTCAGAAGATCGGCTATCAGGGGTGCGTGAATCTGGAATACGAGATCAACGGGGACAATCCGTTGCCGGGGATGAAGAATTCGTTCAGTTACATGCGGGGAGTGTTGGCGGGGATGAAGGGGTAAAGGCAGAATACAGAAGGCAGAAGACAGAAGTCAGAATGCGTATAGCGCCCTGGGATCTGACGTTCTGGTTCTTGGTTGTTGTTCGTGGATACTTGCTGGACGGCAGGCCAAACGGAAGAACAAGGTGAATAGCGGCACATGATAACAATCAGGTTTAATACCGGTGACCAGAAGCGGATCAAGGCCGACAGTGCGGCGGCACAAGATGCGTGCTGATCCTTTATGTTTATACGAAGGACCGCACCAAACTCCAGTCGAGCGCTACGTTCCCCGAGAAGACGATAGACTGGGCACGCTTGGACAACGGAACGGTCCTGGTCGGCGATCCTGACCAGCGATTCAGGGATTGAATGGAAACCAGACGAACACCCGTTCCTGTTTGTACCCGTTGCGGAGACCTCCGTTACGATGCCGAAGCAATCAACCAGCAATGCGCCAAACGACCAAACGGCAAGCGATGCAAAGGCTGTTATGGGAGCGCTCTCAGGCCAGATGATTGGAAGGAATGCGACCTGTGCGGCGGTACTGGCGAGAACGGCTGTCTGGCGTGCCGGGGTTCGGGCTGGCTGTTCGTTCGGCAGGGTCCGTAGTCGTTTTATTGCTGGAAGCTCTCGGTCGGTGGCGTCGTCCCGAGTTCTTTCGCTTCCGCCCGGATCAGAGCCAACCGGTGAAGCACGCGGTCAGCGTCTACCGTTTTGGTTGGGTGAAGCGCGGGGGCCACATTTTGCGCTGCGGGTCCAATAACGTGGCGTCGAAATCTGCAATGATGTTTTGGCAGACTGACTTTACATCGCTGCCGACCATGAGTTGGAAATCCAGGACATATGAACCGCTGCCAGCCCTCTGCTTTACAGCCTCAAAACTCATGTCTCCGATTTTGTCTTTTATAAGATTCAGAAAGTCAGTACTTACGGGACTCGTAGTGAGAGTGGCAATTGAAAATCCGGTAGTGGGTCAGTTTGAACTCTTAAAGAATTAGTATTGCTTGACCGCTTCGCGCCGGTTGTGCCTACACTGGAAGTATGCCTGAGCGGTCAACAAAACCACGGCCCCGCGATCCTAACCAACTCGCGTACCAGATCATGCTTGAGTCAACCGGCCAAGCTCCCAAGTTTGAACCCGGTCAAGTCCAGCCTCAACCTGTAGACCCGTCCAAGAACCCCCATGCCGTCGCGCTGGGGCGGCTGGGCGGGCTGAAGGGCGGAACAGCCAGGGCAGCGGCCCTATCGCCCCGCAAGCGCTCACAGATTGCAGCCAAAGCGGCCAAGGTGCGCTGGGGGAAGAAAGTATGAGTGAATCCAAAAACGACGATTTCAGCGACTTGCTCGCCATCGTTTTATCGATGGCCTTCTGGGCTCGAAAAGCCCATGTCCGCATGAGCGCATTGAGGGCAATAGTGGACAAGCACATCCAGATCAGCCCAGAGGAGTGGGCGGAGGCAACGGCTCAGGCTGAATCGAACCTACCCGTTGACCTGAAGAGCCAAGCCGTGGATCTGGCAGCGATCCGCGCCTTACTAGACAAGCTCTCAAGGACTTGAATATCCGGACTAGATCAGAAGCCATATCGTCCTCGTAAACCTCTGATTCTACGGCGAATATAGTTTCTCTTTTTTCTCCCATTCTGCTTGACCTTTCGTGCTTGACCGTGCTAGTATAGAAGTATGAACAAGCTAGACAGCGGCAAGCGGACACAAATCATAACGGCCCTCGTTGAAGGCAATTCGGTGCGCGCCACGGCCCGCATGACCGGGTGCTCCAAAAACACGATTCAGAAGCTCACGCTTGAGCTTGGCGCGGCTTGTTCTGACTATCTGAATCGCACGCTCGTAAATCTCAAGTCCGAGCGCGTTCAAATCGATGAACTGTGGTCCTTCGTCGCGGCAAAAAAGAAGAACGTCACGCCCGCGATTGCATCCCGCGGCTTCGCCGGGGACGCCTGGACGTTCGTGGCAATCGACGCAGACAGCAAGTTGGTCCTGAGCTTCCTAGTTGGGGATCGCAACGCCAAGACCGCGCGGACGTTTCTTGATGACGTTGCGGGCCAGTTGTCGAATCGAATCCAGTTGACCACTGATGGCCACAAGATGTACTTCCTGCCGGTTGTGCAAGCCTTCGGTGGGGAAGTTGACTATGCTCAGATAGTGAAGATTTACGGGCCGGACCCGGAAGGCGAGAAGCGGTACAGCCCCGCTGTTTGCATCGCCTGCGAAAAGAACGCCTTGGTTGGTTCGCCCGACCCCAAGCACATCAGCACCAGCTACGTTGAGAGACAGAATCTCACGATCCGCATGGGTAATCGACGCTTCACCCGGCTAACTAACGCCTTCTCGAAAAAGATCGAGTACCACGTGGCTTCACTGGCAATCCAGTATGTCTACTACAACTTCGTTAGGATTCACCAGACCCTTCGGGTGACTCCGGCGATGGCGGCTGGGGTATCGGATCGATTGTGGGATATTGAGGATATGGTTGGTCTGCTTGCTTAAAGGCGCGCCATATGTCGCGCGTCTCAGACGCGGCATAATCTTTGACGCCTCTTCTTTCTTTCCTCCACTGCTTACGCATATCGCCCAAACTGACTAGGAACTTCTCTAGCTCGTTGATCATAGGATCGTTGTCAGATATGGAGGCGAAGGCGGAACATAGCTTCCTAGACCGATTGTCTAATTCCAGAGTGAAGGTTTCGATATGACTAACGTCCATGGCGCCGTACAACTTTACCGATCCTGCCTTATTGATATTGACGGCGACTAAATTACCGCCAACCGATCCGGGCATGAATGCTTTGACTATGCCAAGGGCGCGAATGCCACGCTCGAACGCTAACCTTTCCGCTACGTGCACCCCAGCCGCTCCAGAGCCTATCAAATACCTTGCGAGTACATCCCCGGCCCCGATGCACTCTACATGACTTGCGCTTTGGGCAAAGGAGCTATTGGTAGTACAATACAGTCCGACATCCTTATCGATGTCTGACCATATAGCGGCCATTATCTGGTCGTAGGACAGGTCGCTACCTCGATGCTGCTCTCGGAATGCCTTTAGCCAGACCTTCCGCACGTTCTCAGCGATTTGTCCGATAGACCTAGGCTTGCCATGATACTCATTGAGAGAAAGCCGGATGCGCTCAACGGTTGAATGAGCAAAAGCCTCTACGCCCGAGAAACCAATCAGCGCGCGCCCGTCACCAAATATTACGGGCAGAATCTTAGGCCGATACGTGGCGGCGGTTTCATTGCCAACAAGCGTATCGGAGCACAAGAGCACCCCATTGTCGTTCACGAAGCCCGCTACAATCGTCATACGTTTCCGTTCGGGAAGTAGCCCACTACCGGGCTTGCGATCCCTATAAGGATAACGCGGACGATTGATCGATGGGACTGGACGATGGAGCGCGCGGATCTCGGGCAGGGCGCTTGCGCGCGATACAGCAATCGAACTGCCAAAACTACCGGTGTCGTTTTTCAAACTGACCCACTACCGGAAAATCCGTTTACACCCTTAATTTTCATGACAATGATCTGAAGAACGAAGTCGGGTTTGACATCCACTATCGTGATGTCGCCGAGGCTGCGTAGTTCACGGCTTATAAAGCTGTTGACTTGAGTTTTCAAGGAATCGTCCTCGCCCGAGATATACAGTTGGACTGTTCCAGAATACTTGGGCGGGGCTTGTGCTATACAAGGCAGAGTTGGCAGGAACAAGATGAACGCCAATGCTTTCACTATTCACACTCCTTCTTTGAAAATGGATGGCTAGGGACGCCGATTAGTAAGAAATGCAGACCTTTCGTGCCTGTCGAATCTGGTCTTCGATAGTGACCTCGGGTAGGCCCAACTCCTTCATTTTGACTCGAACCTCCGCTTCGGCAAACGGTCGGCCCTTCGTCTCCAGTTGGTGATGGCGTATTATGTCGATGATGAACCGTTCGCCGTGTTTGTCGTCTCGAACGCAGCTTACAGAATATGTCATTTCCTTTTTCCTCTCCTGTGAATATTGTAGCTCATTCTTATTCCAGGCGAAAAAGCGGACGATTGGCTGCGCCCTGGCGGCTCGTCGTGCGTTCGGTTGGAATCGGGCCGAGGTCTCAGCGGTGGCCGCTCTCCGGCCTGGCTGCGTGACCAGCGGCGGTACTCGTGGAGGTCGGGTTGGGTTTGGCTCCCGGACGGCTGCGTCGGGCTGCCGGCGGGGTTCTCACTTGGGCTGATACTTCGCTGCCAACCGGCTGGCGAATCTGGCGATGTTGATGATCGTCCGTTCGTGCGTGCCTTCGCCGATCCGTTCTTCTTCCGTGCTTGCGGTTACCCGGAACTGGACACGCCGACGATCGACCGCCGTGATTTCCGAAGTGAACGTGACCAGCGATCCGATTGGAGCCGCCGCAAGATGAAAAACGTTGACGTGCGTTCCAACCGTATCGTGGCCGGGTTCGAGCAAAGGCAGCACCGAGTTCCGACAGGTCCGCTCCATGTGCAGAATCATGTTCGGCGTCGAAAGGACCCTGGCGTCCTCCATCCCAAGAAAAGCAATCGAAACGTTAGGCGTCACGAGCAATCGTTCTTGACCTTTGGTCCCGACTTTAACGTTGTGCATAGGGGCGTTCGAAAAATTATCTCACGAATCGAAGCCCAAATGTTTCAGTAGTTTATATCGGTTCATAGCGTTCCTAATGCGAAGCCGCACATGATCGGCTGGATGGAGCGCACGTGCCGCGACGCGGTGCTGCCGTTGTTGGAACCGGGGCACGACACGGTGGGCACGCACGTGAATGTCTATCATCTGGCGGCCACGCCGATGGGCATGACGGTGACGTTCAAGGCCGAGGTGACCGGGGTGGAGGGGCGGCGCGTCAATTTCAAGGTGGAAGCCTGGGACGAGAAGGAGAAGTGCGGCGAGGGCACGCACCAGCGGGCCATCGTCAATATCGCGCGGTTCGCGGCCAAGATGCAGGGTAAGATCGGGTAAGGGGAAGGCGATCTGCGCTCGCCTGCGCTGGCAGGAGTGCCAGCGCGGCAGGCAAAAGTGCCTGCGCCACGTTACGGCGCCGCCACCAGCGCCGGAATAATCTCATTGGCCATCGGGGAGCCGAGGCCGGTGACGAAGTCGTATCCGGGGCCGGCGGTACACAGCGCGCCGCAGGTTCCGTTGGTGCCGCTGACGATATCGTGGAAATCCGCCGCAATGGGATACAGATCGAATTGCACCTGGTTCAGCGCGCTCTTGCTGGCGGCCGCGCGCATGGAATTGGCGATGGCGAACAGCGCGGACCATTCCGGCGCCGCCATGCTGGTACCGCCTATCTCCACCCATCCCAACAGTCCGTAGATGCCGACGGTATCGTAAATCGGCACGCCGGTTGAAGGATCGGCGTCATAAGCCACATCGGGGATGCCGCGAAAGCCGCTGGTCTGCGCGGTGGCCTGATACGACGGCTCCGGCTCATAGGCGCTGATGCCGCCGCCGCTGCCGCTCCACGCGGTTTCACTTTGCCAGGCGCCGCCGGATGTCAGCGTCAGCGCGGTGCCGCCCACCGCCACGACGTAAGGAGACGCAGCGGGATATAGCGATTGATGGCCGCTGTCGCCGGAGGCGGCGACGAAGGTCACGTGCGGCACGTTGAAGTGGGTATCGTCGCTGGTTTCACCGCTATATTCGTCCGTGGCCCAGCTCATGGAAACCACGGTAGCGCCGTTCGCTACCGCTACATCCACGGCTTGGTAGAGCTCGGCGTTGGTCTGGCCAGAGGCTTCCACCAGCATGATCTTGGCTTGCGGCGCGATGGCGTGCGACCATTCCACGTCGAGCGAGATCTCGCTGGACCAATTGGAGTTTTTCTTGGGCTTGGTTCCCGTGGCATACACCTTCTGGAAACAGCCGTTGGCCGTAGTGCACGCCGGCAGGCTGAATTGCTTGGCGAATACCTTCAGATCGGACTCGATGTTGGGATCGTCGAAGGCGTCCACGATCCCGATCACCTGTCCTTTTCCCTGATTGGCGACCAAGTTGAAGCCGTAGGCCGTCTGCATTTGAGCGGGAAAGATACCGGTAGGTTTTCCCAGAACGTTGGACTGGGGCGGGATAACGATCGTGGGATGGGCGCCACGGGAAGTCTGCGCCATCAGGGAAGAGGCCGCAATCAGCGGCAGGAGGCACACGCGCTTCATAGAGAACTCCTCATTCTTTTCAAAAAAAGAGGGCCGCGCCGGAGTGACGAACCGGGCGGCCCGCTGCAAATCGCTATTACGGAGCTGAAACCAACGCGGGGACCAGCAAGTTGCCTTGCGGAGATCCAAGACCCGTTACGAAATCGTATCCCGGTACGGCTTTGCACAGAGTACCGCACGAGCCGTTGGTGCCCGAGGTGATGTCGTGATAATCGGTTTCGGAGTCGGGATACAGCAGGGTATGCGGTAATGTCAACATGCCTTTGGCTACCGCCACACGGCTGGATTCGACGACGGCGAACAGACCCGCCCACGATGGCGAACCTACGCTGGTTCCGCCGACTTCGACCCAACCGCTAAAACCATACTTCGAGTAGACCGCCACTCCCGTGTTGAGGTTGGCATCCCAGGCGACGTCCGGTACGCCACGTTTGCCGCTGCTTTGGTAACCGATCTGGTAGGACGGCTCGGACTCATAGGCGCTCTCTCCGCCGCCGCTGCCGCTCCAAGCGGTTTCGCTCAGCCATGCGCCGCCGGCGGAAACATCCAAGGTGGTGCCACCGACTGCGACCACGTAGGGCGAAGCCGCGGGGTACCCTACGCCGTGGCCGCTATCGCCCGATGAGGCGCAGAAGATCACACCCGTCTTGTTGAAATGGGAATCGTCGTTGAGTTCGGAACTGGACTCACCACCGCTGAAGCTCATGGAAACCACCGTTGCGCCATTCGCGACGGCCACGTCCACGGCTTTGTAGAGAGCGGCGTTGCTGGCCGACGCGGCTTCAACCAGAATGATTTTGGCCTGCGGCGCCATCGCATGGGAATACTCGATATCCAACGAACTCTCGCCGGCCCAACCCGAATTATTGGCCGGCTTGGTGCCCGTGGCGTAGATCACCTTAAAGCAGCCGTTCCCGGTAGTGCACGCGGGCAGGCCGAAGTGCGTGTCGAACGTGTTCAGGTCGGACGCGGCGTCGGGGTTGTTATAAGCGTCGATGAGAGCGATGATTTGGCCCGCGCCTTCGTTGGCGATGCCGGCCAGCCCGTATGCCGATTTGATTTGGCTGGGCGAGTACCCGGCTATCTCGGGGCTGTCGGCGGTTCTGGGCATAACGACGATGGGGGGATGCGCCCAATTGGGGTCGCCGGGGTCAACCGGCCGGGCGGATTGCGCCATCAATGGAAGCGCCGCGGCAACCAGAGCGGCTGCGGCGCTGAACGAAAGAATTCGCTTTTGCGTCATTTAACTTTTTTCCCTCGATGTTGGTAAAGTATCAGGACAGACTCGGCTAGAGTATCACCGTTGTCAAGTGCTGCCAAGTCACAGAAGTACTAGGAGAGGCGGGTTGCGGGTGGCTGGCGACCGATGCCCGCCACCCGCTTTTCACCCGGGTATTAAGAACCGCCCAGTGCGGCAATTATGAAGTGGGCGATCGGGGTGCCGAGACCGGTGACAAAATCATAACCGGGGCCGGCGGTGCAATCCGTGCCGCAACCGCCATTAGAGCCTTCGGTAATGTCGTGGAAGTCGGTGGCGGGCAAGGTATAGAGCACGGTTTGGGGCAGAGTCAAGAGGCTCTTCCCCGCATCTATGCGCAGAGAATTGGCGCGGGCAAACAGGGCCGCCCACTGCGGCGTGCCGATGGAAGTACCGCCCCACTGGGTCCAACCGGTATAACATGAGCCGCAGGCGTGGCTGCTATAGGCAGGAACGCCGGTTTCCGGGTTCCCATCGTATGCCACGTCGGGAATGCCGCGCTTGCCGGTGGTCTGAACGCCTTCCTGGTAGGTCGGCTCAGCCTCGAACTTGCTGAGCCCGCCGCCAGAATCCGACCAAGCGGTTTCGCTTCCCCAGGTGCCGTCGCTATTGAGGGTCAGCGACGTGCCGCCGACGGACACCACATAGGGCGATGCCGCGGGATAGCTGGCGCCGTGTCCACCGTCGCCGGACGCGACGGTGAAGACTACGCCTGGAACATTGAAGTGGGTATCCGACTGACTTTCGCTGGAACTTTCGGATCCGCCCCAACTCATGGAAACCACGGTTGCGCCATTCTGAACCGCGGCATCCACCGCCGCGAACAAATCGTTGAAACTGTTGCTCTGGGCTTCGACGAGCATGATGCTGGCCGAGGGCGCGATGGAGTGTGCCCACTCTATGTCGATGGCAACTTCGTTGGACCAGCCGGTGGTGTCGGCCGGCGGCTTCTTGCCGCCGCCGTAGACCAGCTTGAAGCAGCCATTGGCCGTGGTGCAAGCCGGCAACTGGAACTCCGTGCTGAAAGTGCCCAGATCGGCTTCGGCGGTCGGATCGTCGTAGGCATCCACCAGGGCGATCACCTGGCCTCCGCCTTTATTCCGCACATCGCGGAAACCGTAAGCCTGCAGCAGGTGTACCGGGCCAAAGCCGGTGGGTCCGCCGGCGGGCGTCGCGACATGCCGCAAGGGCGGATACGCAAGTTGCTTTAGCAAGTCCGAGGACTGCGCCGCCAACGGAAGCGCGGCAACCAGCAGGCCTGCCAGACTAGCGGAGACAGCTAGACAAACGTTCTTCATTAAGCATTCCTTTTTGTTGAGATTGACTTTAAACACGAATTTGCCGAGGATACCACCCTGCGACGTATGATGCAATACGGTTTTCCCCGAGGTAGTACGGGCCTCCCGGCCTGTCCGCCCTCATTCTGTGGCGGCGCCGCGCGCGGTTGTCAGGCGGCGAACGGGTGCGCCAAACGTCCCCACTTTTTACATATGTGACGCCGAACGGCGGCGCGCATGGATGGCAGCAAGATTTGGAAGAATTGGACACGCGGGTAGGCATATTTTGCCCGAGGCTGTTTATCGTGGGTGGAGATGGGTCGTACGTGCTTTGCTTTCAACTGGGTGGCGATTGGCGGAAAAGGTGCTCACGCTTGGCGAAGGAGGAAGCTTATGATAAAGCCCAGCAAATTCGCCTTGATTCTCGGACTGGCAGGCGCCATGGCGGGACTGCCGTACATGACTGCGGCGGAAACGGATCCGGACGCAGCGGGTGTGGCGGAGGCCATCCGCTTTGAGAAGGCCAAGCAAGCGGCGGCCGACCGCCAAGCGCGCATTGAAGAGGCGCGCGCACGCGGCGAGCAGTCCGCGGATCGTGCGGCAGCCGATTCGAAGGGCAGGCCGCACATTGTGAAAAGCGCGGCGGCGCGGAAGGCTCCACCGGCGCAGCACAATTCGCAGTAGCGCGCGTTTGGCAGCGCATGGCGCCGCATGGCGCCGCCCCACTGCCCCACGTTAGACTGGGGGACATGAGCGATCCTCTGGCGTACCTGGGAGAGCAGTTGGAAGCTTGGAAGCGGGCCGGAACCTATCAGCGTCTGCGCATTTTGGAGTCGGAGAGCGCCGCCGAATCGCGCTTCGACGGCAAGGACGTGATCAACCTGGCGTCCAACAATTATCTGGGCTTGACCACGCATCCCAAGCTGCGGGAAGCGGCGCTGGAGGCCACCCGGCGTTACGGGGTAGGGTCGGGCGCGGTGCGCACGATTTCAGGCACGATGTCGCTGCACATGAAGCTCGAGGAGCGCATCGCGCGCTTCAAGAACGTGGAAGCCTGCGTGGTGTTTCAATCGGGATTCGCGGCTAACGCGGGCACCGTGGCGGCCGTCCTGACGCCCGAAGACCACATCGTATCCGACGAATTGAATCACGCCAGCATCATCGATGGCTGCCGGCTTTCGCGGGCGAAGATACACGTATTCCGGCACAAGGACGTGGCGGCGGCCGAGCGCAAACTGGCGGATCTCGACGGGCAGCCCGGGCGCAAACTGCTGATTACGGATGGCGTGTTTTCGATGGATGGCGATATCGGGCCGCTGCCCGGACTGGTGGAGGCCGCCGAGAAGCACGGCGCCATCATGATGGTGGACGATGCGCACTCGTCCGGAGTGCTGGGGCGCGACGGGCGCGGCACGATCGACCATTTCGGTTTGCATGGGCGCGTGCATATTCAGGTGGGCACGCTGTCGAAGGCGATCGGGGTGCTGGGCGGATACGTGTGCGGCAGCCGGGCGCTAATCGAGTTTCTATACCACCGGGCGCGGCCGTTCCTGTTCTCGACTTCGCATCCGCCGGGGGTGGCGGCGTCCTGCATGGCCGCGTTCGATGTGCTGGAAGAAGAGCCGGAGCGCATTCAAACCCTGTGGGACAATACCCGCTATTTCAAGCAGGGGCTAAGCGCGGCGGGATTCAACACCGGAGTCAGCGAGACGCCCATTACGCCGGTGATTGTGGGAGAGGCGCGCACCGCGCACGCCTTCTCGGCGGCGCTGTTCGAGGAAGGCGTGCTGGCGACCGGCATCGGATTTCCGACGGTGGCGGAAGGCAAGGCGCGCGTGCGCACGATCGTCACCGCCACGCATACGCGCGCGGAACTCGACCGGGCGCTGGAAGTGTTTGCGCGGGTGGGGCGGAATCTCGGAATACTAGGCGGGTGAAACATCCGCCAGTGTGTAGCCGGTGCTGCGTCCGCGTTCGGAACCACGGAGTAGAACGCCGTGTGCGACCAGCGCCAGAACGTCGCGCAAGGCGGTGTCCTGCGAACACTTGGCGAGCTTTGCGTATTTCGATGTGGTGAGCTTGCCCTCAAAGCCATCCAAGAGGCGGTTGAGGATCTGGCGCTGGCGCGCGTTGATTTCGACACCGGCAATCGATTCCCAGAAACGCGCTTTGGCCAGGACGGCAGCGAGCATGGTCTGGGTGCCGTCGATGGCGCGTCCCATGCAGCCGAGAAACCAGTCCATCCAGGGGGTGATGTCCATGGCGCCTTTTTGGGTTTGTTCCAGGATGTCGTAGTAGGCGGCGCGCTCCCGCTGGATCTGGGCCGACATGCTGTAGAAGCGTTGCGGACTGTTTTCCGAACGCGCCAGAGACATATCGGCGATGGCCCGCGCCAGGCGGCCGTTGCCGTCGTCGAAAGGATGCACGGTGACGAACCAGAGGTGTGCCTGAGCGGCTTTCATCACCGGGTCCATCGTGGCGGGCGTGTTGAACCAGTCCAGGAACGTCCGCATTTCCCGGCGCAGGCGGCCGGCTGGGGGTGCTTTGAAATGGACGTGCTCCCGGCCGATGGGGCCGGAGACCACCTGCATGGGGCCGGTGCGGTCGTTGCGCCAGGCGCCCGCCCGGATCGCGAGCAGTCCGCTACGGCCCGTGGGAAACAGGGACGCGTGCCAGCCAAACAATCTCTTGGCCGTGAGTTGCCGGTTATAGTGGCGGGTGGCGTCCAGCATCATTTCGACGACGCCTTCGACAGCCCTGTCCGCGGGCTTGAGGGCGCCAATGTCGACGCCCAGGCGGCGCGCGATGGACGAGCGGACTTGCGCCGCGTCCAGCTTTTCGCCCTCGATTTCCGAGGTTTTGAGCACATCTTCGGTGAGGGTGCCCAGGATGGCCTGCTGGCGGAGGTTGAAACCCAGCCCTTCCATGTGGCCGGCGAGCCGGCCTTGCCGGTAGCGGATGTCGGCGAGGGGGTGGGCGAGGCGCTCCCGGTTCCAATGGAAGCGGGGCCAGTTGGAAAGTTGGTGGATGTACATAATCTCCGCAGCCTATGCGGAGATTATAACAACTAATCACCGCAAGACGCGAACGCATTCACCGCATAACGTGCGGCGATTACGGCGGCTAATCGCCGCAAGTCCGTACCGCCAAGCGGGTATTTTAGCCGCGCGCCTCCACCAGCCCGGCGTTCGCTTCGTGCGCCACCGGCGTCACCAGGTTACCCGAGGCATCGAATTCGATGTGGCGGGCAGCGGACACGATTTCGAGCATGGAGTTCGATTCGATCGACGGGCGCAGGTTTTCGCTCATGACCAGCTCCGAAAGCTCCAACGTGTTACGGATCCATCCGATGGTCACTTGGCGCACATCGAACTTGCCGACCGTGGGCGCTATGGCTTCCAGGCACTCGCGGTCGGTGGGGTAGTGGATCGGGGTGCGGATGGCGGCGGGCGTGGAAGCGGTCAGGGAATTGACGCGCGTGGGCGCCCAGTCGATGCGATTGACCAAGCGGTCCGTGGCGATGTCGGCCATGCCGATGCCGACGGCGCTGTTGTACGTAAGCTCGCTGAGGTCGCGCACGAAAATACGCTCGATGCGCGGCGTGTCGGGCCAGGGGTTGTAGTCGCCCAGCACGCTGCGATTGACGACCTTGCTGTCCATGCCGGCGCCGCTGATATTTTTGCCGATCTCGTCGAGGATCAGGATGTCGAGGTCCATGGGGACGCGGCCCATCCAGGATTTGGCGAGCGCCAGCAATTCTTCCTCGCGCTGCTCCATGCCTTCGGCCGGCACCGCTTCCAGTTTGGCAGTATTGTGATGGGCGTCTTCCAGGATGGCGAGGCCGCCCAGGATCTTGCCGGATTCGAGCACGGTACGGCCGATGGCGCGGATGGTGTTTTCGAGGCCCATTTTGTAGGCGTAGGTGTGATAGTGCTGCGCGCCGGCGAACTTGCCGAGTCCGATGGCGATCATTTTGAAGAGGCCGCTTTCGATCTTGCCCATGAAGTCGGTGTGCCACTTCACGCGGCCCACAGGCACGACGCCGTCGCTCTCGTAGGCGTTCCGGTCCATGTAGGTTTGGATGCCTTCGGGCGTTTTGCCGAGCGGCACGACTTCGAGCGAGCTGCGCACTGGGCAGCCGACGGTTTGCTCGATGATGCCGTAATGCGCCAGCACGTCGGCCTGGCCCTCGGCGGTGGCGGCGCCGTGGCTGCCCATGGCCGGGAAGACAAAAGGATGCATGCCCTGCGATTTCCAGTATGCGGCCCCGGCGCGCGTGATGGTGGCGATGTTGGCGATACCGCGGCTGCCCACGCCGATGGCCACGCGAGATCCTGGCTTGAGGCGCGCGGCGAATCCGGAGTTGTGAAGCTGGCGCTGGACTTCGGCGGCCACATCGGGGATACGGCGGTCGGGAAAGTGCTGGCGTACGAGGAAAAGGCGGGGAAATCGCATGGTTTTATGGTAGCAAAGGACAGGCCGGGAGGCCCGTCCCACTTATATTGAACGCGTTCAGATTTTACTTGACAGGCCTCCGGTTGGGATGTAATCTGGAATTGAACACGTTCAAGTTGAACGTGTTCAGAAAGAGAGGATGGGATGTATATCGCGATGTCTTCCATTTATCTGGTGGTCACCCTGGCGTTGACGGTCTGGGTGGCCCACATGCTGGAGCGCAACGGGCGGGTTCTTTTGGTGGACGTTTTCCGGGACAACGCGGAACTCGCGAATGCGGTGAAGCGGCTGCTGCTGTTCGGTTTCTACCTGATCAACGTGGGCTACATGACGTGGACCGTGAGCATGACCCCCTATCGGGAGAACGCCCGGGCGGAGGTAGAGCGGGTTACGGACAAGGTTGGCGGGGCGCTGGTGGTGCTGGGCATCACGTACTTCGTGGTTCTGTCCGCCTTCCAACGGCTGCGGAAGCAAACGCAGGAGCGGCCTGGGCAGGCGCGGGCCGCGCAAGGAGCGGGTGGCTGGAGTCCGGAGAGCGCGCCGCTGGGCAAGGTGCTCGAATAATGCCCGCCAAGAGCGTGGAGACGCGGACCCGCATTCTGGACGCCGCCATGGACCTGTTCCGGCGGCAGGGATTCGAGGAAACCACCATGCGCGAGATCGCCGCCGAGGCCGGCGTGGCGACCGGCGCCGCGTACTACTACTTCGACTCGAAGGACGCCATCGCGCTGGCCTTCTACGACCAGTCCCAGCGGGAGTTGGAGCCGTTGCTCGACAAGGCGCTCGCCGGCGGCAAGCATCTAAGAGAGCGGCTGGCCGCGCTGCTGGTAGCGAAGCTTAAGTATTTTGAGCCGAACCGCCGGCTGCTCGGAGCTCTGGCGGCGCACGCGGATCCGGAGCACCCGCTCTCGCCATTCAGCGCGCGCACACGCGGCATCCGGGAGCGGGATGTGGCGTCGTTTGCGCGGGTGCTGGAAGCGAGCGGCGTCCGCGTGGCGCGCGATCTGGAGCCGCACCTGCCGCGGCTCCTGTGGCTGTACCAAATGGGACTGATTCTGTTTTGGATCTACGACCGCTCTCCCTCGCAGGAGCGCACCCACGCGTTGATCCGGAAGAGCGTGGCGATCGTGGAGCGGCTGGTCAAGCTGGCGGTGTTCCCGCTGATGCGTCCGGTGCGGCGCATGGTGGTGGAGCTGATGCTCACCGTGACGGAGGAATCGTGAAGGTCGTCATTCCGGGCGGCAGCGGCCAGGTGGGGCAAGTGTTGGCGGCGCATTTCCACGGCGCGGGCCACGCGGTTACGGTGCTCTCGCGGCGTCCGGAGAGCGCGCCGTGGCGAACCTTTGCGTGGAACGGCCGCGATCCGGGCGGCTGGTGTGGGGAAGTTTATGGCGCCGATGTCGTCATCAACCTGGCGGGCCGCAGCGTGAACTGCCGCTACAACCAGCGAAACCGCCGCCAGATACTGGAGTCGCGCATCCGCGCCACCGAAGCGGTGGGGCGCGCCATTGCGGAAGCGTCGCACGCGCCGGCCATTTGGATGAACGCCAGCACGGCTACGATCTACCGGCACGCGCTGGACAGGTCCATGGATGAAGCCACGGGCGAGTTGGGAGGGAACGAGCCGGACGCGCCGGCTACGTGGCGATTCAGCATCGAAGTGGCCACCTGTTGGGAGCGGGCCTTCTTCACGGGCACCACTCCGCGCACGCGCAGAATCGCGCTGCGGAGTGCCATGACCATGAGTCCGGGCAGAGGCGGCATCTTCGATACGCTGCTTGGGCTGGTGCGTGCGGGCTTGGGCGGAACGGCCGCGTCGGGCGAACAGTTCGTCTCGTGGATACATTATCTGGATTTCATCCGCGCGATCGAATATCTGATCGCGCATGCCGAGTTCGAAGGGGCCGTGAATGTTTGCGCGCCCAATCCGCTGACGAACCGCGATTTAATGCGGATTCTGCGCGAAGCTTGGGGCGCGCGCTTCGGACTGCCGGCATCAAAATGGATGCTGGAGGTGGGCGCGGTATTGATGCAGACGGAAACGGAATTGATCCTCAAGAGCCGGCGGGTGGTTCCGGGAAGGATGCTGAGCGCCGGGTTTCAGTTTCAATTTCCGGATTGGCGAGGGGCGGCTCGGGATCTAGTCGGCCGGCTGGGTTAACCCTCCCCGGCCGGCCACATGATCCGGGCGATGGCGCCGGTCATTTGTTTCCATTTCGACTCTTCCGCAAGTAGCTGCTTCTTTCCGGCGGCAGTCAACCGGTAGTATTTGAATTCCCGCTTCAAGTCTTTGCCGGCAGACTCCCACTTGGCGGCGATCCACCCTTTGCGTTCAAGGCGGTGCAGCGCCGGATAGAGCGATCCGTGCTCCACTTGCAGCAGGTCGTCGGTGGTTCGCTGGATGTGCTTCGCGATTTGATGGCCGTGAGCGGGGCCAAACAGCAATGTGCGTAGGATCAGCATGTCCAGCGTGCCTTGCAGCAATTCGATGCGGTCCGGAGATTCTTGCGGCATGGCGTCAGTTGACATTCTACCCTAAACAGATCCAACTGGGTAGACGTGCTACCGACGGTTTTGGTTAACGGAGACGATTCCGCCGGCGGCGCACGGCGCCGCCCTACGTCAGCTCGTAAACCGTGATCTCGGGCGGCGCGCCGATGCGCATGGGCACGCCGATGGTGCCAATGCCGCGGTTCACGTAAAGCTGGCCGCCGGGCTTTTGGAACAGGCCCGCCACGTAAGGGGTGACCAGCCGGCTCGGGGCGATTTCGGGGCTGACGAATTCGAGCGCCACTTGGCCGCCGTGCGTGTGCCCCGCCAAGCTCAGGTCGATGCCCAGTTCCGCCGCGCGGTCGAAGGTGTCGGGGTTGTGACTCATCAGGATGTTCAGTTGGTCCGGGGCCACCAGGCTCTCGACGCCTTCGAGATACCGCCGCACGAACTTCTCGCTGCCGGGCACCATGTGGCGACGCGTCTCGAAATCGACGCCGATCAGATTAAACGATTCCCCCCGCGTCGCGATGGGCACGCGCTCCCGGCGCAGGATCCGGACGCCCACCTGTTGAAACATCCGCGTGATGGAATCTTCGGTATGCGACCACGCCTCGTGGTTTCCCAGGCAGCCGAAGATGCCGAAGGGGGCGTGCAGGCTGGTGAGCGCGCTTACCACGGCCCGTTGCGTGGACGGGTCCCAGGTGACGAAGTCCCCGGTCAACGCGATCAGGTCCGGCTTCAGGTCGTTAGTCATGCGCACGTATTTGCGGATTTCGTCATCGGGCATGAACGGGCCGATGTGAATGTCGGAGAGCTGTGCGATGCGGAACCCGGCAAAGGCCTTGGGAAGCCGCGCCAGCCGGATGCGCTGGTGCGTGATCTGGAGGTTCAGGCGGCCGTATAACAAGCCATACGCGCCGGCTACGAAGGGTGCGGCGACGACCGCAGTGGCGCTGCGGGCCAGGAATTGCCGCCGGCCGGGCGAAGCGAGCGCGCTGGTGGAGCGCGCCGCGCGGCGGATGGGCCACACCAGGATGGCGAGCAGAAAGGCCAGCAGCGAACAAACCACCCACCAGGCGCATGGCGCGGATATCAGAGCGTCGTACCACGTCATGCTGGTGGGACTCGCGCGCCGCCCAAATACGCCGAAGTTGAGAAGGAACAGCGCGACATAAGCCGCGAGTGCGGCCGCCGTGAGCAGGATGCGCATTCTCCCGGCTTTCGCAAGCCTCCTCATCAGAGTGCGCGCTTGGACGTACCAGTAGATCTGGCTGCCCACGAAGGCGGCCATGACGATACCGAGAATGAGCGCGAAAGACATCGAACCTATATGCGCCCTATTATCCCACGGGCCGACGGATGGCACTCGCCTGGGCACTGGACGCGCGGAAGATCCGCGCCGTTTATCGACGTGTATAATTGTTAAGTCTTTCGAAATCCAATCTTCTAAATGAGGTTCAAGTCAATGACGAAGACTCGCGTGTTTCTGCATGGCGCTGTCGCCGTGGCTATCGCCTTGGGCATTTGCGCCCAGCAAGGACTCAAAGCCCAAGATGCTGTGATCCCGGTATGGAACGTCGTCCGTGTGGGACAAGTCGACGTCATCCCCGAGGGCGGGTTCGACGCCGGCGCCGGCCTTTATCAAGGCTTCGTTGGCACGGGCGGCAACCCGCCCATCGCCGGCCCGCCGCCGAGCTGGCCCTGCGTTGGCGGCGGGGGCAGCGCGCCATGTTCCAGCATTGCGGCAGGCGGCTTTGTTATCCCCTATCCGTTTCAAATCATCCCGGTGAACACCACCGGCGAGATTTTCTGGACGTTCACAACGACTACGGCCACTGGCACCGCCGACCTGAAGGTGACGGTTACCCAGGGCAAAAAGACCATTTTCACCGACAGCTTCAGCTTTGCCGTCGCCACGAATGGAACCTATTACGCCTATGTGTTCAACGCGAAACTCAGCGGCGCCCACACGGGCAAGGCCCTTGTCACGGTGACCACTACGGTGGGCGCCGCGACGATCGCGGGCAAGACGACCTTACAGATCCAGTAGGCCGCTGGGGCGTCGCCGTTCAGCGAAATGAATGCGGATCGACATGGCCGTCGCGCGCAAAGCCGACTACATCGTTCAAACGCCCGCCCTGCGCCTCCGCACCTATTCTCTGTTGGGTCTTTTTGTGTTCCTCAGGCCGTTGGGCAATCTGTCTCTGGCGTGGGGCACCAAACATTTTCCGCAAGTATTATCGTTGAACCCGTTGGTCTATTTGCGCGCCATGGTGGACCCGTTCGTGGCGCTGGGGATCGCCATGCTGATCCTGGCGCTGCTGACGCGCATGGCGCTGCTGAGCCTCGCCGATTTGAGCTTTGTGCTGCCGGTGACGGCCATCGGCTATGTGCTGGCGACGCTTTTTGGCCAGGTGTTTCTGCACGAAAACGTGCACGCGCAGCAGTGGATCGGAAGCGTGCTGATCTTTCTGGGCACAGGCCTGGTGGGCACGACTTCGCAAAACACGACGACGCCGGCGGAGGAACCCGGATGAAGTGGATCCTGTTGAGCGTCGTGGTGACAGCCACCGCGCTGAGCGACCTGCTGCAGAGTCACGAGATGAAGAGAGCGGGCGAGCAATCGGTGGGCGCGCGGGGGCTGGCGCGGTTGCTGAAGACGATCGCCATGCGCCGCTATCTGATTCTTTCGATCGTGTGCCTGGCGATCTCGTTTTTCGCGTTCATGGCGCTGGTGCAGGCGGAGCCGCTGAGCTTCGCGGTGCCGGCGTCGGCATCCAGCTTCATTCTGGAAACCGTGGCGGCGAAGTTCGTTCTCAAGGAGCGGGTGGGGATGCGGCGGGGAGCGGGGGCTCTGCTGGTGCTGGGCGGGGTGATTCTACTTGCCAGGTGACACGGGCACCAGGCGCCCCTCGCGCAGTAAATAGTCTGCGCCGCGCCAGCGGATGCTTCTGCGCCCAAAGCTCGCGAGCCAGATGCAGAACGCCAGGGCATCCCATGCGGGGATGGCGGGCATCTTCCTCCAAAGTCCGCGCTGCCGCAGGCCCCAGGAGCCGATCATCCAGGTCATCGCGCATCGCAGCGCGAGGTATGTGCCCAGATAGGCCGCGGCCACCGCGATCGATGGGTGCACCGCGATCGCGGCCAGCGACCAAGGCAGCCCTTGCGTGAGCAGTAGGCCCAGATGGCCCCAGGGGCGCATGTGCCGCATCACGACGATCCAGCGCAGGCGCTTGTGAACCAAGTCGCGCATCGATGAATAGTCGGCGACCGCCAGCACGGTGTAGCGCAGCAGTTCGACTTGGTGCCCTTGCTCGGCGATCAGGCGCCCGACTAGCAGGTCGTCGGCCGGGCGATTTTCGAGCGACTCGTAGCCGCCGAATTCCGCCAGGCGCGCGCGCGTGGTGGCAATGGTGGGGCCCAGCGCGAACTTCACGCCGTCCAACTGCCAGGCCACCAGGATGCCCGCGTAGAAATCGGAAAACATGCCCATGGACTGCAGACTGTCGGCGAACGTGCGCTCGTCGGCGGGCACGTAGAAGCAAGTCACTGCGCCGACCTTGGGATCGGCTAGGGGTGCGACGACGCGGCGCAAATAGTCCGGCTGGACGCGCACGTCGCTGTCGCTGACGACTACGACTTCGTACGCCGCTTCGCTCGCCATCCGCGCCAGCTTGGCGACTTTGTCATTAGTGGCGATGCGGCCGGAGCCGAACAGCACTCGAATCCGGCGCTGCGGAAAGTCGCGAATCAATTGTTCAATCACGGGCAGCACGGGATCATCGCGGCCATCCACGCAGAAAACAATCTCATACTCCGGATAATCTTGTTGGCAAAAGCTGGCGAAGTTCTCATACGCGCCGGGATCCAGGCCGCGGATGGGCTTCAGGTTACTCACCGGCGGCGTGAAGGCGGCGGCCGGCGGCGCGGGCTGTGCGCGGCGGAAATAGGCCCATGTGCTGTACAGCGCGATCAGATAATAAATGAAGGGGATCGCCGCCACTGCCAGGAAAAGAGCTGTCACAGTCTTATGCTACATTAATGGCTTGTGTGGCGTCGCCGGCTTTACTAAGCTTAAATTCTCACCTGGCCCGGAGCGCATCCGCAGCGCCGTTCAATGCATCGTTCATCGCGGGCCGGATCAGCAGGGCGTCTTCGAGTCTGCATCCGTCGCGTTAGGTGCGGCCAGGCTAAAGATCATCGACCTCGATTCGGGCGATCAGCCCATCGTTTCGGAGAGCGGCGACACCGTGATCGCCTTCAACGGCGAAATCTACAACCATGCGGAATTGCGCGTGGAATTGGAACGCCGCGGCCACCGGTTTCGCACGCGCACCGACACGGAAACCGTGCTGGCGGCGTTTCAGGAATGGGACACCGATTGTTTCTCCCGGCTGCGCGGGATGTTCGGGATCGTGCTATGGACGGAATCGCGCAAGCGCCTGGTGCTGGCGCGCGACCGCATGGGCATCAAGCCGCTGTACATCGCGCGGCACGGCGCGGACCTGTTCTTCGGCTCCGAACTGAAAACCATTTTCGTACACCCGGAGTTCGACCGGCGGCTTAGCCTCGACGGACTCGATTGCTACCTTTCGCTGAACTACGTGCCCTCGCCGTGGACGCTGGTGGAAGGCATTGAGAAGCTGCGCCAGGGGTATTGGCTGGAGTGGCAGGCCGGCGACGTGCGTTCGGAGGCTTATTGGACCTTGCCGCAGGGGCCGTTGCGCGATTGGAGCCAGGCAGACGCCACGGAGGAGCTTGACAGGCTGCTGCGGCAATCGGTGAACGAGCATCTGCTCTCGGATGTGCCTCTGGGAGTCTGGCTCAGCGGGGGCATCGATTCGTCCACTGTGCTGCATTACGCCGCGACGGCTTCGCGCTACCGGATCAAGACGTTTTCGATTTCGTTTCGCGGGCGGAGTTTCGACGAGACCGCGTATATCCGAGCGGCGGCCTCGCAGTATGGATCGGATCACCAGGAATTCGATGTGAACCCGGAGGTGGGACTGGCGGACGCCATCGAAGAATTCGCACATTACTTCGATGAACCGAATGCGGACGCCGGCGCGCTGCCGGTCTGGTATCTATCCAAGATGACCAGACAGAAGGTGACCGTGGCTCTGAGCGGCGAAGGCGCGGACGAATTGTTTGGCGGATATCTGACTTACCGCGCCGACCGGTATGCGCACACGATGCGGCGACTGCCGGCGGGCGTGTTGCGGCTGGCACTGCAGGCGGCGCGGCGATGGCCGGTCTCCGACGACAAGATCAGCTTCGAATACATGCTGAAGCGGTTCCTGGAAGGCTGCCTGATGGAGCCTGCGCGCGCCCACGTTTATTGGAACGGCACATTTTCCGACGCGGAGAAGCGCGCGCTGGTGAGCGCTCCAAGTCCCGGCGCATTGGCGGCGATTTTGGAAGAGCTATCGCAGGCGGGCGAGGATCTGGCGGCATACCTTTGGTTCGACCAACGCTACTATCTGGCGGACGATATTCTGATGAAAGTCGACCGCATGAGCATGGCGCATTCCATCGAAGTGCGGCCGCCGTTCCTGGATCACCGAATCGTCGAGTTCGCGGCTTCTTTGCCCTCGTATTTCAAGATCCGGGGCACGCGACAAAAGGTCATTTTGAAGGACCTGATGCGGGGCAAGCTGCCGCCGGCGATACTCACGCGAAAAAAAATCGGTTTCGATATCCCGGCGCACCAGTGGCTGCGCGGTCCGCTGCGGGAGCTGATGCGCGATACGCTGGCGGCGGGCGCATCGGAGCACCCCGACGTCTTCCGCCCCAGCGCCATTGAAGCTTGCATGCGCCGGCACCTGGAGCGCCGCGCCAATCTCGGGTATCATCTATGGGGGCTGATGATCCTGTTCTTATGGATGAGGAGATGGCAAATACAAACGGCGCCGGCAGCCGCGCGCAACCCGCAGCCGGCCGGTATCTCTACGTCTATCTAGGCGTCCTGCTGTTCGCCGGCGCCGTGTATCTCGGCTGCATCGTTTCTCCGCCTTCGCTGATGGACGACTCGGACGCCGTGGAGGCACAGATCGCGCGCAACATGCTGACATCCGGCGACTGGGTGACGCCGCGCCTGGATGGCGTGAAGTACCTGGAAAAATCGCCGCTCAATTTCTGGGCGATGGCAGTCAGTTACGAGATCTTCGGCGCGCACGACTGGGCCGCGCGCATTCCGGTGGCGCTCTCCGCCATGGGGTTGTGCTGGCTGACCGCCGCATTCGGCATCTGGGCGTTCGGGCGCCGGGCCGGGTTCTACGCGGGGCTGGCGCTATCCACGTGCATCGGGCTGTTTCTGTTCACACGCGTGCTGATTCCCGACGTGATGCTGACGCTCGCCGTCGCGCTGGCGATGTGGGCGTTCCTGCGCGCGCTCGACGAGGAGGAGCCGCATCCGCGCCTGTGGGCTTTCGCTTTGGCCGCCAGCCTGGGCGTGGGACTGCTGTTAAAGAGCACGGTGGCATTGCTGTTTCCGGTGGCCGCCGGTGCGATTTACCTGTTGGTGACGCATCAACTGTTCGCGCGCCGGACGTGGCAGCGGCTGCGCCCATTCAGCGGGCTGGCGATCGTGCTGCTGATAGCCGCGCCGTGGCACGTGCTGGCCACGTTACGCAATCCGCCATACTTCTCTTTCAGCTTCCACAGCGCGCCCGGCGAATATCACGGGTTTCTTTGGTTCTATTTCATGAACGAGCAGGTGCTGCGGTTTCTGAACCGGCGCTATCCGCGCGATTACAACACGGTGCCGCGCGTGTATTTCTGGCTGTTCCACCTGCTTTGGCTGTTTCCCTGGAGCGTCTATTTTCCAGCGGTAGCGAAGCTCTCGTTCAAGCCCGTGGATCGGGCGGGGCGAACGCGCCTGCTGGCGTTGTGCTGGACCGGGTTTATACTGGTCTTCTTCACTTTCTCGACGACGCAGGAATACTACACGATGCCGTGCTATCCGGGTCTGGCGCTGCTGCTGGGCTCGGCGATGGCGGCGGAAGGCGATTGGGTGCGGCGGGGCACGCGGGCAATTACGGTAATCGCGGGATGCGCCGCCGTGGCGCTGATCGCGATCTTCGTGCTGGTGCGGAATGTGCCAGCGCCGGGCGATATCTCGACCGCGCTTTCGCAGCGTCCGGGCACTTATACGCTGTCACTGAGCCACATGGAAGACCTGACGCTGGCATCTTTCGCGTATTTGCGTCTGCCGCTGGCGGTGGCCTCGGTCGCGTTTCTGGCGGGGGCGTTGGGGACGCTGCGCGCCACCGGCCGGCGGGCGCTTGTGGCGGCGGCGTTGATGATGGTGCTGTTCTTCCACGCGGCGCGGCTGGCGATGGTGGTGTTCGATCCGTACCTTTCGTCGCGGCCGCTGGCAGAGGCGCTGCTGCGGGCGCCCGAAGGCAAGCTTATTGTGGACCACCACTACTACACGTTCTCGTCGGTCTTCTTTTATACCAACCGGACGGCGCTGCTGCTGAATGGGCGGTTCAATAACCTGGTTTATGGATCGTATGCGCCGGGAGCGCCGGATGTGTTCATCGACGATGCGCAGTGGAAGGACATGTGGCTGGGGGCGGAGCGATGCTATGTGGTAGCCAGTGACTATGCCGTGCCGAGGTTTGAGAAACTGGTGGGGAAGGCGGCGTTATTTCCAGTGGCGGCTACTGGGGGGAAGGTGGTGCTGACTAACCATCCTATCTCTGCCCGATGAGGCTCATGCTCGAAATACTCCATCAGGACCAACGCGCGCGTGCCTCACGAAATCCTGCGCCAGCGTAGAAAAACCGTGCCCGCCTAACTCGCCTTACATCGCAATCCATTTGCGAAACGCTGCCTCCAGCCGTTCACCACACGATCTCCGTTAAGTGTACTGTTTGCCACGCGAATCCGCAATAGTACCAAAACATCTGACTTTCGACATTTTTAATTTTTAAAGCGCTATACTCCGGTAGTACATCCGGCGTGCTCCCACAAAATGGGAGCACGACCCATTCAAAGAGAGGACTGTTTATGTCAACTATACGTGTATTTCGCAAGCATATCGCGAAAGTAGGGCAGCTTGCCGTTGCCGCTCTGCTGATCGGATCGCCGCTTTGCTTCCAGGCGCATGCTCAAACAATCAATTTTGGCTCGGCGACCAAACTGGCAGACAATGTTGCAAATCAAGGGTCTCCGACCGTCATTTATTGCGGTGGCCAGTTGGCCATGTACTATGTAAATCACGGCAACAGCACGATTTATGTAGACGCGGGTTTAACCGGCAACTTCCAATCCACCGGAATCACGGTTTACACCGGGGGGATCACCGATGTCGGGGCGAGCTGTTCTGGCAGCGAAACTCTGCTGTTCTACATTGACGGGGCACTGACCCCCAGGTATGCGTATTCCAGCGGGCCCAACAGCTTTCAAGGGTTCTATGCCATTAGCACTGGCTCGTCTGGGTTTAACTCGCTATTCGTGCCAACGCCGGCGAACGCCCCGAGTGGAGCCACCTACTTCGTGCTCGTTGGAAACAACAACTATATTTATTCGTACAGTGTGATCCCTGGCGAGAGCGCAGTATATTTAAGGCAGGTTTCGCCGTACGCGACGGAGAGCCGCCCGGCACTCACGCTCTACAACGGTGCGGTGTACCTTGGGTTCCTCAAAGCCGCAGGAGCTCCCAGTGTGGCATACGTGGGCGATATATTTACGCTTAGCTTCTATGAGGTGTCGAACATTGAGTGGGGGAACAGCAATCACAGCGGCGGATACGCCTCGATAGGCCTCGTCCAATATGGCGCGTATCTCTATGCCTTCGGTCAGGATTACCAATCGTCGCAGCACCTTAAGTACGCTTACAGCAGCAATGGGTCGTCGTGGTCGGGGCCAACCACGATGTCGACTCAGATGCGCTGGACGTCTTCCTTAACGGTGGACACCGCATCAAATCAGCTCTATCTTGTCTATCAGGATGACGGCGACACTAATATCTCATACCAGTACAACTAAGTGATGGCTTTCCTTGGCGGCCGGCAAGCCGTAAGACCGGCGCCAAGGAAGTTGACGTTACGTATCGGCGTGTGCGCATGGCCGGCCACGGCGCTGCCGACGCGGGAATGTGAACCGGTTGGGACATAAGAATGGCAGACTTGCGCTACGAAGGGCCGGTAAGCCATAATCCTCAATTAGCCGTACACCGTGAGGCTGTTTGGGGAGGTCTAGCAGAGGGAAGTTGGGGTACCGAACCGTTCATTGTCGTCGCATGCCGGATCGGACCGTCGCCAGCCCTTAGCAATGGGCACCCTTGCGGTTCTTCACGGCATGAATGCGCAGAGTATCGACGCCTTCTTCGGTGAAGCGCACTCGGAAATCCCCAACGCGGAGGCGCTGGATAGCGCGGATGCCCGCCCTGGCGTCGTCGGAGAAGAAGACCCTGCGCTTCAATCCGGCTGATCTGTTCCACGGAGAAGCCCATTTCGGTGACGACACCCTCAAAGGAAGTTCCTTCGCTGTATCCAGTATAGATTCCAGCGACACATTGCAGAGGCGCGCGGCGCGGAGGTATCCAGCGGCGAGCGCGTGAGGACCCTCTCTAGCCAACGCCCTCCCGCTGGAACTTTTTCATAAACGCCAGTACCCGGGCCACGTAGATTCTGGTTTCATGGTATGGCGGCACGCCATGGTAGCGATCCACAACCCCAGGGCCGGCATTATATGCAGCGATAACCCGAGTCATGCAATTGCGGTACCTGCGGTATCTGTCGAGGAGAACCCGCAGATAGTGGGTTCCGGCGTCCACATTCTGTTCGGGAACGGCGGGGTCCGCGCCGAACCGTTGGGCGGTCGCGGGCATCAGTTGCATTAGCCCGACTGCGCCCTTTGGAGAGGTCGCGCCCGGATCGAAGTTGGATTCCGCCGCCACGATGCTGGTGATGAAGGCAGCGGACACGCGATGTTTGCGGGCGGCCGCGCGGATCAACGCAGGGAGATCGACAATCCGGGACACGTGCGCCCGGAAGACGGGGGCGAGCCACCGGAGCAGTAAGTTGGGCGGGGGAGCAAGCTCCATCAGCTTGATTTCCGGGTCGCTGCTAACCGCGGCCGTATTTTCACCGGCCAGCGCCAAGCACACTACGATCGCGCCTAAACCGAGGACGAAACATTTCATGCGTTAGGTTTCCAATATTGCCAATAGACGTTCAAACTAGCGGCCGAAGCGGCACTTCCCGGGATCGGGCAGGGCTCCGCTACCTTGCATTCAGGGCTGCAGAAGCCCGAACAAGCTGGTGGCGCGATGCGCCTTCTTAGCTCTTACGGATGCTCCCATTGTAGCACCGATTTTCGTTCTAAAGTATCGCTGCATACAGATAGGTACTGTACAACGTGTTCATGGCAGCCGGTTGGAGGTTAGTGCGTGCCGGGGCCAAAACCAAACACGAGCATTGGCGGCAATAACGACGCCGCTCGTCATTAAGTATCCACACGCCGTCCCGGCAGCCTTCGGAGCCAGTTTCTTTGCCGGACCAACGGTGCGACCCCATGCGCGTGCCCTTACCAGCATTCTCAACCCGATGAGGGGCCAGAGCACCAACACCATCAGGACGACGCGAAAGCCGGTTGAAGGCCAGACGAGAGAAGCAAAACCCGCCAAGACCAAAGCGCCGAGATTTATGGCTATCGCTTGGAGCATGGCCTTTCGGAACGGCTGTTCACTAGTGTCGCCAAGGCCGGCGACGTAAGGTCGATGGCCATGCTGACAGGACGCAGCCGTCCACCTCCCCTGCCCGTGCGGCTCGACCTCGGCGTTGCACTTAGGACAGATGTACATTCGGAGAGGGGCGATTAGCGGGTGTCGGCACGAGTGCCC
>Ga0302326_10002822_pt1 | contig 41781 bp, 42 predicted proteins | sample Palsa_T0_3_FD_202264 | JGI IMG/M metagenome (GOLD analysis project Ga0302326, IMG submission 202264) | Peat permafrost microbial communities from Stordalen Mire near Abisko, Sweden - Palsa_T0_3 | ecosystem: Environmental > Terrestrial > Soil > Palsa > Peat permafrost | place: Sweden: Abisko...
GCCCATCCGGCCCAAGCCGATCATCCCTAGCTGCATGTCGCTCTGTTCTCCTTGTTAGTGGTTAACGGCTAGCCACGGCTGTTGCCAGCCGCGATGTCCTCGTAGCAGTTCGCGTGCCGCGTCCGGTCCCCAGGAGCCGGGTTCGTATTGATGGATTTCGCCGGGGTGGTCCAGCAGCGGCTGCACGATCCGCCAGGTTTCTTCGATGCCGTCCTCACGAGCGAACAGCTGGTGATCTCCGGTCAGCGCGCCGTGCAGCAGCCGCTCGTAGGGCAACAGCGGCTCGCCCAGATCAGCCATGAACGACGAGTCCAAGTGCAGATCGCGCCAGCGGTCGCCCTCTAAAGCGGTGAGCTGCAGCCGCAGTCCGGGATCGGGGTCGATCCGCAGCACGATCTGGTTAGGCTCGGCCCGCCTGCGTCCGGACAGGAAAACCAACGAGGGGACCCGGTGGGTGAGCATTCGCACCTCGGTGACCCGCTCGGGGAGTGCCTTGCCCGCCCGCAAGAAGATGGGCACCCCGGCCCAGCGCCAGTTGTCGATCTCCACCCGCATCGCGACGAAGGTCTCGGTTTCAGAATTCTTGGCTACCCCATCAATGTCGGTGTAGCCGCGATACTGACCCCGCACGCAGCGAGCCGGATCCACGGCCGGCATCGCGCGAAAAACATCGGCCTTTCTGTCGTTGTGGTCGTCTGCGGTCGGCCCGACGGGGGGTTCCATCGTTACCCCGGCGAGCACCTGCAGCAGATGGTTTTGCACAACGTCGCGCAAGGCGCCGACCTTGTCATAGAACTTTCCCCGGTCATCGACGCCGAAATTCTCGGCCATGGTGATCTGGATTTCGGAGATGACGTGGCGGTCCCACAGTTCGACCAGCGCCAGATTGCCGAAGCGCAGATATTCCAATTCGACGACCGGTTCCTTGCCCAGGAAGTGGTCCACCCGGAAGATCTGGTCTTCGTCCAGCACCGCGCGCAGTCGGGTGTTGAGTTCATTCGCGGACGTCAGGTCGTGACCGAAGGGCTTTTCCACCGCGACGCGGGATCCGTTCAGCAACTCGGCTTTGGCCAGGTTCTCGACGATCGGCGCGAACAGCGAAGGCGGCATCTCCAGGTAGAACAGGCAGTGGCGTTTCGAGCCGATCTGCTTTTTCAGCGCGTCGTAGAGCGCGGAATCGGTGACGTCGCCGTGCAGGTAGGACAGTCGGCCGGCAAACCGGTCGAACACCTTGTCGTCGACTTTTTCGCCGGCGCCTTCGATCGCCTTGCGGGCCCGGTTGACCAACTCCTCAACGCTGATGTCCTCGCTGGCGACACCGACAATCGGACACTGCAGCAACCCCCTGTGCTCCAGGCGATAGAGGGCTTGAAAGGTCATCTTGCGGGCCAAGTCGCCGGTAATGCCGAAGATCACCAGCAGGTCCGAGGCGCTATTGCCGGATTCGGCCAAATCGGGTCCTCCACGATCAATCACTAGTCAGAGCGGCTCCAACACCTGCAGAACGCGCCTACCTCGACCCTGCCGCGGCCAGTTCCAACCCTAAACACTGCGGTTCGACCCGACAACCGGCAGCGCTAACCCAGCGGGCAAATACCAGCCGATCCGGCACGCCGGAAATCCAGAATTCGCGGAACATACACTCGCGGTTGATCTTTCGCTTTTCGGCCGGCTATACACAGCCGGCAAGCTGTTTTGCCGATCTGGCACTGTCGCTGCGGAAGCCATGACGGATCGGGGAAGATGCGTGGCATGCACGATCACCTGCTGATCGCGGTCTACGCGCTGGCCGGCGTCGCGGCCGTCGAAACCGCAGCCCTGGGAGTTCTTTGGCGGCTGCTGTATCGGGTCAGGGCTGAAAACGAGGCGCTGCGGCAGCAGCCCGACCTTTTAAGTTTTGGGTCAAAAGCGGTCAAGACGGTGTGGCAGACCGCGAACCTGATGCGCAAGGAAGGTTTCGGCGCCGCGGTGCGCAGCTCGATCGAGGACCTCGCCGACTGGGCGGAGGTGGAACGCCCTGATCTGGCCCGGGTGACGCCGGACGGCAAAGTGGCGATTCTGTTCTCCGATATCGAGGAGTCGACCGCGCTCAACGAGCGGGTCGGCGACCGCGCCTGGGTGAAGCTGATTGGTGAGCACGACAAGCTGGTTCGCAAGCTGGTCAAGCAGCGCTCGGGGCACGTCGTGAAAAGCCAAGGTGACGGGTTCATGATTGCCTTTGCCCACGCCGAGCAGGCGGTGCGCTGCGGTATCGATATGCAGGACGCGCTTCACAAAGATGCACAACACAAGCGGCGCAACGGGATTCGAGTGCGGATCGGCGTCCACATGGGCCGCTCGGTGCGCCGCGGCGACGATCTGTTCGGCCGCAACGTCGCGATGGCGGCACGCGTCGCCGCCGAAGCCTGCGGCGGGGAGGTTCTGGTGAGCAACACCGTGCACGACGCGCTCAGCGGTTGCGAGGACCTCACCTTTGACGGCGGCCGTGACGCCGAGCTGAAGGGCTTTGCCGGCACGCATCGGCTCTACGCCGTCGCCGCCGCCTAACCTCAGCCCTCGCCGGCTTCAGCCAGCCGCTTTTGCAGCCGATCGCGAATTTCGTTAGGGGTGTAAGCCCTGCGTCGGCGCTGATCGCGGGCGATCAGCACTCCCCCGGCTGCCACCCCGACCACCCCGGCCAACCCCAACAACTTCCAGATGGTGCGCATCGGCTCAGGTTATTTCTAGACCCCTGGTCAGTGGGCTAAAACCGGCTTTTACTGCCGAAATACAGCACGGTAATTCACACTCAAACACACCACTTGACGGCCGTTTGTGGCCACGGTGTGGCCACGGCATCCGTACAACCTGCTGTGTATCGGCTCGACCGTTGAACGCGACCGCCGGTGATCTACGTACACACCTTATGCTCCCTCGCAATTCCCAACGGCGGCTAGACGGGTTCCGCACATGAGCGCGGTCGCGTTCTGGATCACCAAGGCGTTCCCCGATACGCCATGCCAAGGGCTGCGGCGCAGCACCGGCCCATGCACAACGCCTGCGCTGCACGTGATTCATGTCGGTGACATCGTGTATCCCGTATGTGCTGAGCACTTGCGGGCATTCAAGCACGACGTCGACCTACGCGATGAGTAGGCACCTCGTCGCCGCGGTGGCGCTGGGGGCAGGTGTTGGATTTGCAACACCTGCCCCGGCCGCTGCCGACCCGGCGGGCGATCCTGGCAACGTGGCGACGTTGCAGCCGCCGGCGCCGAAGGCTTCCACCACGATCACGGCCGACGATCGCTTCCTTGCCGACATCGCACGCGCCGGAATGCGGGTTAGCGACGTCCGCGCGGCCATCGCCGGCGGCCATGACGTGTGCGCGTACCTGGCCGCGGGCCACAACGCATTGGACGTCATCGCGCAGGGAATCGCGAACAATCCGACGATGACGCGAAGCGACGAGATAGCGGCCTATAACGCTGCGGTGTCCGCGTATTGCCCTCAGCGACTACGGCTGTCGGGCTCGCTGGCGTAGCCCGGTCAGGAGTTCGAGAAGTCGGGGTTGACCTGTACCGGCACGGGGTGGCAGCTCGTGATTGCGTCGCATTGGGTGACGTGCCCGTCGGCGTATCTGCACACCTGCGTGTTGAAGCCGCCCACCACTTTGCATTGCAGCGGTGCGGGAGGGTCGGCGTGGGCCGGAACCGCGAGCACGATCCCGAAAGCGGCGAGCGCCACGAGGAGCCGGATCATGTTTGCCGCCTTTCCTAGTAAAACCCCCAATACGTTTTTGTGCACCTGTTTGATACGGCCCATGAGCCGGAAGCCTATTCGGCGATGGACAGCGAGGAACCTCGGTCAGCACCGCTGGTTGTGGAGCCGAAAATCAGAACAGCGACGACACCTGGAAGCCTTCGACGTACCCCAACAGGTTTTCCACGCCGAAGGTGAAGAAATAGTTGGAGGAGTCATCAACAGGCAAGCGCAACCCTTCCGCGATGGTGTTCGCCGATCCGATCAGGTCGGCAGCGGGGGGCAAGGCACCGGCATTCAGCACTGAGTACACCTCGACGTTCAGGGCATCGTCGAACTCGACCAGGGCGCCGTTGAACACGTCGTAGGCACCGGGGTCAGAGGAGGCATTGGAGAGCGGGTCGAGCCCATACATCTCGTAATCGAGAAGAGTGGGGGTACCGCTGTCTGGTGCGTACTGCAGCGTGGTGGTGTCGAATGTGTTGGCCCCGTGCGTGATGATTTCGCCGCTAGTGGGGCCGCCCGAGATGGCGACCTCGCTCACGAAGATGGAGTTCAGCGTAGAAATCTCACTGTCGACAGTGTCGGTGAGCGTGTCCGCCGACGCGAGCGGCGCAGACGTCAGTGCTGTCGCGACCGCGAACCCGCCGGCCACGGCGATTTTGCGAATATCCATCTTCAGTGCCTTTCACGAGGTCCGTCGACGATAGGGCGAATCCTGAAGCGAATTAAGGCACTTTGAGGTGAGCGTAACTCCGGCCAGCCCGAACGGTACTGGGGTTTGCCCACTGTGTCTGCCCGTTGGATGGATGCGCGGTTCGTCCACCAAGTAGTCGACTACCTAAGTTGTTGTCGGTGGTTCGCGGTACAACGTCGCCGTGGCCGAATCGCCTCGCGACGACTTCCCGAACCAGTTCGTCGGCGACCTCGTACCTACCGAGCGCGGCTGGGTCGTTGTGCCGCCGACGTACTGCCCTGACGGCCACGAGTACAGCGACGGTGGTTGGTCTGTCAGCTCCGTGTGGTGTACGTGCAACGGCCGGCACATGGCATGGCGGTGCCATTGCGGCGCAGCCCTTTACGCACCGCAGCCGGGACCGCACCGCCGAATCCGCGATCGAGCCCCGTATCCATGTGGGAAGAAGACGAGCAACGCCATGACGCGCCGTCGGGAACCGAATCAACCTAGGGCGGCCCGAGCCTTACTACCGTTGTCTGGCATGGCTGACAAAGGGATTCCGGTGCCCACGCGAACCGATCTGGCACGACTAGACGACCTCTATCGGGCGTTCTGCGATACCCCCGAGCACCTGAACATAAGCACTCAGAACCGGATGGATGCGTGGGTCGTCGAGCAGCAGGTCCTCTCGGATCAGCGGGCAAACGACAGGATGACGAAAGCGACCTGGGCGCTCGTGCTGGCTACGGTCGCGCTGGTCTGCGTCACGGTCGGGCAGGTGGTTGTGACGGTGCTCCACCATTAAGTTGTGGCCCTGCTACAAAGGTAATTACTAGACGCCTCGCTGTGAGTTCACCCTTTTGCGTTGCCGCGGGACAAACGCGACGCGCAACATGCTGACGTGAAATTACTCACCATCCTCCAGCGCGTCGACCCGAAAACCCTAGCCGTCGAAGGACTCCTAGCCCTAGCCGGATGGCAACCCCCATTTGAGTTGCGTCGCGGGCGTTTTCACTGGACGGGTTGTGAAAACCAGGAACCGATAAACCCGCCCGTGCCGAGAGGCCCACCACCACCTCCCCAGCCGTAAACAGGAAGAGGGTTGGCCATGTTTCTCGTTATCGCGTGAGCCATCTGCGGCAGACGATCGACTAGAACGGCGTTCGGCCGGGCGACAGGAAATCCAAATCGTGAGGGTCGTTGCGCCCGCGGTCGTCAGATGATGTTGTGAGCGGGATGGGCGTGTGCTTGGGCTTGGGCGTGGAAGCCGACAGTAGCCCCCAGGCCGCTAGGGAGGCCGCGACAAGGTACGTCACACCGGGCGCGCGGTCCCAAGCGAATCCCCCTGCTAAATCTCGCTTGACCGCACTGACGGCGCCGTCGTTCAACTCCTGCTGATCGCTATGGCTCAGCGTCCCAGCTTCGATCAGATCCAGCAGCGACCCGCACGACAGCACCAGCTCAGGTTATTCGCGAGTGCATCCCGGCGGGATCGGTATGTGCATATGGTGCGGTGGTGGATACGCACACAGTGGGCCTGACCCAGGCCCTGGAAGAGACCAGGACCGGCGACGTCTGGCTATTCCGCGGGCATTCCGGACCTGACCGCGCGATCCAGACGATGTCAAACAGCCCGGTCAACCACGTCGGCATGACAGTCGCGATCGAGGATCTGCCACCGCTGATGTGGCATGCCGAACTCGGCGAAAAGCTGACCGATGTCTGGACCGCGAGCAACCACCGCGGCGTGCAACTCAACGACGCGCGCGAAGCCGTCGAGCGATGGCTGACCCGCTACGGGCAGCGCTGCTGGTTGCGTCAGATGAGCCCCGACATCGACCACGAGCAGGAGAATCGGTTGTTGCGCGTCATCGCCCGGATGGACGGCACACCGTTCCCGTCCACGACGCGGCTCACCCTGCGGTGGCTGCGCGGTCAGCTTCCGACCAGGTACGACTGGGTGCGCGGAATCCCGTGGGTGGACTCGCGCGTTCGCGAATCGACCCGGCGCCGCAGGGAGGATCAACGCAAGGGCCGCTTCGAATCCGCTTACTGCGCCGAGACAGTGGCAGTCACCTACGAGGAGATGGGCCTGATCGAAACCGAGAAGCGGTCGAATTGGTTTGACCCTGGCCGGTTTTGGAGCGGTGACGATCTTCCGCTGATAGCGCCTTATCGTCTGGGTAGCGAAATCGCGGTCGTCGCAGACTGATCGACGTGGTGTAGACGCCAAACGCGGTAGGGGGCCGTCAGAGCGGGGTCCAGGCCTTGTTGTTCCAGAATCCCCAGGCACGGGCGGTCATATTCCACATCACGCTCGCGCCGGGGGCCCACGGCGGCGGGGGCGGTTGCGGCGGCGCCCACGACGGCGGGAGTCCCCAGGGCCCGTTGCCCATCGGACCACCTTGACCTGCTGAGCGTTCCCAGTCGTGACAGTGGTTCCAGTCCCAGTCGTAGATGCTGCCCCAGCCCTGGTCCCATGGCTGACCGGGACACCAGTGAAAGCTCGGGGCGGGCGCGGCCGCCGCGACGCCGTCGGCCAGTCCGCACGCGGCTAAGGCCATGGCGCCACACAAAAGCACCCGGGCCGCTAGTTGCTTCGTTGTCGCCATCCCCCAGAGTTTGCCTTAGCCAGACTCCGGGCAAGCCCTAAACCGCGCGTCGCGCAGGAGGCGGTACCCAGGCTTGCAGCGCTCTGCGACCGATCAATTGACAGTTGTGGGTGTGGGCCAGTTGTTTGGCCGCACTCGTGAATTCCTGATTGCTGATGACGATGCTCCTGGTGCATCCGTGGTGGCGTGCACCGGCCACCACCTGCTGAACCGCCGCTACGCCGACGGGCTTGCCGAGTCGCTTGCACTGCACCGCCACCGACTTGCCGTCCTTGTCGCCGATCAGGTCGACGCCGTAGTCCCCGCTCGCCGGGGTGAACTTCACCCGCCAGCCGGCCCGCTGCAGGCGAGCCGCGACGTAGTCCTCGAACTCCGTTCCGGTCATGGCATCGATCGCCGCCATCCCGTCGGTGCGCCCTCGCCGATTGCCTTCTGCCGACAACAACACAGCCAGGATCAGTCCCACGGCTGCGCCCACCAGGCAGGCCCTGACGCTATGGCCGACGAGGCCCGCAAGCAGCCCGAAGTACAGCGGCAGGAAGAGGTACGTGATTCTCATCTCGGGCCGATGATAGGGACAGTCACCGACAAGCCAAGCCGCCGAGGGATTCACCGTGTCGAGCGGCGCCCCTTGGATGGCTCGCACGCGAGACCATCGCCGTCGAGATCGAGATCCGGTCGATAGGCGGGGTCACTGGTCGGAATGCTGTACCGCCCGTCGGCGTGCGCCTCATTGCAGTTCTGGTATGGCGGGCCCGCCAATGCCGTCGAGTCAGCATTGATTTCGATGCCGAAGATGAGCGATGTGACGACGAGTGCGGCGTGCAGCATGACAACCCCTGCGGATGATCTCTTGGTGGCCGCAAGCATAAGTGCGCGGATCACCTGCCGCAGCGCATCGACGCCCCGGCGGCATCCGGGCCATGGCGTCAACGCGGACGGACAATTCCAAAAATAGGGAAATCGCCCCAAGATTTTCGCAGACTGATACCGCCACACTTAACGCAATACCTGCCGTCAGAAAGGATCGACCGTATGAACGTGTCCAAAACATGGCTGGCCATTGGCACGTCGCTCATGGCGTTGACTTTCGGGATGCTGGGCGCTGGTACCGCCTATGCGTTCCAGGAGCACATGTTCAATGCCAGAAACGATCTCCAGCAGGCCGTCAACGAACTCAACCAGGCCGAACACGACAAAGGTGGACACCGCGAAAACGCCGTCGGGTTGGTGCAACAAGCGATCAACCAGGTCAATCAGGGCATTGTGGCTGGTGGGGGCACGCCCTAACCGCTGAGGTCACTGCAGCAGTTCGGCGCGGTGCGCATTCCTCGCCGGCTCAGTTGTTGTTGCGCCGAATCCTCAGACGTTGAACCGGAACTCCACCACGTCGCCGTCGGCAGCCACCCTGACCATTTGGACGGGCGCATGATTACATGATCCAACCTGGCGAAGTCAGCGACGCAGGTTAGGTCGAATCACCTTCACCCCGTCTACGTTTAGGAGTCACCCATGGGCGACGCCGATGCCGCAGCGATCCGAGCGGCGCGAGGTGACTGGGTCAGCGAGCACCTCGAGATCTATCTGACCTCCGGTGGCACGCGGGGCCACATCATGGATGTGACTGCGGTGGGGGGCCGTGCGCTGACCACGCACTGCTTGATCAAGTGTGTGGGTCGCAAGTCGGCGAAGGTCCGTGTCAGACCGTTGATCTACGGCATCGTCGGTGGGGAGATCGTGATCGTCGCATCGAAAGGCGGTGCCGACACGCATCCGGGGTGGTACTTGAATGTCTTGGCGAGCAACACGATCGGTGTGCAGATCGCAACCCAAGCGTTCGAGGCCACGTGGCGGGAACCAGAAGGAGAGGAACGGCATCAGGTGTGGGCCTTTATGGCTCACCTGTACCCGCCGTACCTCACCTATCAGCAGTCGACTAGCCGTCAGATCCCGCTGGTGATGTTGACGCCCGTGCGGCCGATCGACGTCTTCTCTGCGGAAGGTTCGCAATAACCGTCAGTCATCGATGACGCTGGACGCTGTTCCCGCCAGATGCCACGGATCTCCTTGGTGGGCGCGGCTTGCCGACAGGCTCATCCATTGCGCTGAACCCAGCGCCGGGTTCGGCCGGCGGCGGCTGTCGCGGCCAACACTCGGCGATCCGAGCCCACAGGCGAGTTCGTCAATCAGTAGTGCTCATCGCTTGCACAACACTGTGTAGGGGCCGCACGGTCGGTTGATCTGAGGGCCGGGAACGGTCGCGTCGTCCTAGCCTCAAAAGCGCCACGACAAATTTGAGTGGTCAGCGTTCGGACGGCCAGCACACGGCTCGTGGGCCCATTCAGCAGATGTCCCCCGAGAAAGGTCCAGGCGTGACCACCTTCGTCAATGGCGAAAAACGCTGTCCGGGAATGGAAGTAGCTAGCGAAAGGCATGATCATGGCACTTCTGAAGGACAAGACTGCGTTAATCACCGGCGGTTCGACAGGCATCGGCTTGGCCACCGCCAAGCGGTTCGTCGAGGAGGGCGCGTACGTCTTCATCAACGGGCGGAGTCAGGCCGAACTCGATGCGGCGGTCAAGGAAATCGGCGAGAACGTCACCGGTGTGCGGGGTGACGGCAGTAAGCCAGGGGATCGCGACCGGCTATACGGCGCGGTGGCCGACAGTGGACGGCGCCTGGACGTCGTGTTCGCCAACGCCGCCGTCATCAATGTCGCGCGGATCGGCGAAGTCACACAAGAGCACCTGCAGAAGGCGCTGCCATTATTGAACGACGGCGGATCAATCATCCTGAACTCGTCGAACCCGAATGCCAAGGGCAACGACGGCGTCGGCGTGTACGCGGCCATCGAGGCGGCGCTGCAGTCAGTCGCCCGCACCTGGGAAAGTGAGTTGCGGGACCGCAAGATTCGCGTGAGAGTGATCGGCCCTGGCGAGGACGTCGCGAACGCGGCGCTTTTCCTGGCCTCGGACCTAACCAGCTTCACCACAGCCGCCGACATTCCTGTCGAGAGCGGCGTCGACCAAGTCGCCCGCCGCGTCGAGGACCTATCCGCCAACGACCCACAGTTCGCCGCAGCCAAGCCAAGCCCGGCGGTTGCCGCCGCCCTTGAGATGCCTGGGCTACGACTGCCGCAAATCGTTCAGACTGCGCTAGAGGGTTACGCAGACCGCCCGGCACTCGGGCAGCGCGCCGTGGAGTTCGTCAAGGACCCAAAGACCGGACGCACCTCTTTGAAGGTGCTCCCCTACTTCGAGACCATCACCTACCGAGAGCTGAGCGATCGCGTCGACGCGCTGACGCGCGCCTTGATCAACGAGTCGGTGCAAGCCGGTGACCGGGTATGCGAGCTGGGCTTCACCAGCGTCGACTTCACCACCATCGACCTGGCGCTAGGCCAGATCGGCGCGGTGGCGGTTCCGCTACAAACGAGCGGGGCGATCACCCAGCTGCAGCCGATCGTGTCCGAGACCGAGCCCAGGGTGATTGCGGCGAGCGTGAACCAGCTACACGACGCCGTCGAGTTGATACTGAGCGGCCATGTGCCCGCGAAGTTGGTGGTGTTCGACTACTACCCCGAGGTCGACGACCAGCGCGAGGCCGTGGAAACCGCCCGCGCGAGGTTGGCTGATGCCCCGGTGATTGTCGAGACCCTGGCCGACGCCCTCGATCGCGGCAAGGCTGTGCCTTCCGGGCCGGTCCGGCCCGTGGCCGTGCCCGATGATTTTGCCGACGCTGGAGACCCACTGGCCCTGCTGGTCTACACATCCGGCAGCACCGGCGCACCCAAAGGTGCGATGTATCCGCAAAGCAATGTCGGCAAGTTGTGGCGCAGGTCGAGCGGAAACTGGTACGGGCCGAGTGCCGCGTCGATCACCCTGAACTTCCTGCCGATGAGCCACGGCATGGGACGCGTGATCCTGCACGGCACGCTCGGCAATGGCGGCACTGCTTATTTCGCAGCCAAGAGTGACCTCTCGACGCTGCTCGACGACCTGACGCTGGTGCGGCCCACCGAATTGAACTTCGTGCCGCGAATCTGGGAAACCCTGTTCCAGGAATTCCAGCGCGAGGTCGACCAGCGGTTGTCCGGCACGACTGACGCTGGTACCCGCCAGGCGGTCGAAGCTGAGGTCTTGGCCGAGCAGCGCGAGTACCTCCTCGGCGGGCGGTTCATCATCGCGATGACGGGCTCCGCACCGATCTCGGCAGAGTTGACGGCCTGGGTCGAGTCGCTCCTGGAGATGCATCTGCTGGACGGCTACGGCTCCACCGAGGCCGGCATGGCCATGTTCGATGGCGTTGTCCAACGCCCGCCGGTCATTGACTACAAGCTGGTCGACGTCCCAGATCTTGGCTACTTCGCTACAGACCGGCCGCATCCGCGAGGCGAGTTGCTCCTCAAGACGAAGAACATGTTCCCCGGCTACTACCAGCGGCCGGAGGTCACCGCGAGCGTGTTCGACGCCGACGGGTACTACCGGACCGGAGATGTAGTGGCCGAAGTGGGACCCGACCGGCTGGTGTATGTCGATCGCCGCAACAACGTGTTGAAGCTCGCGCAGGGCGAGTTCGTCACCGTCGCGAAGCTGGAGGCGGTGTTCGGCAACAGCCCACTGGTCCGGCACATCTACGTCTACGGCAATAGCGCACACCCCTACCTGTTGGCGGTTGTGATCCCCACCGAAGAGGCGTTGAAGAGCTCCGACGACAGAGGGTTAGCGACGCTCAAGCCGCTGATTGCCGATTCGCTGCAGAACGTCGCGAAAGAGGCCGGTCTGCAGTCCTACGAGGTGCCGCGCGACTTCATCATCGAGACAACCCCTTTCACGCTCGAGAACGGTCTGCTCACCGGCATCGGGAAGCTGGCATGGCCAAAGTTGAAGCAGCACTATGGCGAGCGGCTGGAACAGCTCTACGCCGACCTGGCCGAAGGCCAGGCCAACGAGTTGAGCGAACTGCGCCACGGCGGCGCAGAGGTGCCGGTGCTGCAGACCGTGAGCCGCGCCGCCGCGGCAATGCTCGGCGCAGCCAAGTCCGACCTGTCGCCCGGTGCGCACTTTACCGACTTGGGCGGAGACTCGTTGTCCGCGTTGACATTCGGCAACCTGCTGCGCGAGATCTTCGACATCGATGTTCCGGTGGGCGTCATCGTGAGCCCGGCCAACGACCTGCAGGCCATCGCCGACTACATCGAGGGCGAGCGGCGGGGCAGCAAGCGGCCCAGCTTCGCCTCCGTCCACGGTCGCGACGCGATCGAGGTGCATGCGAGCGACCTCGCGCTGGACAAGTTCATCGATGCGCCGACGCTGGCTGCCGCCCCAACGCTGCGGCGGACCAGCGCCGAGGTGCGCACCGTCCTGTTGACCGGCGCGACTGGCTTCCTCGGTCGTTACCTGGCCCTGGAATGGCTGGAGCGGATGGATCTGGTCGACGGCAAGGTGATTGCCCTGGTAAGGGCCAAGACTGACGTTGAGGCACGTGCGCGCTTGGATCGAATCTTCGACAGCGGGGATCCAAAGCTGTTGGCGCACTACCGGGAACTGGCTGCCGACCACTTGGAGGTCGTTGCCGGTGACAAGGGCGAGGCCAACCTCGGCCTAGATCCGCAGACCTGGCAGCGGCTGGCCGACACCGTCGACCTGATCGTCGACCCCGGCGCCCTGGTCAACCACGTGCTGCCCTACGGCGAGCTGTTCAGACCCAACGCGCTGGGCACCGCCGAGCTGATCAAGATCGCGCTGACCACCAAGATCAAGCCCTACACCTACGTATCGACGATCGGCGTGGGCGATCAGATCAAGCCGTCAAAGTTCACCGAGGACGCCGACATCCGGGTCATCAGCCCGACCCGCAAGATCAACGACAGCTATGCCAATGGTTACGGCAACAGCAAGTGGGCCGGCGAGGTGCTGCTGCGCGAGGCGCACGACTTGTGTGGCCTTCCCGTCGCGGTGTTCCGCTGCGACATGATCCTGGCGGACACCACGTATGCGGGTCAGCTCAATGTGCCGGACATCTTCACCCGGATGATCCTGAGCCTGGTGGCGACCGGTATCGCGCCGGGTTCGTTCTACGAACTCGACGCCGATGGCAACCGGCAGCGCGCGCACGTCGACGGGCTGCCCGTCGAGTTCATCGCCGAGGCCATCTCAACGCTGGGGGCCCAAAGCGTGGCAAGTTTCCAGGCCTACGGCGTGATGAACCCCTACGACGACGGCGTTGGCTTCGACGAGTTCGTCGACTGGCTCATCGACGCCGGATGCGCCATCCAGCGCATCCGTGACTATGGCGATTGGTTGCGGCGTTTCGAGATCGCCCTGCGAGCCCTGCCCGAACGGCAGCGCAACAGCTCGCTACTGCCGCTGCTGCACAAGTACCAGAAGCCCGAGAAGCCGATCAATGGGTCAATGGCGCCGACCGATCGGTTCCCTGCAGCAGTCCAGAAAGCGAAAGTGGGCCCGGATCAAGACTTGCCGCACATCACGCCGCAGATCATCGCCAAGTACGTCAGCGATCTGCGACTGCTCGGCCTGCTCTGAGGCGATAGCTGCTTATCGGCGCCCTGTGATCGATGCGATGACGTTGTCCGGGTTGACCCGTGTTGCGACGACGACTCATCGTTCGTGTATCAACTTGCCCAGCTGTGCTCGGATCTGACGGGTGAATTCATCGGCGAGGACTTCATCCGCTCCGGATTCCACCCCATCGAGAACCTGCCGGATCACTTCGGCGGGAGCCGATTTGGGTCTGTCAGAGAACGCGGCCATTTCCGTGTCGACGAGTCCGACATAGACGCCAACCACCTGCACGCCACGGGGGGCCAATTCAAGACGCATGGAATCTGTTGCGCTCCACAACGCCGCCTTGGACACGCTGTAGCTCGCGCCGAAAGGCGCCCACGCCAGTACCGAGGCGACATTGACGATGGCCCCGGACTGTTCGCCGATCTGATCGGCGAACGCAGAGGCCATGGCCAGCGGGCCGAACAGGTTCGTCTCTAACTCGGCACGCAGCGCGGACGTGTCGCGATCCAACACGGAGACCCCAGTGCGATACCCGCATTGTTGATCAGCACGGTGACGTCAGCGGCGACCTCGACTGCCGCAGCGACGGACGCGGCATCGGTCACGTCGAGCTGCATCGGGACCACCCGCGAATCGTCAATGTCGATCGTCCGCGGGTCACGGGCAGCGGCATACACTTTGCGCGCACCTCGATCGAGCAACTGACCAACGTATTCGCGGCCCATGCCACGGTTGGCTCCAGTGACGAGTACGACGCGCTCAGCAAGAGCTGTCATGACATTCCTCCTGTTGGGTGAAAAAGGTTGGAATACAGTGAGATCTGACGGTTGGGTCGGCATAAGACCGCAGCCGGCCCCGTTCGAGCACCCATACGCAATAACCCTTCTCCGACTGTCGCAGCGCCGAGACGCTACCTCCGAATCGCGATCCGATTACCAACGAGTCGTAGTCGAACGGGATGTTCATCGCGCGGGGTTACCACGCTCACGACCACTTTGCCTTTGGCGCGACCGTTCCCGACGTAGGCAAGCGCATCCAACGTCGACTCGAACGGAAAGACTCGATCGATGACAGGACGGATCACACCGGAATCGACGAGTGTTCCTATCGTCCGCAGCTGATCTCCACTCGCCTTCATAAACAGGAACGAATAGGTCACCCCACGTCGCTTCGCCTTCCGTCTGACGCGCAGGCTGAGCCCGCGTATCGCCTGTACCAGAACCCAATTCACTCCGAATTCTCGTGCAAATGCAGGTTCGGGCGGGCCGGCGACCGAGATGACTTTCCCGCCGCGTTTGACCACCAGAAGTGACTTTTCGAGCGTGTCTCCACCTTGCGTGTCGAGGACGACGTCATAGTTGCTCAAGACCGCAGCGAAATCCTGGGTCTTGTAGTCGATGACGATGTCGGCGCCAAGGTCCTTCACCCAGTCAACGTTGTTGGTGCCCGCGGTGGTCGCGACCGTGGCGCCGAGATACTTGGCGAGTTGAATCGCGGCTGTCCCGAGGCCTCCGGAGCCCGCGTGAATCAGCACCTTTTGTCCGGCACGCAGTCCCGCTGTGTCGACGAGGGCCTGCCAGGCGGTCAGGGCGACCAACGGCAGCGATGACGCCTCCTCCATGGTGAGCCGTTTTGGTTTTAGAGCGACATCGCTCTCCTTGAGCGCGATGTATTCGGCGAAGGCACCAATCCTGTCCTGACTTGGTTTTGCATAGACCTCGTCGCCAGGGTTGAACCTTTGGACATTCAGCCCGGTTTGCACGACAACCCCAGCCAGATCGTTACCCAATACCACCGGAAGCTTGTACGGCAGAAGAGATTTGAGTTCTCCATTCCGGATCTTCAAATCGAGCGGGTTGACGCTAGCAGCGCAGACCTGGACCAATACATCACCATCGCGCATGTGCGGTACGGCGACATCGACTTCGTCTACACCGTTGCTTTTGCTGTATCGCGTGAGCGCAAACGCCTTCATCGTGCTTCCTCGCTATTCGCGCCCGGCCGATACCCAGGTCAGGTCATCGGTGCGATTCCCGGCTACCGCCGCGCCCGTCGAGTCCAGGGCGGTGACCTGGGCGGGGGTCAGGGTGACGGACAACGAGCCAAGGTTCTCCTCGACGCGTGAGGCCCGCCGGGTGCCTGGAATCGGTACCGAGGCCACACCGAGGGCCTCGGCGCGTAAGCGCAGCCATGCCAGCGCGACCTGCGCCGGCGTCGCACGCTGCTCCTCGGCAACCGACCCGACCACATCGACCACAGCGAGGTTGGCTTCCAGCGCGCCTTCGGCGAACCGTGGCAGGGTGCGGCGAAAGTCGCTCGGTGAGGACAGGTCCGCTGCCGAACGGATGCTTCCGGCCAAGAAGCCGCGGCCCAGCGGGGAGTACGGCACAAAGCCCACCCCGAGCTCGGCGGCGGTCGGCACCACGTGGCGCTCGACGTCGCGGCTCCAGATCGACCACTCGCTTTGCACAGCCGCGATCGGGTGCACCGCCACGGCGGCGCGCAGCTCGTCGGCGGTCACCTCGCAGAGCCCGAGGTGGCGAACTTTGCCCGCGCACACCAGTTCTCCCATTGCGCCGACGGTTTCCTCGATCGGCACGTTAAGGTCACGCCGATGCATGTAGTACAGGTCAACGACGTCGGTCTGCAACCGGGCAAGGCTTTCGTCGATGCACTGACGCACGTAGGCAGCGTCACCGCGGATGGGCCGCTGGCCCTCGGCGTGGTCTGCCGGGTTGCTGGCGACGCCGAATTTCGTCGCCAGCGTGACCTCGTCCCGGCGGTCGGCGAGCAGCTCGCCAATGAGTCGCTCGCTGTTTCCGCCGCCGTAGACGTTGGCGGTGTCGATAAAAGTCACGTCGAGGTCCAGGCAGTGATGCAGCGTGGCAAGCGATTCGGCGTCGTCGACGTCACCGTAGATCGGTGTCAGCGCCCCGGCGCCGAATCCTATTGCACTGACCGTTAAGTCGTCGCCAAGCTTCGTGGTGCGATCAGCAGTTGCCATCCGGTGGGCTCCTTAGCGGGTTAAGGCGAAGATCGTTAGTTGAGGTGGGTGGCGAAGAATAGTTCGATCCGGTCCCAGGCGTCTTTGGCTGAGACGGGTTCTGGGCCGATTCCGGCGACCCGCAGCAAGGGACGTAGGGCGCGTGGGCCGGTTTCGGTGTCGTTGAGGAAGGCGTGGCTGGCCGCCGGGTATTCCTTGACGTCGTGGATTACCCCTGCGTTGTCGAGTGCCGTGTCGAGCCGGCTGGCGGCACCTCGAAGCTGGCGGTCGCGGCCACCGTAGCTGGCCACGATCGGGCAGGCATCGGCCAGCGTTTCGTCGAGATCGCGGGGAAGCTGACCGTAGTTGACGGCGGCGGCGTCGTAACCATCGCCGGCGCTGAGCAGTGCGAAGCCACCGCCCATGCAGAATCCGACGACGCCGATCTTTCCTGTGCAGTCGCGAGAACCAGCGAGGTGATCCCGGGCGGCGCCGATGTCGGCGAATGCGCGGCCGCGCCCGCGGATCATGGCGGTCATCGTGGCGACCAGGCAACGCGCGGTACCGCCCGCGCTGAACAAGTCGACGGCCAGGGTGAGGTAGCCGAGACCGGCAAGGTGGTCGGCGTGGCGACGCATGACGTCGTCGAGGCCGAACATCTCATGGATCATCACCACGGCGGGCCACGGACCGGTGCCCGCCGGCCTGGCCAGGTAGCCGCGAAGCTTCCGGGAGCCGTCGCGGTCGGCGGCTAGATCAGACAGGTCGATGTCGGTCATGGTTGGACTTCCTTCAGTTGTGTGTGGCGGGCAATTTGGAGGGCCGATGGCTGCACGAGCGGCGAAAGTAGTGGCGCATCACGATCAGACCGTGCATGAGCGAAATAGATCTACAACGTCCCTGTCCTCATATCCTCAACACTCTTTAGAATCGAATTCCAATTCTCCGATTGAGCCCTCTCCCAAAGGCCGCCCTGCCCCAGCTCTCTTCCCCGCTGGTCTTCTCTTCTGAACCACTGCTCAGCACTTCGAATCCGATTCGGGTGAATCTCGTCGAGCAAAGAATAATCTCGTTTGACGATCCCGTACTTCCAAAGATTCCAGAATCCGGTGAAATTATCGCGAAAGCTCATAGTGCTTTTGTCATGTGGATCCGCGTTGTACCCGGCAGGCGTATCTGCGATTGCGCGGCGCGGGCCGTTCCGCCAGTACGTATCTAGATCTGTGTCGATGTACTGTGCTGGATGTCCAGTGACCTTCTCAAATGCCGCAGCAAGGTCCGCGTAGGTGATGTGATCAATAGCGACTTCGAGATCCATGCCATTCGCGCGCTCGGGATGGTCGAAAAGCCAACGAACATAAAATCCGCAGTCCTCGAGTGACACATGCGGCACAGCGCCCTCACCAAGCGGAACACGCCAAGTTACGACACCGTCCTCCACTGTAGGCGTCATGAGCGCCCCGGTCGACGAAATCACCATCTCGATGTATGGACCCGAAGTGAAGAGTGCTGCTCCCATCCGATCACTATTCACCTGATTCTGAAATAAGATCCACTCCCCCACGCGTCCCTTACCGTCGTAATGGCCGGCGCGGAATCTCGAGTCATATCCTGATTTCTTGAGCCCGTAATCTAGGTCTCCATATACAAAGAATTTAATTCCTTCTTCGATGGCAATCTCGTAACTGCGGATCGCCCAGTACGTCTCGGCCTTCTCGCCCGTATTGAACCCATCGATGTTGATGAATGCTCCGTCACAACCGCGGAATCCTTCCCGCAGGATGGCTTCATCGGCGAATGAGCCTTCCAGGATGGAGACGTTGTCGAGTGCGAGGAGGTCCATGGCTCGTCGGGAGGTGGAGTCCCGGCTGAGGAACCGAACGGAGTATTTCTTGTCAGCGACTAGGGCACGGACCACGGGAATGCCTTGGGCTCCGGTGCCGCCTATGACAAAGATTTTGGAGGTGGTGTGAGAAGACATGGGTGTTCGCTTTCTGTTCTGCGAGCGTCGCAGACGCTCGATGATGGGGCCCTCAGGCCACCGACGCCCATGCTGCGTACTGGCCCTGGGACTCAAACGAAGTCCGACTGGCGGTTGTGTACTGCTCAACCGTCATTGGCGGTGTGCCGCCGATGGTCTCGACGAGATTGTTTGTCCCCGCGAACGCATCACTGGTTTGATAGTCGCGCGCGACGTTGCTCAGGTACTGCGCGAGGAATGGAGACCCTCCTTGGGCCCGCAGCGCGGCGGCAAAAGATTCGGTGTCGACGGGTTCGTAGCGGACTGGAATGCCCAACGTCTTAGAGATTTTCTGCGCGATCTCGTGGTGGTCCAGTTCTTCGGGACCGTAGAGCGGATAGACCTGACGGTCGTGTGGTGCGGGGTTGGCCAGGATGGCCGCGATAACTTTGGCTTGGTCTGCGCTGGCGATCGGGGCGTGCCGGGCGCTTCCAAAGGGCAGACGTAACACGCCTTGGTTCTCGTGGCGCACCCATTGCCAACTGAGCCAGTCGGCGAACAACGTTGGACGCAGATGCGTTGTCATCATGGGTGTTCGGTCCAGCAGCCGCTCGGCGATCCAATGTTCACGCGGGCCGTAGTATTGCGCTTCCCGGCGCGCCGGACTCTGCGACATGTTCACCACGGCGCCGACACCGGCCTCGGTTGCGGCCTGCGCGAAGATTGCGGTGGCCTCGAGCAGCCTGGGCGGGTCGATCGGATAGCAAAAGTACGCCGCGGTCACCCCCATCATTGCCGAACTCACCGCGTCGAAGTCGAGTAGATCACCTTGTACGACTTCGGCGCCCAGCTCGTGCAACTGCGTCGCGCGGTCATCAAGGGTGTGCACGAGGGCGCGGACGCGAAATCCACCCTGACGCAATAGCTCTACAGTTGGGACTCCGGTTTTGCCGGTGGCGCCGGTGATCAGAAACAAATCAGTTGTGTCGCTCATGGTTTCATGCCTTTCCTGGGAACAGCGCGGCCGAATGGACTCACAAGCTCGTGTGATGGCCCGACGGAAACTCACTACTGGAATTTGTGTTGTCGTTTTTGACGCTACGACGATGCGACGGTTCCCTGCGCTTGGATCAACCGACCGTGCGGCCCCTACACAGTGTTGTGCAAGCGATGAGCACTACTGATTGATGGGCTCGCCCAAGCGCTCGGATCGCCGAGTGTTGGCTTGGTGGCGCCACTCGCGTGGCGACATGCTGTAGGCATTTTTGAACATGCGGGTAAAGCTTGAGGGATCGGTGAATCCCCATCCGCGTGCGATCGATGCAATCGGGGTGGCGTGAAATGCCGACGCAGCGATGTCGTTGCGGCAGCGTTCTAGGCGCTGCTTTCGGATCCAGTCGGCCAGTGTGATTCCGCTGGCGCCGAGAATGTTGTAGAGGTGACGCTCGGAGATGTGATGCGCGGCGGCGACTTGGGCCGCACCGAGATGCGGGTCGTGCAGATTCGCGCGGGCGTACTCCAGGATCCGAAGCCGCAGTGTTGCTTTCAGTGGATCCTTGCCGAGTTCGGTGGCGTCGAGGTGGGTGGCGATGACCGCCCGCATGAGTTCGATACTCGGTTCGCTCAACGCCTCCGCGCCCGGAACCGTGAACAGGTCGGGATGCGACCCGAGTCGGCGGAAGTAGGTGGCAGCGACGTCTGTCACCGGATGACCCGGGCTCAAAGTCAGCGCCGAGACTTGCCGAATCGCATCGTGGGGCAGTGCCAACCGGTCCAGCGGTATGCGGAAGAAATGCTGACGGATGCCGTCCGGAAACGTCAGCACGTAGGGCCGCGTGGAATCGTAGATAACCAATTCGCCCGGCCGTACGACCGCCTGGCGGTCGCCCTGAGCGACCAGGCTTTCGCCCGCCAACTGAAGCCCGAAAATGATGCTGGGCCTCAGATCGTCACGCACCAGTTGCGGGGTTCGCTCCGCGGTCGAATGATTGGATCGCACCGAGAAGATGGTCAGCTGCCCGAAATCGGTGATCGCGCCGACCGCCGCCGCGGGGCCGCTGTCGGTGGCGAAGGTGAGCTCCACGCGGACGAAGGTCTGCGCGACCGCGTCACGAATCGCGTCGGCCCGGTCGCGCGCCGGGAGAGTGCTGGTATCGAGAAGCAGCGTCACTGCTGCGCCATCCATCGGCTACCTGTGGGGTCGAATGCCATGTGTGCCTCCCGACGGGGCTATGTACACCGAGCGCTCTGTTTCTAGTGCGTCAGAGTACAACGCTTTTGACATGTTGTACACCGAACGGTGTGCTTTTGGCCGTGAGGAAAATAGGATGGCCACCGCCCAGCCGGCTGGTCGGAGCCAGCGCTGAGCACGCGCTGAGATCCAGATCGCGGCGAAATCTGGCTTATCCGGGACCGAACCCGCTCGCACCCTAGTGGAGCGGCCAACCGAACACGCCGATGTATCGAAATATGCTCTCTACCAAGATGTCTCCAGATAAATGAGCTCTTCGAGGAGTACGCCACCGGGATGCCTACCGAGCGGGCCGATGACGACACAGACGCCTCGCCGCCCAGCCGCCCACTGATCCCTCGATAGCACTCCGGGCGGCTGTTTCAGGCGTCAGTCTCATCACGCCGCCGTCGAGGCAAAGGCAAATGTAAACCATTCGGTATGCTTATTGCCGTGAGCGGAACAAGGACGGCCACGGCACGGCCGGCTGATCGCGGCGGCCGCGGAGCGCGCGAGCGGATCCTCACCGCCGCAACAACCCTGTTTCACCGCGAGGGGATCCATGCCACCGGCATGGAGCGGCTGATCGAGCACGCCCACGTGTCGAAACGCACGTTCTACCAGCACTTTTCCAGTAAGAATGACGTCGTGGAGGAATACCTGCGCCGTATCCACCACGCCGGCGGGATGGCCAGCGAGCAGGCCATCGACACCGTCGACGCCTCGCCACGCGGCCGCTTATTGGCCATCTTCGATGGCGCGCCGGGCAGCCGTTTCCGCGGCTGCCCTTTCCACAACGCCGCAGTCGAGGCAGCGGACGCGATGCCCGGGGTCGAAGACATCGTGCACGAGCACAAACTGGACTTCACTGCCCGTCTCATCCACACAGCAACCGAAGCCGGCGCCCGAGACCCCTACCGGCTGGGCAACCAGCTCGCCGTCCTCTTCGAGGGCGCCAAAGCCCTCGCGACCTCACTCAACGACACCTCCCCCTTGCTACACGCCCGATCGGCCGCCGAGACGCTCATCGATGCCGCCACCATCGACTCAGGGAAATGAAGCGATCACGGAGCCACAGATTTCCTCGTCCGTCCGCAACGCCGCGGCGCGCTGCGGTGACTAGACGTTGAACCGGAACTCCACCACGTCACCGTCGGCCATCACGTAGTCCTTGCCCTCCATGCGCACCTTGCCGGCCGACTTAGCCGCGGCCATCGACCCGGCGGCGACCAGATCGTCGTAGGAGACGATCTCGGCCTTGATGAAGCCCTTTTCGAAGTCGGTGTGGATCACGCCGGCCGCCTTGGGCGCAGTGTCGCCTTGATGGATGGTCCAGGCCCGCGACTCCTTGGGCCCGGCCGTCAAATAGGTCTGCAGCTTCAAGGTGTGAAAACCGGCCCGCGCCAACGCATCTAGGCCGCGCTCGGTCTGACCGATCGACTCGAGCAGCTCGGCGGCCGACTCCTCGTCGAGTTCGATGAGCTCGGACTCGATCTTGGCGTCGAGGAACACCGCGTCCGCCGGCGCCACCAATGCACGTAATTCGGCGACCCGGTCGGTGTCAGTGAGCACCGACTCGTCGGCGTTGAAGGCGTACAAAAAAGGTTTGGTGGTCAGCAGATTCAATTCGCGAAGCAGCAGCGCATCCGCGCCCGCGGCGAACAACGTCGTCCCGCCGTCGAGCACTTGTTGGGCGGCCAGCGCGGCGTCGTAGAGCGCTTTGCGCTCCTTGTTGTTGCGCGCCTCTTTCTCCAGTCGCGACACGGCCCGCTCGAGCGTCTGCAGATCGGCCAGGATCAGCTCCGTCTCGACGACGTCGATGTCGGACTTCGGATCCACCCGACCGGCGACGTGCGTCACATCGTCGTCGGCGAACACCCGCACCACTTGGCAGATCGCATCGCACTCGCGAATGTTGGCCAGGAACTTGTTGCCCAGCCCGGCCCCTTCCGAGGCACCGGCGACCAGACCGGCGATGTCGACGAAGGTCACCGGCGCCGGAACGATGCGCTCTGAGTCGAACATCTCTGCCAGCGTCGCCAACCGCGCGTCGGGCAGCGGTACCACGCCCTCGTTCGGTTCGATGGTCGCGAACGGGTAGTTGGCGGCGACCACGTTGTTTCTGGTCAGCGCGTTAAACAGGGTCGATTTGCCGACATTCGGCAGACCCACAATCCCAAGGCTCAGGCTCACAGGGACTCAAGTGTAGGAGAGCCGCGAGATGAGGCACGCCCGCGCATTACTAACGAGGTCGTTACGCGTCTTTCGGCGTCCAGCCGGTACGGTCGACATGTGTCAGCACAGCAGGACCGGTCGGCGGTGGCCACCGATCACCGCTCGATAATCCCCGGAATTCCTGGGGTGCCGTGGTGGGCCGCAGTAGTGGTTGCGGTGACCGGAGTCGCTGTCGGCTTCGGTTTCGACGCCGGCTCCGGCAAGGAACTGACCACCGTCTTCTCCGGCCTGTATGTTGCGGGTTGCCTGGCCGCGGTGCTGGCCGTGCGCCAGTCCGGAATTTTCACCGCGGTCATCCAGCCGCCGCTCATCTTGTTCGGCGCGGTGCCCGGCGCCTACTTCCTGTTCCACGGCGCCAAATTCACCGGTGTCAAAGACCTGCTGATCAACTCTGGCTACCCGTTGATCGAGCGTTTCCCATTGATGCTGTTCACCTCGGCGGGCGTCCTGGTGCTCGGCCTGATCCGGTGGTACCTGGGCAGGTTCCACACGGCTGCGGCGGAAGCCACCGACGCCACCGACGCTGCCGGCGAGGACGGACGGCTCGGATTGGTCGCCAGGCTGACGGCGATGTTCAACCGCGAGCCCGCCGACGAGACCGTCGACAACGCGGCCAGGTCGCGGTCGCGCCGAACCCACGCCGTCGAGCGTTCCTCGCGATCCACCACGTCCGACGCACGACGAACCGGTAAGCGTCCGGCGTCGACGCGGACCAGGCGGGAACGGCCACCACTGGACGCTCGGGCCCCGCTGGACGATGGGGTGGACCCAGCCCGCGAGCGCGCCCGGCGTCGGCGCCCGACGCGCGAATTCGATGCTCCCGAACCGCCCCGGCGCAGCAGGTTGCCACGCGACCCGGACCTGCGTGGCCGCCCGCCCCGGGACGTCCGGCGCGACCCGCACGCACGCAGAGATCGCCCGGCCAGCCGCTTCGACCCGTACGAACCCATGGAGCCCTTCGACGCCACTCCTGGGCCCCCGCCGCGGCGCAGACCTGCACCGAACGGGACCGCGACCCATCACCCGATCTCACAGGTCAGGTACCGGAAGGCAGCCGGAGGAGATGAGCCGCTCGACGACCGCGTGCGTCGCCCGCGTAGGCCCGCGGGCGATTCCTGGGACTAACCGCCGCGTGGCGGCCTGATCTCGCGGGGCAGCGCGAACACCAACGTCTCGTTGGCCGTCGTCACCGGCTGAACCACGTCATAGCCGTGTTCGGCCAATCGCTCCAGCACGCCGCGGACCAGTACCTCAGGCACTGACGCGCCGGACGTCACTCCAACCGTGGTGACGCCCTCCAACCATGCGGGATCGACGTCGCCGGCGTAGTCGACCAGGTGCGAAGCCGCTGACCCGGCGCCCAACGCGACCTCGACCAACCGGACCGAGTTCGACGAGTTGCCCGACCCGACGACGATCACCAGCTCGCACTCCGGCGCCATCGCCTTGACCGCCACCTGCCGATTCTGGGTCGCGTAGCAGATGTCGTCGCTGGGCGGGTCCTGCAGTTTCGGGAAGCGGGCCCGCAGCCGCTGCACGGTCTCCATCGTCTCGTCGACGGACAGCGTGGTCTGCGACAACCAGATCACCTTGTTCTCGTCGCGAACCGTCACGCCGTCGACGGCACTCGGACCGTCGACCAGCTGCACGTGGTCGGGGGCTTCACCGGCAGTGCCGACGACCTCCTCGTGGCCCTCATGGCCGATCAGCAGGATGTCGTAGTCGTCGCGAGCGAATCGCTTGGCCTCGTTGTGCACCTTGGTGACCAGCGGGCAGGTGGCGTCGATGACCTTCAGCCGCCGCTCGGCGGCCGTCGTGTGCACGGTCGGGGCCACACCGTGGGCGGAGAACACCACGATGGCGCCTTCGGGCACCTCGTCGGTCTCCTCGACGAACACCGCACCGGCCTTGGCCAGCGTTTCGACCACGTGGCGGTTGTGCACGATCTCATGCCGGACGTAGACGGGTGCGCCGTGTTTTTCCAGCGCACGTTCGACGGTCTCGACGGCACGATCGACGCCGGCACAGTACCCGCGGGGCTCGGCAAGCAGGACACGCTTGCCGGTCACCGGCTCCGTAACCGAGGCGGTGGCGCCCGCCCTCATCCCTATGTGTGGGCCCATGTTCACGGTCGGCGGCATGTCCACCAGGGTACTTTCTGCCGACACCGGCCCGCCAACTCGCGCGCTCAGCTTGGCGTTGACCGCCGGTTAAGGCAGTCTGTGACGCATGGGTTCTGCACCGTATGGGGTCCGGCTGCTGGTGGGGGCGGCGACAATGGCCGTCGAGGAGACGATCAAGCTGCCGAAAACCATCCTGATGTATCCGATGACACTGGCCAGCACGGCCGCGGCCATCGTGATGCGGTTCCAGCAAAACGTGGCCGAGCTGGTGATCAAAGGCGATGCCACCTTGGAGCAGATCTTCCCGCCCAAGGACGAGCAGCCGGAGTGGGCGACGTTCGACGAGGATCTGCCCGACGACGACACCGACTCGGATGACGGCCCAGCCCCCGATCTCGAGCGCAGCACCGAGGGACGGTTCGCGCTCTACACCTCCGCTGACGCCGCCACGGGCCCGTCTGACTCCTGGGCGCGATCTGCCGCCACACCGGCCAAGAAGTCGGTCTCTGTGCCGGCCGTGGTCGAGGAACTGGACTACGAGCAGCTGACCCTGGCCCAGCTGCGGGCCCGGCTGCAAACCCTCGACCTCGACGAGCTCGAAGCCCTGCTGGCCTATGAAGAGGCCACCAAGGGCCGCGCCCCGTTCCAGACGCTGCTTGCCAACAGGATCACGCGCGCGACGGCGAAGTGACCGCCAACCCTGTCAGCAATGCCAATACGCCGGCCGGCTCGGCGAATTCGGCCGAGAACCCGTTTCCGGTTCGCGCGGTCGCCATCCGAATCGCAAGCTGGATCGACAAATTGGGCACGGTCTGGGTTGAAGGCCAGCTGACTCAGATCAACATCCGGCCGGGCGCCAAGTCGGTGTTCATGGTGCTGCGCGATCCGGCCGCCGACATGTCGCTGACCGTGACCGCACCGCGCAACCTGGTTGACAACGCGCCGGTCAAGCTCGTCGAAGGGGTGCAGGTGGTGGTGTGCGGTAAGCCGAACTTTTTCACCGGCCGAGGCACACTCACGTTGCGGCTCAGCGAAATACGCGCAGTGGGTATCGGTGAACTGTTGGCCCGCATCGAGCGACTGCGCCAGCTGTTGGCCGCCGAGGGCCTCTTCGATCCACGACTCAAGCGGCCAATCCCTTTCCTGCCCAGCATGATCGGTCTGATCACCGGCCGGGCCAGCGCGGCCGAGCATGACGTGACGACAGTGGCCGCCGCACGCTGGCCCGCGGTCCGGTTCGCCGTCCGCAACACTGCCGTCCAGGGCCCGACCGCGGTTTCCCAGATCGTTACGGCGTTGCGGGAGTTGGACTCCGACCCCGACATCGATGTCATCGTGGTGGCCCGCGGCGGCGGCAGCGTGGAGGACTTGCTGCCGTTCTCCGACGAGACGTTGTGTCGGGCGATCGCCGCCTGCCGCACACCGGTGGTCAGCGCCGTCGGCCACGAGCCCGACAACCCGCTGTGCGATCTGGTCGCCGACCTGCGTGCCGCCACTCCGACTGATGCCGCCAAGAAGATCGTCCCGGATACCGCCGCCGAGCAGCACCTGCTGGATGACCTGCGCCGGCGCAGCGCCCAGGCGCTGCGCAACTGGGTGGGCCGCGAGGAGCGGGTGCTCGCGCAGTTACGCAGCCGGCCGGTGTTGGCCGAGCCGCTGGCCGCACTCGTCACGCGCGCCGACGAGATTCACCGCGCCCGATCTGCGGTCCGCCGGGACATCACCCGACTGATCGACGTGCAGGCCGAGCGTGTCGGTCACCTGTCGGCCCGGCTGGCGACGCTGGGTCCGGCGGCCACCCTGGCCCGCGGCTACGCCGTGGTGCAGACGGTTGGTGCTGCGGGTTCGGCTGCGGTGTTGCGATCCGTTGACGACGCCCCGGCCGGGACCACGCTGCGGGTGCGGGTCGGCGACGGCGCGATTGTGGCGACGAGTGAGGGGCCGGCCCATGGCGAGTGACGGGGCTACACCTATTAGTCAGCTCGGGTATGAAAAATGCCGCGACGAGCTGATCGAGGTCGTGCGGCTCCTGGAGCAGGGCGGGCTCGACCTGGATGCATCGCTACAGCTGTGGGAAAGAGGCGAACAGCTGGCTAAACGATGCGTGGAGCACTTAGCTGGTGCGCGTAAGCGGGTGGCCGACGCGTTGGCCGCCGGCGAGCCCGACGATTCTTGACATCGCAATCATTTCTCGGGCATTTATTCGAAACTGGAACACGTTTCAGTTATCCTCGGCGGCATGATTGAGATTTCTGGAACTTCGCCGACCGCCGCCCTGGGCCGAGTGCTCGTCACCGGCGGCTCCGGTTTCGTCGGCGCCAACCTGGTAACCACCCTGCTCGACCAGGGTTACCAGGTGCGGTCCTTCGACCGGGCGCCTTCACCACTGCCCGCCCAGCCTGGCTTGGAAGAGCTGCAGGGCGACATCTGCGACCGCGACATCGTTGCTGGCGCAGTCTCCGGGATCGACACTGTCTTCCACACCGCGGCGCTCATCGAGCTGATGGGTGGCGCCTCGGTCTCTGAGGAGTACCGGCAGCGCAGTTTCGCCGTCAACGTCGAGGGAACCAAGAACCTGGTGCACGCCGCCCAGGCCGCCGGGGTGAAACGATTCGTCTACACCTCGTCCAACAGCGTGGTGATGGGCGGCAAGCGCATCTCCGGCGGAGACGAGACGTTGCCCTACACCGACCGTTTCAACGACCTCTACACCGAGACCAAAGTGGCAGCCGAGCGATTCGTGCTGTCCCAGAACGGAATTGACGGGCTTCTGACGTGTGCGATTCGGCCGAGTGGAATCTGGGGCCGCGGCGATCAGACGATGTTCCGCAAGGTGTTCGAAAGCGTGCTGGCCGGCCACGTCAAGGTGCTGGTCGGCCGCAAAGCCGCCCGCCTGGATAACTCCTACGTGCACAACCTGATTCACGGCTTCATCCTGGCCGCACAACACCTGGTTCCCGGTGGCACCGCGCCCGGGCAGGCGTACTTCATCAACGACGCCGAACCGGTGAACATGTTCGAGTTCACCCGCCCTGTGATCGCGGCATGTGGAGAGCGTCTGCCTCGGCTGCGGATCTCCGGCGCCGCGGTGCGCGCCGCGATGCTCGGTTGGCAGCGGCTGCATTTCCGGTTCGGGTTCCCGCAGCCCCCGCTGGAGCCGTTGGCCATCGAGCGGCTGTATCTGGACAACTACTTCTCGGTCGACAAGGCCACCCGCGATCTCGGCTACCGGCCGCTGTTCACCACCGAGCAGGCGATGACCGAGTGCCTGCCCTACTACACCGAGTTGTTCCACCAGATGAAAGCCGCCGCCAGTCCCGCACCGGTGGCCGTTGTCGCGCCCGCTGTAGCCGAATAGACGGCATATTCCGCGTCCCCGTGTAGCGTAATGCGCCATGCACGCCGGCGACGATGCCCTGGGGGCACCGCCCGCTTGCGGGGGCCGAAGCGATGCGAAGGAGCGGCGCCGATGACCGCCGAAACTGTGCTGGTTACAGGGGCGTTCGGCCTGGTGGGCTCGGAAACCGTGCGAGAGCTGATGGTCGACGGCAGGCACGTCGTCGTCACCGATCTTGATGTGCCGGCCAATCGCAAGGCGGCTGACCGGATGCCGTCCACCGAGGTGCGGTGGGCCGACCTCACCGATCCGGATGCCGTCGCCAAGCTGCTGCGCGAAGTGTCGCCGTCGGTGATCATTCACCTGGCGGCGATCATTCCGCCGGTCTGCTACGCCCGGCCGGCGCTGGCCCGTCGGGTCAACGTCGACGCGACGGGATATCTCGTCGCCGCTGCCGCCAAACTGCCGGCACCGCCACGGTTCGTCCAAGCCTCCAGCGTCGCGGCCTACGGCGCCCGCAACCCGCATCGCATCAGCGACGTGCTCACCGCCGACACCCCGCTGGGGCCCTCCGACATCTACGGCGCCCACAAGGTGGAGGCCGAGAAGCTGGTGCACGCATCAGGGCTGGACTGGGTGGTGCTACGGCTGGGCGGCGTGCTCACCGCCGAGCCGCGCTTCGATCTCGACCTGGACACCATCTACTTCGAGGCGTCGCTGCCCATCGACGGCCGGATCCAGACCGTCGACGTGCGCGATGTCGCGCACGCCTTCGTCGCCGCGACGACCGCGCCGGTGATCGGCGAGACGCTGCTGATCGGCGGCGACGAGTCGCACCGGTTGGTCCAGGGCGATATCGCCCCGTCGACCGCGGCCGCGATGGGTATGGTCGGCGGCATACCTGCCGGACGCAAGGGCAACCCGGACAGCGATGCCGACTGGTTCGGCACCGACTGGATGGACACCACAAGATCGGCGGAAGCGCTGAATTTCCAACGTGTTTCGTGGCCGCAGCTACTCGCCGAGACCGCCGAGCGAATGGGGTGGCGCCGCCACCCCGCACGGCTGGGCGCTCCCCTGGCTCATGCTCTGCTCAAACGCCGCTCGCCGTATTACCGCTACCCGGGCCGCTTCGCCGATCCGTGGCGCGTGATCACCGCCAAATGGAATGACCCGCGACCCGATGGGGGCCACGAATGACTCAACGCACCGCTGTCGTCGTCGGCGGCGCCTCCGGCATCGGCAAGGCAGTCGCCAAGGCATTGGCCGCCGACAGCTGCCGAGTGATCGTCGCGGACCGCAACGCCGACGGAGCACGTTCCGTCGCAACCGAACTCGGTGGTCCGCACAGCGCCGCAACGGTCGAGGTCACCGACGAGGACTCGGTGCGCGCGCTGTTCGACCAGGCCGGTGCGCTCGACGTCGTCGTCAACACCGCCGGCTACAGCACGCTCGGGCTGATCACCGAACTGCCCGCCGAAGACTTCCGCTCGGTCGTCGACGTCTGCCTCACCGGCGCCTTCCTGGTGATCAAGCACGCCGCACCGCGACTGAGCAAGGGCGGGGCGCTGGTCTCAATCAGCTCACTGAACGGACGCCAGCCCGCCGCGGCGATGAGCGCCTATTGCGCGGCCAAGGCCGGGTTGTCGATGCTGACCGAAGTCGCGGCGCTCGAGCTTGCGCCGCAAGGCATTCGGGTCAACGCGGTCGCGCCCGGATTCGTGCACACCCCGCTCACCGACCCGGCCACCCACATCCCCGGCGTCGTCGACGAATACGTCGAGAACACACCGTTGGGCCGGGCCGGAACTCCCGAAGACATCGCCGACGCCGTGGTGTTTTTATGCAAGGCGCCGTGGCTGACAGGCGAGGTGCTCGACCTCAACGGCGGTGCGCACATGATGCGCTATCCCGATCTGATGGGCCACGTGATGAAGCTGGCCGCACAGTGAGCTCCAGGACTGCAGGGCCTTTCACCGGCAAGCAAGCCATCGTCACCGGCGCCGGCTCGGGCATCGGCGCCGCGCTGTGCCGTGCATTGGTCGCCGCGGGCGCCGATGTGGTCTGCACCGACGTCGACGGTGCTGCGGCGGCCCGCACCGTCGAGAGCTTGCGCGGTCCCGGCTCAGCGACATCGGCCATCCTCGATGTCACCGACCCGGCCGCGGTGAAGGCCGCCGTCGACGCTGTCGTCGCCCGCGCCGGACGGCTCGACCTGATGTTCAACAACGCCGGAATCGCTTGGGGTGGAGACACCGAACTGCTGACGCTGGAGCAGTGGAACGCCATCATCGACGTCAACATCCGCGGCGTCGTGCACGGCGTGACCGCCGCCTACCCGGTGATGCTGCGGCAAGGCCACGGCTTCATCATCAACACCGCATCGATGGCCGGGCTGACCGCGGCGGGCCAGATCACCAGCTACGTGATGACCAAACACGCGATCGTCGGGTTGTCGCTGGCGCTGCGCTCGGAAGCCGTTCCCCGCGGCGTGGGTGTGCTGGCGGTGTGTCCGGGCGCCGTCGAGACGCCGATTCTGGACAAGGGCGCGATCGGCGGCTTCGTCGGTCGCGACTACTACCTGCGCGGGCAGGGCATGAAGAACGCCTACAGCGCCGACCTACTGGCCCGCGACACGCTGAAGGCGATCGGCCGCAACAAGGGGCTACTGGTCAAGCCGAAGCAGGCATACGCGTCCTGGGTGTTCGCCCGGCTGGCGCCGGGTCTCTTGCAGCGTATGTCGATTCGATTCATCGCCGATCAGCGCGAGCGGCAACACGCGAAAAGTGGCGCGCCAGGCGGCTAGGGTTCGCTTCTACACCAACGCGGAGGGCCGGCGATGAATACGGAGTTCACCCTCACCCAGAAACGGGCTCTTGCTGTCGTCACGATTGTCAGCCTGCTGTTCGCCGCGTACTTCCTCCGCAATTACTTCGTCCTGATCGTGGTGGCAGCGGTCGGAGCGTATTTGTTTACACCGCTTTTCAATTGGTTCGGTCGTCGGCTTGGTAGCGGGCTGGCAGCCACCTGCACGCTGCTCTCGGCTCTGCTCGTGGTGATCGTGCCGGTAGGCCTGTTGGTCGTGTTGGCGATCGTCCAGATCTCTCGGATGGTGACTCATGTCGCGGGCTGGGTGCAGAGGACCAATCCGAGCGATCTTGGCAACACCACCCTGCAGGCCGTCAACCAGCTGTTGGCGCGGGTGCCGTTCCTGCACGTGACGGTCACCGCTGAGTCGCTCAGAAAAACGATGGCGACCGTCGCGCAGAAGGCCGGTGAATGGGCCCTGCATTTCCTGCAGGACACCGCCGGGAGCCTCTTCGGAGCAGTCACCTCGGCCATCATCTTCTTGTACGTGTTCGTCGCGTTGCTGACGAACCGCGAGAAATTGCTCACCTTGATTCGCCAGCTCAACCCGCTCGGGGACGAGGTCACCGACCTGTACCTACGGAAAATGGGCTCGATGGTGCGCGGAACCGTGAACGGCCAGTTCGTCATCGCGTTGTGCCAAGGGGTGGCCGGAGCCGCGTCCGTCTACGTCGCCGGATTTCACCACGGGTTTTTCATATTCGCGATTCTGTTGACCGCGCTGTCCATCATTCCGCTGGGCGGCGGTATCGTCACCATCCCGTTCGGCATCGGAATGATCTTCTACGGCAACATCATCGGCGGCGCGTTCGTCGTCGCTTGGCATCTCCTGGTGGTCACGAACCTCGACAACTTTCTGCGCCCGATCCTGGTTCCGCGCGATGCCCGGCTCAACCCGGCGCTGATGTTGCTTGCCGTGTTCGCGGGGATCGCGATGTTCGGCCCGTGGGGCATCGTCATCGGCCCGGTGCTGATGATCGTCATCGTCACCACCATCGACGTCTACCTGGCGGTCTATAAGGGAGTCGAGCTTCACGAAAGCGACGACCAGGACAGCAAGCCCGGTTGGGTGACCCGCTGGAAGGCACGCCGAGCAGCTAAACCAGCCGCTCCTTGAGGAACTCGACGACTCGCTTGCGCGCCTCGTAGGCTCCGCGCCGCGGCTTCAGCGCCTGAACCTGGTCGGCAGACAGAATTAGAGCGGAACGGCTGGCGATTCCAGCCTATTCCGCTCCCATGCCCCCAGATTGCGAATCATATTGTCGCGCAGCACCAAATCCTGGCGGCGGAGCCGTTATCGGATGATTGTTTAGTAGGACTAGGCAATCCGGAAGAATAAGATCGCTGGACAAATTGGGTGGTATGACCCAGAATATTGGGTTGCGCATCCCATTAAGGTGCGGAGGGAGTCTATGTCGCAGCCGCCCGCCCCCGGCGTTGAAACAGGAGCAGGGATGGATCGGATCTTTCAGGTACTGATCGGTGACCCCTCCGGCGTCGAGGATGCCGTGGTCAAAACCGCGGCGCTGTTTATCACAGCCGCGATTCTGTTTCGGTTCACGGAGAGACGGACCCTCGCCGAGTTCGCGCCGTTCGACTGGGTCGCTGCGGTCGCGGCCGGAGCCATCGTCGGTCGCGCAGCGACCGCCAGCGACACCTCGTGGCTCAGCGCAACCGCGGCCCTCATCTCTCTGCTGGTCACCCACGCGGTGCTGGCGAGGCTGCGCTTCATCGCGCGGATTCGACGATTCATCGATCCGCCGTTGAAAGTACTGATCCGCGACGGTCACGTCGACCGACGCAATCTGCGGCAATGCGGACTCACGGACTCCGATCTGCACGCAGTGCTGCGACAGAACGGACACCAAAGCCCTGACAATATTCATCTCGCGATCTTCGAGTCCAAAGGCGCCATCTCCGTCCTACGTACAAATGGCCAAAGTGGGTCGGCCTGAGATTGGGTCAGCGACAAATGGCGCTCGGGAGCGCCAGCGTCGGTTCGTATGCGGCCACGGGGGAAATCGAATTCGAAGTCAGTAAAGAAGGTGTGTTGCAATGGATTTCGGAGCGTTGCCACCGGAGATCAACTCCGGGCGAATGTATTCTGGTCCCGGTTCGGGGCCGATGTTGGCCGCGGCGGCGGCCTGGGACGGCCTAGCCGACGAATTACATACGGCCGCAGCCGCATACGAAGCTGAGATCGACAGCCTGACCGACGGCCCCTGGCTGGGGCCAGCGTCCGCATCTATGGCGACCGCGGCAACGGCACAGGTGGACTGGCTCACCGCTGCCGCCGCGCAGGCTGAGCAGACCGCAACCCAGGCCACGGCCGCGGCGGGTGCATATGAGGCGGCTTTTGCGATGACGGTGCCCCCGACGGTGATCGCAGCGAACCGCAGTGTGCTGATGTCGCTGATCGCGACGAACATTCTGGGTCAAAACACCCCGGCGATCGCGATTACCGAAACCCAGTACGCCCAAATATGGGCCCAAGACGCGGCTGCGATGTACGGCTACGCGGGCGCCTCGGCAAGCTCGACCACCTTGACCCCATTCACCGCACCGGTGCCCCCGACGAACCCGGGTGGGCTTGCCAGCCAAGCCGCCGCGGTCGCACACGCCACCGGCGCGTCGGCCGCGACGAACACCCAGACCATGCTGTCGCAGTTGACCGCCACGGTCCCCGCGGCGCTACACGGTCTCGCATCGCCGTTGCAGTCCACGTCGGCGGCCTCGTCTACGTCCGGGCTTGCCGGAATCCTGCAGAGCCTGGGCCTGACGTCTCCGCTGAGCTTCCTGACGCCCGCCAATACGGGTCTGACGGTGACCAGCTTGACCGGGGCATATGCGGCACAGGGTTCGGCGGCGCACGCCGACGCGACGATCGTCGCCACGCAGGATCAAATCAGCGGCACGGAGCTTCGAATCATGAACCGGTTCGACCAGTTGGGAACCGCGCCGATGATTGGGCCCGTGGGCTCGGCAGGTCCTGGCGACAACGGGGGTCCGGGAGTGGTGTCGGCCGGTTTGGGCCGGGCGGGCCTAGTCTCAGGGTTGTCGGTACCCCAGGGCTGGGCTGCGAGCGCCCCGGCCATGCGGGCTGTCGCGTTCGCCTTGCCCGCTACCAGCCTCAGTGCAGCCGCGGACGGCTTGGCAAGTAACGGAGGAAGCCTGTTCAGTGAGCTGGCCCTGGCGACTACGGCGATGGCCGGGCGTACGGTCAGTACTACTGTTGGCCCAGGTAGCTGGGCGCGCGTCGTGGCGAGCGCACGTGCAGGCGCGCCGCTCCCGCAGATGTTGCCCGGCTGCCCGCTGACGGGAATCGCCGACGAGCTAGGCAAACTCGCCCAACTTCGCGACTCTGGAATTCTGACCGACGAGGAATTCAGCCGGCAGAAACGCCGGATGCTCGGCGAGTAGCACTTACGTCCCCGCCCGGACCAACCACGTACTAAGCCCTGTGCTGACCCGGTGCTCCGCTCGAGAGCGCCAAACAGCTAAACCAGCCGCTCCTTGAGGAACTCGACGACGCGCTTGCGCGCCTCGTAGGCCGGGTGACCGTCGACCTCACGGACCTCCAGGGTCAGCACCGAATGCGCCGCCCGCGAAAAGCCATGCTCATTGCCTGGGCCAGAGTCGATCTCGATCACCTCGAACGCGTCGCCGAGCCGCTCTTTGAGCGTGGTGAACCGTTCGCCGGGTGACATCAAGTCCTTGCTGAACCGCAGGCCCATCGCGCACACGCCTTCCTTGGTAGCGCGGTCTCTGAAGGCGTTCAGCTCGACGTCGCTGAGGCCGGCATCGCGGCGCTGGCGCGGGCTCAACGGAAACGGCGTCGACGGCTGGCTGAGCACCGGTGCCAGCACGCTGTCGTCGACCGCGGCGGCCAGCGCGAATCCACCGGTGAAACACTGGCCGATCACACCGACGCCTTTGCCCGGTGTCGAGGCTTTGAGGTCACGGGCCAATGCGCGCAGGAAATCCGCTACCGGCCGGTGCTTGTTGGTCGCGAGCGCGGCGAATTCCCGTGCCACACAAACACGTCGGAGAGAGTCAATCGTGTAGCCGACCGAGACCGGGCGGCCGGGCTCGCCGAACAGCGACGGTATCGCCACGGTGAAACCGTTGTCCACCAAGTGATTTCCCAGTGCCAGCACACCGGGATGGATACCCGGTATCTCGGGGATCAGCACCACGCCGGGCCCGTCGCCACGGCGGTAGACGTCGTGGGTGTACCCGCCGCCGGTGAACGGTTTCGCTGACCAGCCGGTGAGGTCGGCTTCCAGTGCAGTCATTGAGGGGTCCCTTCTCTTACCTGTGTGCGGGTAGGGGTGGCTGCGATTGAGTGGCGGCCGCCAGCGTACGAAACTCATCGGCGCTGCCGGCACCGGTGATCGCGATCTGGGCGGGACCGGCCGGGTTGTTCAGCCGGGTCGTCCACACCGGCTCAACCCCGCCGTCGCCCTGGTAGGTGATCCACCGGGTGCCGTCCACGTCGACGGTGCCACTGGGATACATCGACGAGTGGATCGAACCGACCAGCTTGGCCTCGTCCGCGTTGCTTTGAGTGAGGCTCAGGTACTCACCGGCCGTGCTGATGTAGCCGACGATGGAGGTGACGGCGTGCAGCCGCTGGTGGGTCGACGGATCGGTCCGGCCGTCGGGGATACCGCCCCGGCCGCCGGAGTTGGCCTGCCAGCCCTGGGGTAGCAGCGGCAACCGGATCGGAAAGCCGAATGTCAGCGCGTCGGCCCGCAGGGCGCTGGAGGCGTCATAGGACGGCACCGGTCCGCGGTTGATTCCACCTGGTGAAAACGAGCACATTCCGACCACGCCCGCCAGCACGATGCAGGCCACTACCAGCGGAGCGATCGACCAGAACATGTCCCGGCCGTCCTGCAGCAGCCGGGGCTTGGCCGGTTTGGCCGTCGGCTCTGGCTGCGACGTCACAGCACGAGTATCCCAGCTCCCGAGCGGCAACCCGTCTCTGGGACAATCGGCAACCATGAGCGCAGGTTCTCGTCGTGAAGCCCCGGACCGCAACCTCGCCCTCGAGCTCGTCCGGGTCACCGAGGCGGGCGCCATGGCTGCCGGGCGTTGGGTGGGCCGCGGCGACAAAGAGGGTGGCGACGGCGCGGCCGTCGACGCGATCCGCCAGTTGGTGAACTCTGTGTCCATGCGCGGCATCGTCGTGATCGGCGAAGGCGAGAAAGACGAAGCGCCGATGCTCTACAACGGCGAACACGTCGGCAACGGCGACGGCCCGGAATGCGATTTCGCCGTCGACCCGATCGATGGCACCACGCTGATGAGCAAGGGCATGCCCAACGCCATCTCGGTGCTCGCGGTCGCCGACCGCGGCTCGATGTTCGACCCGTCCGCGGTGTTCTACATGAACAAGATCGCCGTGGGACCCGACGCCGCTCACGTCCTCGACATCACCGCGCCGATCGGCGAGAACATCCGCGCGGTCGCCAAGGTCAAGGGGCTGTCGGTGCCGGACATGACGGTCGTCATCCTGGACCGGCCGCGGCACGCGCAGCTGATCGACGACGTCCGGGCCACCGGGGCCCGGATCCGGCTGATCACTGACGGCGACGTGGCGGGCGCGATCGCGGCCTGCCGACCGGGCTCCGGCACCGACATGCTGGCCGGCATCGGCGGTACCCCGGAGGGCATCATCACCGCCGCGGCCCTGCGCTGCATGGGCGGCGAGATTCAGGCGCAGCTGGCGCCCAAGGACGACGCCGAGCGGCAGAAGGCACTCGACGCCGGTTACGACCTCGATCAGGTGCTGACCACCGGCGACCTGGTGTCGGGGGAGAACGTCTTCTTCTGCGCGACCGGCGTTACCGACGGCGACCTGCTCAAGGGAGTGCGCTACGAGCCGGGCGGCTGCACCACCCAGTCGATCGTGATGCGCTCGAAGTCCGGCACGCTGCGGATGGTCGAGGGCTTTCACCGGCTGACCAAGCTCAACGAATACTCGGCCATCGACTTCACCGGCGACAGCAGCGCCGCCTACCCACTGCCGTAACCACCACCTAGCGCGACCCCTACCTAACAAGGACATTCCCCCGATGGCAGACAGCGAATACCGCATCGAGCGCGACAGCATGGGCGAGGTCAAGGTGCCCGCGAAAGCGTTGTGGCGGGCCCAGACTCAGCGCGCCGTGGAGAACTTCCCGATCTCGGGCCGCGGGCTTGAGCGCACCCAGATTCGCGCCCTGGGTCTACTGAAGGCTGCCTGCGCGCAGGTGAACAAGGACCTCGGGTTGCTGGCAGCCGACAAGGCTGACGCGATCATCGCCGCCGCCGCCGAGATCGCCGACGGCAAGCACGACGAGCAGTTCCCGATCGACGTCTTCCAGACCGGGTCGGGCACCAGCTCCAACATGAACTCCAACGAGGTGATCGCGAGCATCGCCGCCGCGAACGGCGTGACCGTGCATCCCAATGACGACGTCAACATGTCGCAGTCGTCCAACGACACCTTCCCAACCGCCACCCACATCGCGGCCACCGAAGCCGCTGTGCGCCATCTCATTCCGGCGCTGCAGGTGCTGCACGACGCGCTGGCCGGCAAATCCCGCGAATGGCACACCGTGGTCAAGTCGGGTCGCACGCACCTGATGGACGCCGTCCCGGTGACGCTGGGTCAGGAATTCTCCGGCTACGCCCGTCAGATCGAGGCCGGCATCGAGCGGGTCCGCGCGACGCTGCCCCGGTTGGGCGAGCTGGCGATCGGCGGCACCGCCGTCGGCACCGGCCTCAACGCGCCGGACGGCTTCGGCGCCAAGGTGGTCCAGGTACTGGTCAAAGACACCGCCCTGACCGAACTGCGCACCGCGACAAACTCTTTCGAAGCCCAAGCCGCCCGCGACGGGCTGGTCGAGGCGTCCGGCGCGCTGCGCACCATCGCGGTGTCGTTGACCAAGATCGCCAACGACGTCCGCTGGATGGGATCGGGTCCACTGACCGGTCTGGGCGAGATCCATCTGCCGGATCTGCAGCCGGGTAGCTCGATCATGCCGGGCAAGGTCAATCCCGTTCTGTGCGAGGCGGTTACCCAGGTCGCCGCTCAGGTGATCGGCAACGACGCCGCCGTCGCCGTCGGCGGACTGTCGGGCGCGTTCGAACTCAACGTCTACATCCCAATGATGGCCCGCAACATCCTCGAGTCCTTCAGGTTGCTGACCAACGTGTCCACGTTGTTCGCCGAGCGGTGCATCACCGGGCTGGTCGCCAACGTCGAGCACCTGCGGGAGCTGGCCGAGTCGTCCCCGTCGATCGTCACGCCGCTGAATTCCGCGATCGGTTACGACGAGGCGGCCGCGGTGGCCAAGCAAGCTCTCAAGGAGCACAAGACGATTCGGCAGACGGTGATCGACCGCGGGCTGATCGGCGACAAGCTGTCCGAAGAGGAACTCGACCGTCGCCTCGACGTGCTGGCGATGGCCAAGGTGACCGAGGAGTAGACATGCTCAGCGACGAACTCCGCCGACGGCGCCTGGCGCTCATCGAAGAGCACATGAACACCGAGGTGACCAAGGAGTTCGATCGCACCCTGGCCACCTTCAACGGTCACCCGCATTACGAGATCATGGCCACCGGCCAGGTTTTCGACGGAGACGACGAGGTGATGGGCTACTACCGGACCACTCGGACCGCGTTCCCCGACCAGCGGCACGACAATGTGCGCTTCCACGTCACCGAAGACGCGGTGATCACCGAATTCGACTTGCTGGGAACGAATCTCGGTGAGTTCTACGGCATGCCGCCCACCGGCAAGGCGTTCCGGGTGCCGATCATCGCGGTGTTCTTCTTCGACGGCGATCGAATCACCAACGAGCGCATCTACTTTGACAGCGCCAGCCTCGTCACTCAGATCGGCCGTGGCGAACTGCTGGCGCTGGCCGCATCAGGTGAGCTACCGGGACAGTGAGCGGACGGCCTAACGTGTTGTACGTCGTCATCGTTCGGAGAGGGGAGGTGGTGTAGCTGAGTACCGTTACGGGGCGGCGGGTCTTGATCACTCTGGCCGTCGCCACAGTCGTGACCTTCGTTGTCGTTGTCATCGTGCGGGTTTTGATGCATCCGGCTGTGGGTTCGTCACCTGCAGCACCTCCGGCAGCCACGTCCGCGCCTCTACCTGTTATCTCCACTTCGACGTCGACCGCGCCGCAGGCCCCTGGACCGCCAGGGTTTCCGGATCTCACTAATTTCGCCGACGTGTCGCAGGATCACGATGCGTCCCACTATTACGCCTTGGCAACTTTTACGAGCCCAACGGGCTTGCAGTGTGCAATGTGGAGCAGCCGTGGAGATACGGCAGCAATCTGCTTCGGGGCGATCCCTGGTCTCGATCATCCGGCGAACCGGGTTTACGCGGGGGACTATAAGGCATATTTCGACCAGAACAGGCCTCCCGACATAGACAAGCTCAACGGGAAGCCCTTGGCGTCAGGTCAGAAGGTGATCTTAGGTGCCGGAGGAAAGCTGATGGGCGGTGACCAGATCACCTGCGGTGTGCAAGACGTTGTCGTCGCGTGCATGTTAATCAGAGGATTCCGCCAGAACCACGGCGACGACACCGCCCAACGGCACGGCTTCGTCCTCGACCCACAGCGAAGCTGGACGTTTTAGGGCACTTCGAGATTGAAGAATACGTCGGTCAGCCGGAACTATCGGCGTACGTCGGCTCCTGTCAACGTCGAGTGCTTAGGCGCTGTCGCATTGACGCCGGCCGTCCGGGCACCGCTAGTTGAGTAGTGGGCTACTGGTGCGGTCGCGCTCACCCGCGGTGATGATTCGCGTTGTCGGGAAACAAAGGTCCGCGTAACCCCGATGCCCGGAGCGGCAAACCTTAAAACCGGTGGTGTCGTCGAGCGGGCCAGCGGCATCCGAATGCGTATGAGCTAGAAGGGGATCGGCATGACGACGACGGCACCGCCATCAGCGCCCGTAACGATACGGAGCGTCCTGCTCGGACTACTGGGCATTCCACCCAGCGTCGGGGCCGAAAACACCGCAATCTCGCCCGACGACGCTCTGGCTCAGCCGGACACAGCGAAGGTGTACGAGTTCACCAGCGTCGACTATCCCGGCGCCGCAGAGTCATACGTGTTCGACACTGACGGCACCACGTCGTTGGGCGCGTTCATTTTCGCACCTGGCAACGCGTCCTCTCCCACGACCGCATTCACTGTGGCGGGAGGGACCTACGAAATCCTCAACGTCCCCAACTCGACCGCAAGCATCGCAACGGCCATCAATACGTCTGGTCTGATCGTCGGGGCGTATACGGACGTGGCGGGTTTGACGCATGGCTTTGCAACCAGCGACAGCAGCACCTTCAACAACGTCGATTTCCCCGGAACCACTAACACTCAGGCCATCGACGTCAACGACGCCGGAGCTATCGCGGGCGACTACTTCGACGCCGCTAACGTCGAGCATGGGTTCGTCAGCAGCGGCGGCACGTTCACGGCGATCGATTTCCCGGGAGCCACAAGCACTGCGGTCGCCGGAATCAATGCCAACGGCGACGTCGTCGGAGGATATACGGATACAACGGGAACCCAGCACGGCTTTCTGCTGTCGGGCGGTGTATTCAGCCCTATCAACTTCCCGCTCGCCAGCGACACGACCGCCTTCGGCATCAACGATAACGGGGACATCGCCGGCTTCTACACCGACAGCGCTGGCAAATCGCACGGTTTCATCTACGCCGACAACAACTTCAGCACCGTGGACGTCGCAGGCGCCAGCGCCACCCAACTGACACGCATCAAGAACTCGGAACAGGTGACGGGCGTGTATGTCGACGCCCTCACCGCGATACACGGCCTCACCGGTCAGTGAACGACATCCACCACCAACCAAGGACGGGATCAAAATGCCAACTACAACGGTCGACACAAAGCCACCGAAAAAGGCCTCATCAGAACTGAAAACCAGTGCCGCATCGAAGAAAGTTCCATCTCCAGTGCGGACCAGTGCCGCATTGAAGAAAGTTCCATTAGCAACGCAGGCCAGTACCGCATTGAAGAAGCCGACACTACGCAAACGAGTCGGCAAACGCGTACCACCAGCACCCAAGTCAGGCGCCCGCCCTGTGGGGCCTGCCGTGCTCGCTGCGGCTGTGCAGTCGCTGGCGCTGCCGCAGCTGCCACAGCCTGCACCGGGGCAAGCGATCAATCTGGGGCCCATCGCCGGGACCGAATCACCTACCGGCGCGTTCGGCGCCGGAGCCGTCGACCTCTGCGAAATATCACCTAGCGGTCTGGTGGCCCTGGGCGGCGACACCTTCTCGGGAAACGCTGAAGGCAGCGGAGCCTGGAGCCCATCGATGGCCCTGCAAGTCCAGCCCGGCACCGTTAACGGCAACCCAATCCAGTTCAGCGGCTCGTTTGGCGGGAATGGCACCCTCTACGCCGAGCCCCCGCCTAACGTCCCACTCGGTAGTCAATTGCCGGCCGGGAC
>Ga0302326_10002823_pt1 | contig 41779 bp, 34 predicted proteins | sample Palsa_T0_3_FD_202264 | JGI IMG/M metagenome (GOLD analysis project Ga0302326, IMG submission 202264) | Peat permafrost microbial communities from Stordalen Mire near Abisko, Sweden - Palsa_T0_3 | ecosystem: Environmental > Terrestrial > Soil > Palsa > Peat permafrost | place: Sweden: Abisko...
TCCGCCGGCCGGCCCTCACCCGCTCCTGAAAATCAACTCAAACAAAAAAAGAATACTCCCTTCAATCCCTCGGCCGCTATATCGATTCGTGGCCCACCTCATGATCGATTGGCCGGTATACGGTCACCACCGACGCAAATAATCCTGCCGCGCCGATCCCCCGCATATTCAGCCGCCTACAGCCCCTCCCCCCTTCCCCACTCCCCGGCCGCCAACCACCGGCATGCTAAGGTGAAATCGAAGGCATCCAAGCCTCACACCTTCCTGCGTCTCGTGGAATTCACTCCTCCCCCGATCTTTGAAATCCGAATATTCATCCGCTGCGCTCGCCCGAGCGAACCCGCCGCGAAGCCAACCCGCTAATTCTATTGGACAACGTGGCTTCGTTTGGCATATTCGCATAACTTCCCCCACCCCCGCACCGGAAGCATAATCCCGCACAATCCGGCATAATCCTGCACATTCGACCTGGGATGTCAAGCCAGAATACCCATTTGGAATCTTCCGCGCGCGATCCCCGCGGAAGGAGGTCGCATGGCCGTGGCGGCCGTCGATAATACGCAGCCACGGGTGTTCAACGCCGGCGTCTACAACGGAGCCGGGCGCTGACGAACAAGCTAGGCCATGCGGGTATCGTGGGGCAAGATTAGCATAGCCAGGCGGCGTACCTCGGCCAATTCCTTGGAAGAATCCAGCCCGCGAGTTTCGCGGGCAATCCAAGCATTCATCGCGGCCATCAATTCCGTTCTCGCCGCAGGCTGTTCCCGATCCCCGCTTATGGCCGAGTGACAGACGGCCACGCATTCGTCGCAGATGAAAGCGCGCGGGTAGTCGACGGGACTCTGCACAAGCTGGTGGACCCCGTCCTCCGGCTTCCAACAGAAGGAACAGCGCCGGTCCGGAGGTTCCTCACGTTTGCGGCGAAACATGCGCTCACCCTTGCCCCACCGCCGCCGCCACCCGCGCCGGTTCCGCCACCGGCAGCCGCAGCCGGAAGCACGCGCCGTGCCCGGGTTCGGATTCCGCCCACATGTCGCCGCCGTGGTCGAGCACCGTCTGCCGCGCGAGCGCCAAGCCCAGGCCCAGCCCGTTCTTCTTGCCCGCGCTGACGAACGGCTCGAACAGACTGCCGCGAATTTCGGGCGCGATGCCCGGGCCGGTATCGCGCACCTCCGCCACCACGGATCCGTCTTGGGCCTCCGCCGAGATGTGAATCCGGCCGCCCTCCGGCATCATTTCCAGAGCGTTGCCCACCAAGTTGGAGAAGACCCGCTCCATGCGGTTGCGCTCCATAGGCAGCTCGATCTCGTCGGGAATGCCGATCCGCACTTCGACGTGCTGCGCTTCGGCGGAAGCCAGCAGGGATTCGCAGCCGGCCGCCGCCACTTCCCGCAGCTTGCACAACTCCGCGCCGCGGGCGCTGCCGCGCGAGACGTTCAACAGGTCCTGCAGCAAATCCTGGATGCGCCGCGACGCGCGGTAAATGTTGGCGGCCAGACGCTTGACTTGCAGCGGCGACAGCTCGGCGTCCACCAGCATCTCCGCGCCGCCATAAACCGCGGCCAGCGGATTGCGCAGATCGTGCACGATGGAGCTCGATAGCCGCCCGATGGTGGAGATGCGCTCCTGGCGGATCAGCTCCTGGCGGGCCTGCTGGATGGAGGCGCACATGGCGTTAAAGGTCCGGGCCAGGCGCCCGAGCTCATCCTGGCTGACCACTTTCACGCGGTGCTCGTAATTCTGCCGGGCCACCTGCGCGGCCGCGCGGTCCAATTCCTTGAGCGGCTCGACGATGCGCCGCGCCAGCACGTAGGTGAGCCCCAGACTGGCGGCGACGGCCAGCAGCCACAGCAGCATGATGTTGCGGCGGAGCGCGGCCAGCCGCTCGCCGGCGGCCGCGAAGGAGCGCAGAATCCACAGGTCGCCGATGGGCTTGCCTTCGATGTCCAGCAACTGCGTGGGGCGCGCGGCGTATTCGATGCCGCCGTCGCTGACGCGCTTCAGATCGGGACGCGCAGCCAGTCTCGAAGCCACCAGCCGGGCCGCCTGGGGTTCCAGCGAGGAGGCGATGGGTTGCCCGCTGGAGACGAAGAGGAACTCGCTGCCGCCGGTGTCCGCCTTCAGTTGCCGCGCCACCAGGCTATCCACGCCATATCCGGCAACCAGCACGTTTTGCGGCACGTTCTCCAGATAGACCGGGGTGAAGACGGTTTGGTACAGGCGGCCTCCGCGCACCAGAAGGCCGGATACCTGCTCCGGGAAGCGGGCTGCGGCGATGCGCACATCCCGCTCGGCGACCGGCATCCCGCCCACCGATGCCACGACCTTGCCGGAAGCGTCGGTTACCAGAAAGACGGCATTCTTGATGGCGAGCTTCTTCCACAGCTCGTTGGTGGTGTCGCGGATGGTGGCGGGGTCCCTGGTGCCGAAGGCGGAGCGCACGTCCGACATCTGGCTTAAGGTCAGGCTCACCGATGCCAGCAACTCCGCGCGCGCCTTCCACAGCGACTGGTAGGCCTGGAAGCTGGCGCCGACCGCGTCTTCCATAGTGCTGGTGGTGGTCTCGACGGCGTTGCGCAGCACGATCCAGCCGGTCACCGCGAACAGCAGCGTGATGGCCACGGAGGTGGAGAGCAGGATCTTCCACAACAGCGACAGGCGTGAGAAGCGTGCAATCATCTGTGACTCACGGGTTTGGCTGGTAGGCCGGCTGATCGTCAATGGCCGGCGGATAGTCCTTATCCCACTTGTTCTTGTGCGGCGCGGGAATGTAGCCGGTTTCGGAAATGCGGATGGCCGGCAGAGCCCGGAGACCGGCGTTCTCCACTCCGACCGGCTGCACCAGGGCGTTCAGCGTCTCGTCCGTGGCCCTTTCGTGAAAGATATGCAGCGTATAATTGCCGGGCGGCACATCGCGAATCTCAAAATCGCCCGAAACGTCGGAGACGGCGAACCAGGGCGTATCAAGGACCGCGATCACCGCGCTCATGGTCGGATGGATATTGCAAAACACGCGCACGATTCCGGGGCGCTTGAAGACCACGTCGCGGCTGGTGTTGGGCCGGTACAGGCTCAAGTCGAAAATCTGCCCGTTGTAGTTGGAAAAGACGTTGTGGAAGATGGGATCTTTATTTGGGAAGTCCACCGCGGCGCCCACCGGGATGGCCAATACGTGCGGCTTGAAATGCTTGTCCTTCTGCACCATGCGGTAGCGGCGGGACGGGGTCGTCCGCGGCGGATCGCCATTGGCGGGTTCCAGCCACACCACCACTCCGGAAAAGTCCCTATTGCGGCGCACGCCCGGGTCGCGCGAATCGGTCAGCACCACGACGCCCTTGACGCTGGCGCACCAAGCCGGCAGGAGCCAGAGGCCGCTAAAACAAATACGCCAGAGCCAGATCATAGTGATTGTTCAATCGAAGGCTACTATCAATATAAGCGGTGCGGGCCTGCGAGATTTCCGCGCCGAGCAGCACGTTTTGCGCCAGGCGGTAGAAGAGGTTCGCTCCGTACAGCCAGTTCCGCCCGATGGCGTAGTCCGTCAGGTCCGCCGTGCGGCCGTTCTCCAGCCCGGAAAAAATGTGGAACGAAAGGCGGGAGGTGACAGGAATAGTCAGTTGGCTCCATCCACCCCGGCTGTGTATGGGGATGGCCACGCCCGTGGGCAGGATCGTGTAACCCTCCAAACCGCCCACCGGCGCTACGTTTTGCCCGCTGAAAAATGCGCCCGTGAATTCCAGCTTGGGCAACGGATTAGCGAACCAATCGAGCGAGAACAAATTCGACGAGACGGATGTGCCGGCCACATGCGTGACGCTGGTGTGGAATCCGGGCGCGATTTCGATGCGGGGGCCGTCCTGGGAACTGCCCTGTAAGCGGTGGTAGAACTCGAAACGGCCTTCTATTCCGGGCCGGGCGGGCTCCGGGATCGGCGCGTACGGCGTGCTCTGGTAGTAAGACTGCACCTCGCTAGTCTGCACTGCGCCGAATTGCGCGCGTACGCCGGTTTGGTCCGTGAAGCGGATCTTCTGCTCAAAGCGCACTTGCGGCATCCAGTACCACAGGTTGCCCGCGCCGGCCAGGGGCGCGACCTCCACTTGCGCTAGTGAAGCGGGCTGGCGCGGCGCGAAGATGGGACTCTCCAGGCCCGCCATGAGGCTTTGGTTTGCCCAATCGATTTCGATCTCGCCGGTGCGCAGCCGGAATCCCAAATCCAGCGGCGCGCCGGTGCCGCCCGCGAAATCCATATAGACGTTGCCGTGTACATTGCCTCCCAGCACCTGCGGTCCGGAATATTCCAAACCCAGGGTGGTTTGATAGAAACTGGCGCCGCCGCTGGACTGGTTTCCGGGCAGAGCGAACGAGGGGTATTGTTGTCCACCGCTCCCTTGGGAATTCAGGTAGCCGTTGAATAGCGCCATGCCGGTGACCCGGATGGGGAAGTGCTGGGAAGCCTCCACCTTGCTCTGCGCGAGATCTTCGACGCGGCTCTCGTCTACGGCGACTTTCTCGGCGAGCGAAGGCGCGGCTGGGGGCGGCTGCGCCTGGCTGCGCGCTTCCGCCAATTCCTGGCGCAGTTGGTGGACTTCTTCGGCCAGGGATTGGTTTTGCTTTTCCAGGCGGTCGAGGCGCTCCATAATTTGCCCCAGAGCGACTTGCCCGACCTCCGGGGAAGCGGTTTGGGCCGCCATCCGGAACGCAAGAAAGCCCAGCGCCAATAGAGTCGGCAGCACGCGGCCGGCGCGGCTACGGGGAACGATCGGCAGACATCGCATCGAGAAGTTGCTCCAGTTTGAGCCGCACTTGGGCGGGTGAATATGGCTTCGGAAAGAAAGCGTTCGCGCCGATAGACGCCAGGCGATCGGGCGTGCCGGGATCCGTGTCGCCGCTGACCACGATGATGGGCAGCCGTTGGTGGCGCGGCTGCGCGCGGATCCGCTCGATGAATTCGAATCCGTCCATGCGCGGCATGTTCAGATCGGTGACCACGGCAATGACTGCGCAGTCCGCGCTGGCAAGAATGCGCAAAGCGTCCTGGGCCGCAGGCAGAACCGTCACGGCGATGTCCGGTATGGCCAGGAATGCCATTTCCAGGGTGGTGGCCCAGGCAGCGGCATCCTCGACTATGAGGACAGTATTGGCCGGCATGGCCAAGCTCCGTTGCACCTCATCCGTACATTTTCACCCATTTGGCGGGCTGGGCGGTGGGCGAGCTGTAAAAAAGCTGTAAAAGGTGTAAAAGTTCGCGGGGTGGTTTTGGGTGCCGGGCTAATCCGCGCGCAGAGCTTCCACCGGATTGATCGATGCGGCGCGGCGCGCGGGAATGTAGCAGGCCAGCAGCGCTGAGATCGCCAGCAGGACGGCCACCGTCGCCAACGTCTCCGGATCCGCCGGGCGCACGCCAAAAAGCAACCCATGCAGCAGAGACGCCGCAGCCACCGAGCACACCAGCCCGATGCCAATGCCGGCGGCGATCAGCCAGCCAGCCTCTTGCAGGATAAGCCGGTACACGGTCCCCCGCTGCGCGCCGAGCGCCATGCGCACTCCGATCTCGCGAGTGCGCCGGCTTACCGAGTATGCGATCACCCCGTAGATCCCGGCCGCGCCCAGCAGCAACGCCAGGGAAGCGAAACCGCCCACCAGCCATGTTGAGCAACGGCGCAGATACGCAGCCGTCGTATTGTCGATTCTTTCGGTCATGGTTCTCTGGTCGAATGTGGAGATGCCCGGATCGATGCGCCGAATGGCGCCGGCAATCGTTGGAAGCAGCGCCCGCTCACCCTTGGATGTGCGCACGACCAGGGCAAAATAGTCGTCCGGATCCTGATTGAAGGCGACATACAAGGTTGGCCAGGTGGTCTCATCCAACGCGCCTTCCTTAATATCGTCTACGATGCCGACGACTTGCATGGGCGGCGAATCCGCTCCGGAGTAGGCCATCTGCCTGCCCACCGGGTCCTCGCCTGGGAAATACTTCTCCGCCAAAGCGCGGTCGATGATGACGACCGGAGGTTTCGATGCATCGTCCGCTTCGGTGAAATAACGGCCGCGCAGCAGCTTCGCGCGCAAGGTGGTGAAATAGCCGGAACTCACCTGCCGGTAGCCCACTTCGTTGTGTTCTCCATGGAACGGGTGGCCCAGCACCCGGATCCACATAGTATTGCCGCCCATCACAGGCAGCAAGCTGGAGATTCCCACCGACTCCACGCCTGGCAGGCTGGCGGTCCGGCTGACGATCTCCCGCGCCAGCGCCACGACCTTCGCGTTGTTATCGCGGATGGAATCCGGCTCCGCAATCCGCAATGTCGCCAGGCGGTCCGGTTGCATCCCCATGTCCACGTGCAGCAGCCGGTAGAAGCTCTTGCCCAGCAGTCCCGCGCCAACCAGCAGCACCACGGCGATGGCCAATTCGAGCACCACCAGATTGGCGCCGAACCTGCGCCAGGTCGTGCCAGCGGAACCCCGGCCGCCTTCCGCGAGGCCTTCGCGAAGGTCCGGGGAGAACGATCGCCAGGCCGGCGTGATGGAGAATAGGGCCGCTGCGCCAATTGAAACCGCCACCGCGAATGCCAGCATCCGAACATTCAGACTCAGCCCGTAGAGAAACGGCATGGCGGCCATCTGATCCGGGCCGATAAGACCGATGAGGAGCCGCATAAGCCACTTGGCGGAGACCAGGCCGAGCGCGGCTCCGGCGGCTACCAGCACCACCGCTTCCGTCACGAATTGGCTCACCAGCCGGGCGCGTGACCCGCCTAGCGCGCTGCGCACCGCCATCTCGCGCCTGCGGGCTTCGGCGCGCACCAGCACCAAGCTGGTTACGTTCACGCAGGCGATGAGCAGCAGGAGCCCCGCGCCGCACAGCAGCACGGTGAGGATGGGGCGGATGTGTCCGACTTCCAGTTCAGTGAGAGAGACGACGGACCCGCCTTGGCCGCGATTGGAGGAATATTGCTTTTCCAATTCTCCCGCAATCAGTTTAATGTTGGCGTCGGCGGTTTGGAGAGAGATGCCATCCCGCAGCCGTGCGAGGCCGTGGAGACTGTGGCAGCCTCGCTGCGGGTAGCAGGAGTTGGAGGCGTGCAGCGCGGTCCAGAACTCCGGCTCCCCGGCGGCGGCGAAATGAAAGTCTCGCGGCAGCACGCCGATAATGGTGTTTGGTGCGCCGTTGAGCGTCACCGTCTGTCCCAAAAGCGCCGCCTTTCCGGCGTACCGTTTCTGCCAGGCAGCGTAGCTCAGCATGGCCGTGCGCGGCGCTGCCGGAGAGTCCTCGCCCGCCCGAAAATCGCGGCCCAGCACGGGTGACACGCCCAGCGTTCTGAAGAACCCGGCGGTCACCTGAGCGCCGCTCACCATTTCCGTGCCAGAGTTCGTGCGCATCGTAAAGCCAGTCCCCTCGAATGCGTCCACGGCGGTGAAGACTTTGTTGAGCCGTTTCCAATCGAGGTAGTCCGGATACGAGAGAGGGCAGCGCGGGCAGAATTGGACCGTCTCGAAAAGGCCCACCAGCCGGGCGGGATCGCGGTAGGGCAGCGGCTTGATCAGCGTGGCATCCACAAAGGCGAAGACGGCTACGCTGGCGCACATGCCAAGGCCCAGAACCGTAACGGCGGCGCAGGTGAATCCGGGGTTCTTACGCAACTGCCGGATCGCATAACGAGCGTCCCGCATGAGATTTTCGAGGACCGGCACAGTGCGGCGGTCGCGATAAGCTTCCTTCGCCGGTTCCACGCCGCCCAACTTCAGAATCGCATCCCGGCGCGCCTGCTCCGGCCGCATGCCGGAGCGCAGGTTGTCGGCGATGTGCATTTGCAGATGAGACTCGATCTCATCCGCCAACTCGCGTTCACGGCGGGCAGCCGGCCATAAGCCGGCGAGCCGGACCAGCCACGCCCGCAGCCGCTTCATGCCACACCTCCGGAGGGCGAGAGGAAACGCGCGAGGATGGCAGTGGCCTGCCGCCAATCCCGCGCTTCCTTGGCCAGTTGCCTGCGGCCCCCGCGCGTGAGCCTGTAGAACTTGGCCTTGCGATTATTCTCCGACACTCCCCACGCAGAGGCGATGGCGCCTTCCTGCTCCAATTTCAGGAGCGCAGGGTACAGGGTGCCATAGTTTAACGAAAGGAGATTTCCGCTGGTCTGCTCAATGCGGCGCGCAATGCCGTATCCGTGAAGCGGTCCCATGGTCTCTATGGTCTTCAAGACCATCAGGGCCAGGGTGCCTTGCCATACATCGGTTTTGTCGTTCATAGCTGTCCTATTGTTTGCCCATAGAAAGCCTATCACATGTTGTATGGGGAAACAATAGGGCTCGGCGCGGATTCTCAGTGGTCAACAGTGGTCAACCTGCGAGGATGATGGAATCCCAAAATGTGGGGCGGCCAATCTTGGCCGCAGCCGGCTTTTTAGTCGGCTCGCCGCCTGAAAGGCGGCTGCGGGCAAGATTGCCCGCCCTCCAACGCGGTTTTCGACTCAGTGTATGGTTTCCAGATATCCGCCAGTGCTGGCGTCCACGTAAATCGAGAAGTTGCTGGTGCCCACGGATTCGCCCCAGATCACTCTCCAACTGGGGTCGGGGAATTGGTTGTTGGCTTCCAACAAGAGAATGATCGGCTTGCCGGGGTTCTTCTTGTCGTACTCGGCGCCCTTCTTCAGCGCGGTCTGATAGGCTTCATCGGAATCGACTTTGATGGCGGCCATGAGGAAAGGCTTCTCCGCTCCCGAGGAACCGGACCAGCTTTGTTCGGACCCGGCAAACACGCCCTTATGGAGATTCCCCTCGGACTCCACTACGGAGTAAGTGTAACTGCGGGCCCTGCTCTGGCTGGCGGAGACGAAGAGGGCTTGCCACGCGCCGGCTCTTCCGGGCGCGGCCTTGACCTCTGTCAGCAAAATGCTGGTGACTTTAATGGGCTGGATATCGGCGGCCCACCCGCGAGCGGCGATATACATCTGCTGGAGCGCCTGACGGCCCGTAACAGGCTCGGCGGGTTTTTCTTCGGCCTTCTTCTCCGGCGCGGGGGCCTCAGTCGAACACCCGGCCAGCAACAGGAGCAAGGCAGCAGCGGAAAAGAGCGTAAGCGTTTTCATGGGACCGTCCTGCGAAGCCATATTCTAGCAAAGCAAAGCAAAGCAAGCGGGGCTGAAGCCGGACGGCCATGCGGCGAAACGAGTCTTCGCCGCGGCCCGCCAAGTGCGCGCGCCGCGTGTATAATGTGACTAGCGAAAGGGGGTGCTCCCATGCGGATGAGCATCCGGATGCGAAGTTTCGCGGGGCTGGCGATCGGGATCGCCATCTCCTTGCATGTCGTATGGGGGCAAAAAACACCGCCACCTTCAACCGGCGGTTCTCCTGGATCGGTGACCGGCGGCGCTGCTCCTAACATCAGTGGACGGCCGAGCGGGCCGGTACCAGGTTCCCTGAACGGGAGCATTTATTTGATCGGTAACGTCCTGCTGGACGACGGCACTCCGCCTCCGGATCCCGTGACCATCGAACGCGTGTGCAACGGGTCGCCGCGGGCGCAAGCATACACCGATCGAAAAGGGCAGTTCAGTTTTCAAGTTGGCCAGACTTCCGGGGTCACGCAGGACGCCAGCGAGGATGCATCCGGCTTTCCGGGAGCGACTCACTCGGCGACCAGCATTGCCAGCGTGGCGAGTCCGCGCCAACAGCAGCCCGACGCGCCCGACATGCAGCTTGCCAACTGCGACCTGCGCGCAGTGCTCTCCGGTTTTCGCTCCGACACGGTCAGCCTGGGGGTACGGCGCCTCATGGACGATCCGAACGTCGGCACGATTGTGCTGCACCGGTTGGCGAATGTGGAAGGTTCGGCCGTCAGCCTGACCAGCCTCCAAGCTCCCAAGGAGGCCCGCAGGGCCTACGACAGAGCCCTTGAATTTCTACGGAAGAACAAGCTGCCGGAGGCCCGCAAGGAGTTCCAAAGGGCCGTGGACCTCTATCCCAACTTTGCGGTGGCATGGTACGAGTTGGGGCGGATTCAGGAGCAGAACCAGAACCTGGAGCAAGCCCGCAAGTCCTTTGCGAAGTCGATGACGGCGGACGCCAAGTTCATCAGCCCATATCTCAAGCTTGCCGAACTGGAGGCCCAAGCCGAGAACTGGGCCGCACTGGCGGATACCACGAGCCGGCTGCTCAAACTGGATGCCGTAGACTACCCGATGGCGTACTACTACGACGCTTCCGCCAACCTGAAACTGGGCCGATTCGATGCGGCGGAAAAGAGCGCGCGCGCCGGGATAAAGCTGGATACGCCACACCGGTACCCAAGGCTCGAACCGCTGCTGGCGACGCTCCTGGCGCGGAAGAAGGATTATGCCGGCGCCGCGGCGCATCTTCGCACTTACCTCCTGCTGACGCCGGAAGCAGAGGACGCCGCGCGGATAAAGAAGGAGCTTGCCGAACTGGAGCGGCTTGCGGGCGCCACTCAGCAGGCCAAGGCCGAGGCGGCGCAAAAATGACGATGCGACGGGTGCCGGCCGGCCGAAAGTGTGTGAAGACCGGGGCAGGTGGTTCTTGACTTTCAGATCTCCGGTAATTTATTCTAGCCATTCGTTTTGGCCATGCGCCGTGGCGCCTTGACTATGGGAAAAAACTCGCGCGCCGATACGGAAACCGTCGAGCGGTTTCTGGACTCCACCCTGGAAAGCGTGGATGACGCTGAAGAACTGGCGCTGCAGGAAGCCGGGAAAGCCGGAGTCCCGGAAGACGACCTGCACAAGATCGCCATGGCCGTGCGGGAATCCATGGTCAACGCCGTAGTGCATGGGAACCGGTACAACGCGCATAAGAAGGTGCATCTGTCGGTTTCCAAGACGCCTGGGGAATTTGTAGTGAGGATCGCGGACCAGGGCGACGGTTTCGATTACGACAATCTGCCGGATCCTCTGGCGCAGGAGAACCTGCTGCGCCATTCCGGCCGCGGCATTTTCCTCATCAAGGCTTTCATGGACGACTTTCGGGTGCGCCGCCTGGAACCGGCGGGCACCGAAGTAACTTTGGTGAAGCACCTGGTGTCGAAGTAAGAGATGATAGGGAATCAGCTCGGTTGCGAGCGAGGAGGCATATTTCAGTGAGCGTAAAGCTAAGCACGAGACAAGTTGGCGACGTGAGCGTGGTGGACGTGGCCGGAAGGATCACGTTGGGCGAGGGGTCCAGTGCGTTGCGCGACATGCTGCGCGACATGGTGGGCAAGAACCAAAAGAAGATCCTGTTGAACCTCGGAGATGTCTCCTATATCGACAGCTCGGGGATCGGCGAGCTGGTGTCCGGTTTCACCACGGTGACCAATCAGGGCGGCCAACTCAAGCTGCTCAATTTGACCAAGCGGGTTAAAGATCTGTTGCAGATCACCAAGCTGTACACGGTCTTCGACGTGCATGACGACGAAGCCGCGGCCGTGCGTAGCTTCGCGTAAGCAGTTTGAAACCGCCGATGCACGCAGATACACGCCGATAAGAGCGCTGGTTTTATCTGCGTGATTCGGCGTGAATCGGCGGTTCCTATTGTGTGACTGCTTCGTATGGGGCGATCTGGTCCGCGATTTGTGCCTGGTCGCCCACCACGACGATGGTCATCTGCGACGGATCGAGGTAGGTTTCCGCCATGCGCTGGACATCGGCCGGCTGCACTTCCATGACCTTCCGCGTGTAAGTGGACAGGTACGAGCGGTCGAGTCCCTGCGAATCCACGAAATGCAACTGCCCGATGATGGCGTCCGGGCTGATGGTGTTGCGCAAAATGAAGAGCCCCGCCAGGAAGTTGCGGATGCCCTCCAGTTCCTCCGCGGACGGCGGTTCGTGTCGCAGCCGGTCAATCTCGTAGAAGATCTCGTGCAGCGACGGTCCGGTCACATCTGTTGCCACATCCGCGGATTGCAGCCAATAGGCGAGTTGCCGATGCGTGGCGATCTGGCTGATCGGTGAATACGTATAACCCTTTTCCTCGCGAATATTGCTGGTGATGCGGGAGGCGAACGAGCCGCCGAGCAACGAGTTCATGACGTCCAGCTTGATGAAATCCGGACTGGACGGCTCGGCGACCGGCAGGCCGATCAAGAGGTTCGACTGAGCGGCGCCGGGCCTGTCGATGAGATGGAAGGATCGCGCCTTCACCGGACACGCGGGCAGATCGGGCGCGGGCGCTCCCTTGGCCCAACCGCCGAATGCGTCTTCGACCGCGCGGCGCAGATCGCCTTCGAGCTTACCCGCGATATACAGATGCGTGCGTGCGGCGTCGAAATTACTCCGGTAGAATGTCCGCGCGTCCTCGATGGTGTAGCTGTTGAGCGCGCTCTCGGATGGAAACGCGCGGCCGTAGGGATGATCGGGAAACAAGGTTTCGACGAAACACTCGTGGGCCTGCGCCTCGGGCTGCGATTTCTCGATGGAGAGTTCCCGGAGCAAATCGGCCTTCAGCCTGGGCAGTTCCGCGGGGGGCAGCGACGGCGCGGTCAGCACATCCGCCAGCAGCGCCACGAATTTCGGCCCGAAATCGGAGAGCGCCACGCCGCCCACCGAGGTGAAGTCGGTGCCCGCGTCGATTTCGAGTTGGCCGCCCATTTCGGCGGCTTCGCGCGCGACTTGTTCGGCCGGCCGCGTGCGCGTGCCTTCCTTCATCAGCGCCGCGGTGAGCCTCGACAACCACACTTGTGCGGCGGATTCGTGGATGGCGCCCGCGCCCACGCAAGCGCGTACGGCGACTTTGGGCACGGTCCCGTAAGGGACGATGGTCACTCGCATGCCGTTCGGCAAGCTGAAATCCGTGGTGGCGGGCAGATGGAAAGGCTTCGGCGGCGGCCCCTGCGGCGGGATTTCCTTGGAGGCAGACACTTCTGTCGGGTTCAATTGGATTCCTCCGTTGCCACAGCCGGGTCCGCGGCCAACTCGGCGGCGCCGGGAACGATCCGCAGCACGGTGCGGTTGTTTTTGCGCAGATACTCGCGCGCGGTGCGCTCAACCAGTTGCGGCGTCACCTTGCGGAACTCCGCTTCGAGCGAATCGATCCTGGAGGGGTCGTCGTCGAACAGCGCGTAACAGGCCATCAGGTTGGCGCGGCCGAAACCTCCGAACTGGGTCAGGGTGTCGTAGAGATTCGATCGCATCTTGGTGATGCTGCGATCTACCAGGCTCTGCTCCACGGGCTGGGACTGCAGGCTCTCGACGACCGTATCGACGGCCGATAGGATCTGCTCGGGCTGGACGGTTGAGTCGTGGAAGAGCGACGCGGTCCAAAGCATGGGACCGTCGTAATCGAACATGTTGCCCAACTCGTTAATGGCGCCGGACACTTCGCCGCTGAACCCGTGCTTCTTGACCAATTCCCGATAGAGGAGGCTGTCGTCGCCCTGCACCAGCATCTGATCGAGCAGGCCCATAGCGAAGTATTCCGGCGAATTGCGCGGCGGCATGTGATAGGAGAAAGCCAGCGCCGGACGGTTGGCCAGCGGATCCTGGCGGGTGGCGGTTTTTTCCTCTTCCTGGCGCGGCTCGGCGAGGTCGGGCGGCGGCGGCAGCTCGGCCGGCGCGATGCCAGTGAAATATTTCGCGATCATGGCCTGGGCTTCCTCCGGTTCGAAGTCGCCCACGATGGCCAATGCCGCATTGTTGGGCGCGTAGTAGGTTTTGAAGAAAGCCTGCACTTCGTCGAGCGTGGCGGCTTCGATATCCTTCAACTCGCCGTAGAAATTGTGGGAGTTGTACCAGTTCGAGTTGGCGTGTTGCGGCATCCACAGCCAGGGAAAGCCTCCGTAGGGCTGGTTGAGGACGCTCACCTGGACTTCGTTGATGACTACGTCCTGCTGGTTCTTCAGATTCTCTTCGGTGATGGCCAGACCCTTCATGCGGTCCGCCTCGGCCCAAAGTGCGGTTTCGAGCTTGTTGGACGGGAGCAATTCGAAATAATTGGTGAAATCGAAGCGGGTGGAACCGTTGAGGACGCCGCCGTTCTCCTGCACCAGGCGGATGAACTCCATCTTGCCGAGATTCCGGGAGCCTTGAAACATCATGTGCTCGAACAGGTGCGCGAAGCCGGTGCGATCCCTGGGCTCGACGCGGAAACCTATACGGTAATAGACCGCGGTGACCACCGTCGGCGCGGTGGAATCGGGCGAAAGGATCACGCGCAGGCCGTTGGGCAGTTTGTAATAGGTGATGGGCACGGTGAATCCTTTTGAAGGCTCCTTTTTGGCCTACAGTAGCACGTTAGGATAAAGAGTTGGCAGGCGAAAGCGCCTGCCCCACCATTCAGAGTGGCTCGAGGGCGCTATTTTTCTCTTGGGGAGAATGTTCATCTTTTCTCGTTGTGTTTTTCCAGCAGCAGATCCAGTAGAGCTTGAGGAACTCTGAAGCTGGTCTGCCGAAGCTGCTCCGCCGCTTGCGCGAAGTCCGCCAGCCCGCGTTGCGCCGCCAGATCGAGTATGCCCAGCGTGCCTGTCACGCGCAGGCCTTTCTTGTGGGCTGCGCTCACGCCTTTGCGATCGTCCATTAGCAGCAGGTCGGCATTGATTGAGACGGCCAATTGAATGGCAGCTCTCTCGCCCGCGTCAATTCCATTCAGCGAAGGGTCTTCAACTTGGCTGAAAGGAGCTTCGCGGACCTCTGCCCATACCGGAAGATCTGCAATCCAATCCTGCACCAAAACAGGAGCTTTGCTCGATGCTAGCTCCCTTTGCACGGCGGTTGGGAGGATCACTTTTTCAAACAGGTCCGGAAGGAGGCCGATGTATCCGATCAGAATCAGATAATTCAGCGGGCCGGTATCGGCGATAACGAGCCGCACTCGCTTCAGAACCCTAGGCTTTTCAGCGCTTCCCGTTCGCGCTCAAAATCTTCCATGGAGTAGTCCTCATAGACGTTGTGAGCCTTCAGGAAGCCGTCGATCTCGTAGCTGGTTTCAAAGCCAAGCAAGCGCCGCAAATCCGGCTTATTGAGACGACCCAGCCTGTATTCCTCCGCGAACAAGGCCTCCAGGGCGCGGCGGGAGAGACCGTCATCCACACCGCCGCCAAGGCGTTCGGCGATGTCGTCGGGAATCTGGACGGTTAGTTCCATGCTCTTTCACCCTACCCCATCCGCATCATCGGGTCAAGAAATGGCCAAGCGCCGCGGCAGGTCCCGGAGGACTAGCGCAGGACCGGAGTCCCACCCACCCAGATCCCCCACTAGCCGCCGCCGACGAATTGCACGATTTCGAGGCGAGCGCCCCCCGCGATCCGCGTGGCGGCCCAGTCGTGCGGCTTGACGATACGGCGATCGAGTTCCACGGCCACGCGAGCGGGATCGAGAGCCAGCGATTCCAGTAATTGCCGAATCGTCTGGCCATCGGGAACGGATCGAATCTCTCCGTTGATGGCCACCTCGATCTGCGCGTTGGTTGACACTGTTCTTTCGCAACCATTATAGTCAAATTTAAGCAAATGCCCCAGACGTTGACCTACGCGGAAACCTACTGGCCGGTGCTGCTCCAGGCGATCGTCGCCATGGCGGTGGCCACCGGCATGATCGGCATATCGTACATCCTGGGCCACAAAGTCCGGAATCGCGTGAAGGCCATGCCCTATGAATGCGGCATCACGCCCACCGGCAGCGCCCGCGAGCGGTTCAGCGTGAAGTTCTACCTGGTGGGCATGCTGTTCATCCTGTTCGATATCGAAGCCATTTTCCTGTATCCGTGGGCGGTGGTCTACCGGGAACTGAAGATGTTCGCGTTTTTCGAGATGTTGCTCTTCATCGCCCTGGTCCTGGCGGGCTTTTTCTACATCTGGAAAAAGGGCGCGCTGGATTGGTCGGGCGAACCGCGGAAACGATAACCGAATCGCATGCTTCCCGATAACCTGAAAGAACACGCTACCGCTGCCGCTCTGGAAGCGTTCGACGCCAACGCGGTGGTGTCCGGCAAATTCGACCGGGACGAACTGACCATTGAAATCGCGCCCGAGAAGATCGTGAGCGTTTGCGGTTTTTTGAAATACGATCTGGGTTTTGTACGCTTGAGCACCATCACCGGCGTGGACTGGTATCCGGCGGAGCCACGTTTTGAGATTGTTTATCATCTACACTCTTTGGACCGGAACGAGCGGCTGCGCCTGAAGTGCCGCTTGCCGGGGGGAGATCCGCAGATCGATTCCGTGACGGAAGTGTGGCGTGGCGCGAACTGGTTCGAGCGGGAAACGTTCGACCTGTTCGGCGTGCGATTCCGCAACCATCCGGATTTGCGGCGCATCATGCTGCCGGACGATTGGGAGGGGCATCCGTTGCGCAAGGATTACGACGTAATGGGCGACAGGGGTTGAGACAGGAACGCACGTGAGCGATACAATCACTACGCCCATTCCCGCATCCTTGGCGGTAGAGGCAACCGGCGCGAAGCCGCGCACCCTGTCCCTGAACATGGGTCCGCAGCATCCTTCCACGCACGGCGTGCTGCGGCTGGAACTGGAGTTGGATGGCGAGAATATCGTCAAATGCCAGCCCGACATCGGGTATCTGCACACCGGCATCGAGAAGGAATTCGAGGTCAAGAATTACCAACAGGGAGTCACGCTAACCGACCGCATCGATTACCTGGCGCCGCTTTCGAATAACCTGTGCTATTGCCTGGCTGTGGAAAAACTGCTGGGCCTGGAGATTCCGCCCTTAGCCCAATGGACGCGGGTGATGCTCACCGAGTTGACGCGCCTGAACAGCCATCTGGTCTGGCTGGGCACGCACGCCATCGATATCGGGGCGATGAGCGTGTTCCTGTATTGTTTCCGCGAGCGCGAAGACATCCTGCGCATTTTCGAGATGTACTCGGGCCAGCGCATGATGACCAGCTACATCCGCATCGGCGGGCTGGCGCTGGAGCCGCCGCGCGGATGGCAGCAGCGCGTGCGGACCTTTATCGATGCCTTCCCGAGCAAGGTGGACGAGTACGAAGAGCTGCTGACGAACAATAGCATCTGGATGGGGCGCACGCGCGGCGTCGGATACATGTCACTCGAAGACATGCTGGATCTGGGCGTGACCGGACCCATGCTGCGCGCGGCCGGCTTGAAGTGGGATTGCCGCAAGAGCCAGCCGTATTCCAGCTACGACAAGTTCGATTTCGAGATTCCGACGCAGTCGGAAAGCGACGTGTACGCGCGCTACCAGGTGCGCATCGAGGAGATGCGGCAGAGCGCGCGGATCGTGAAGCAGGCGCTCGAAGGCATGCCCGGCGGGCGGTGGACGGCGGATGCGCCGCACGTGGTTCTGCCGGATCGGGAAAAGATGAAGACGCAGATGGAGGCGCTCATCTACCATTTCAAGATTGTGACGGAGGGCTTCCGCGTGCCGGCGGGCGAGGTATACCAGGCGATCGAATCCCCGCGCGGCGAAGTGGGCTATTACGTGGTGAGCGATGGCACCACGCAGCCCTACCGGGTACATGTGCGCGGCCCCAGCTTCGCAAATCTGGGGGCAATACCGAGAATGGTGGAAGGCACGCTGATCGCGGATGTGATCGCAGCGATCGGAAGCATGGACTTTGTGCTGGGGGACAGCGACAGATGAATTTAACCGCCGATGCACGCGGATGCACGCAGATAGAACCCGGATTCTTATCGGCGTGAATCTGCGTGCATCGGCGGTTGAAAGGTTTTGTTTTGACGTTTTCTAGTGAGTTGGAAAATAGGTTCGCAAAGCTCTTGACCAGCTACCCGCCGGGGCGGCAGCGCTCGGCGGTGATTCCCATGCTGCTTTATGCGCAGGATGAGATCGGCTCGGTGACGCCGGAATTGATCGACGAAGTGGCGCGGCGCACGGGAGTGACTCCTCTGCAGGTGGATGAAGTGATCGGCTACTACTCCATGCTGCACAAGAAGCCGCTGGGCAAGTATCATGTGCAGATCTGCACCAACATCAGTTGCCTGCTGCGCGGAGGCATGGAGCTTTGGGAGCATGCTTGTGAAAAGGTCGGCGTGGGTCACAAGGCAGTGACGGCCGATGGACAGATCTCGCTGGAAGAGGTGGAATGCATCGGGGCGTGCTCCTGGGCGCCGGCCATTCAGGTGAATTACGATTTTCATCACTTTGTGACTCCCGAGAAACTCGACCGGCTGCTCGATAGCCTGAGGAAGGTTCATTAAGCAGATGCTGTACAACGAACCCAGTCCGCTCGAAACCAAGGTATTGACGCGCCGCTTCGGCCTGCAGAATTCGGCCTCGATCGAGACTTATTTGGCGACGGAGGGGTATCAGGCGTTCGATAAAGCCGCGGGCATGAAGCCGGAGCAGATCATCGAGGAAATGAAAATCTCGAACCTGCGCGGTCGCGGCGGCGCGGGATTCCCCACCGGCATGAAGTGGGGCTTCGTGCCGCGCACGTCGCCCAAGCCGAAGTACATCGTGGTGAATGCGGATGAGAGCGAGCCGGGCACTTGCAAGGACCGGCTGCTGATGGAGAACGATCCGCACCAGTTGATCGAGGGCACGCTGATCGCCGGTCTGGCGGTGGATGCGCACGCGGGCTACATCTATATCCGGGGCGAGTATCGCTACCTGATCGACATCCTGGATAAGGCCATCGCGGAGGCCTACGCGCACGGCTATCTGGGCAAGAACATCCGCGGAACCGGTTTCGATTTCGAGCTGTACACGCACACGGGCGCGGGCGCATATGAGTGCGGCGAGGAATCGGCGCTGCTGGAATCGCTCGAGGGCAAGCGCGGGATTCCGCGCATCCGGCCGCCGTTTCCCGCGGTGGCGGGGGCCTTTCAATGTCCCACGGTGCTGAACAACGTGGAGACTCTTAGCGCGGCTCCGGCGATCATCCGGGATGGCGGCGCGGCATTCGCGGCGCTGGGAATACCAAAGGCCGGCGGGACGAAGCTGACTTGTTTGACCGGCCACCTGAACCGTCCGGGCGTTTACGAATTGAAGCTGGGCTTCCCGGTGAAGACCATGATCGAGGAGGTCGGCGGCGGAATTTTGAGCGGCAAGAAACTCAAGGCGTTCATTCCGGGCGGCTCGTCGTGCCCGGTGCTGACGGCGGCGGAGTGCGAGGGCCTGACTATGGATTACGACTCCATGGCCAAGGCCAAAAGCATGCTGGGATCGGGCGGCGTGGTGGTAATGGACGAAGATACCTGCATGGTGAAAGTGGCGCTGCGTATCATGCGCTTTTATGCGCACGAAAGCTGCGGGTGGTGCATTCCCTGCCGCGAGGGCACCGCATGGCTTCGCCAACTGCTGCAGCGCTTTCACGACGGCATGGGCCAGCGCAGCGATATCGCGCTGATCGGCGATTTAGCGAAGAACATGCTGGGCAGGACATTTTGCCCATTGGGAGACGCGGCGGCGCTGCCGACCATCTCGATTGTGGAGAAGTTCTATCACGAGTTCGAAGATCATTTGAATGGAAAACCTTGCCCTTATGAAGAAGCGGGCCGGCTGGTGCCGGCATAAAGATGGCTGACTTGGTAAATCTCACAATCGACGGCCGGGCCATCCAAGCCCCGCCTGGCACGCTGCTCATCGACGCCGCTAAACGTTCCGGCATTGAGGTGCCGTCCTTTTGCTATTACGAAGGGCTGACCCTGGCGGCCGCCTGCCGCATGTGCCTGGTGGAAATCGAAAAGATGCCGAAGCTGATGACGGCATGCACTCAGCCGGTGGCCGAAGGCATGGTGGTGCGCACAGAGACGCCGCAGGTGGCGGCCGCGCGCAAATCCATGCTGGAGTTTCTGCTGGCCAACCATCCGCTGGATTGCCCGGTGTGCGACAAGGGCGGCGAGTGCGAATTGCAGGACATGACTTTCCGCTACGGCGCGGGCGAAAGCCGCTTCACGGAGATGAAGGTCCACGTGGACGAGAAGCAGTGGTCCCCGGTGGTCTTCTTCGATAATCCGCGCTGCATTCTGTGCTATCGCTGCGTGCGCATCTGCAGCGAAGGCATGGGGGTGGGCGCGCTGGGCGTGATCAACCGCGGCGTGGTTTCGGAAATCGCGCCGAATAAGGGCGATCACCTGGAGTGCGACGAGTGCGGCATGTGCATCGACATTTGCCCGGTTGGGGCATTGACCAGCGGCATTTATCGCTATCACACGCGGCCCTGGGAGATGGAGCACGTGGGCACCATCTGCACGCATTGTTCGAACGGCTGCAAGACCACGCTGGGCGTGCGCAACGACGAGATCATACGCGGCAACAATCGCGACCGGTCCGGCATCAACGGCGAATTCCTCTGCATCAAGGGGCGCTATGCTTTCGATTTCTACAATCATCCGGAGCGCCTGCTGGCGCCGCTGGTGCGCATAAACGGGAATCTGGAAGAAGTTTCGTGGTCGCAGGCTATTGAGACGGTGGCGGCGAAGTTCAACGAAGTGCGCGGGCGGAACGGCAAGTTCGGCGCGATCGGCTCCAACCACACTACCAACGAAGAGAATTACTACTTGCAGAAGTTCGCGCGGAAAGTGCTGGGAACGGGCAATATCGATCACCATCGCACCGGCGATGTGCCGGCGTTGCTCGATGCGCTGAGCGGCAAAAGCGGCAAGCTGGCTAGCACGGCGGACCTGTACGGGAAGAAAGCCGTGCTGGTTATCGGCGCCGATCTGGCGCTGGAGCAGCCGTTCCTTTCCTTCCAGATTCGCGCCAATTACCGGCATCACCAGGCGCGCGTTTATGTGGTTTCGGCGGGGCCGGTGCGCGAGGATCAGTATGCCGCGGCCAGCCTGCGGATTGCCGCGGGCGGCGAGCTCGACGCAGTGGAATCGTTGCGCGATCGCCTGAAAGCCGAGCCGGAGCTGGTCGTCGTTTTCGGCGACGCCATCAAGGGCGAGGGCGTGCGGCGGCTGGTCGATTTTAGCGAATCGCTCGGGATTCCGGTGCAGTATGTGTGCCTGGTGGATTATTCGAATTCGCGCGGCGCCGTGGATATGGGGCTGCTGCCGGACGCCGCGGGCGGCCTGGCGCTGCCGGAGATGTTGGCGGCCGAAGATTTGGACGTGTTGTGGGTGGTGGGCGCTAATCCGTTCGGCCCGCCCCCTGACGGCCGCGGATCGGTAACCCGTTTTGTGGGACGGTTTGTGGTCGTCCATGACCTCTTTCTGACTGAGACCGCCCAAGTCGCGGATGTCGTCTTCCCGGCCGCATCGGCCTACGAAAAGAACGGCACGGTCACCAACGTGTGCGGCGAAGTCCAGCGGTTGCGCAAAGCCGTGGGCGCCATGGGCGCTAAGCCCGACCTGGAGATCATGGGTCTGCTAGCCCGCGAAATGGGCGTGGCCGCCGAGATGGGCCCCTGGATTCCGGATACCGTTTTCGCGGAGATCCGCAAGATCGTGCGCGGATACGACGTGCCTCTGCCGGTGCTGGAGATGGGGGGCGCGGCCCAGACGGCGGCATTGAATGGACGCGTTCCGCTGGATGGCCGTCCGGAATTGATCCGCTCCGCGCACGATAATCTTTTCACGTCCGGCACGCTAGGGCGCTATTCTAAGGTACTGAACTCCGTGGTGGAGAGCCACGGCCATCGATAAATGAACTTCTTCCTGCTGAGCCTGATCAAGGCGGCGGTGGTGGCGTTTGTTCTGCTCACCACCCTGGCGTACCTGCAATGGGTGGAACGCAAGGTCATCGCGCATATCCAGGTGCGCATCGGGCCTTCGCGCGTGGGTCCGCACGGGCTGATGCAGCCGCTGGCGGACGTCATCAAGCTCATTACCAAAGAGGACCTGATTCCGCCCTACGTCAACAAGCTTCTGTACCTGGGGGCGCCTTTCTTCGCCATCACCATGGCGTTGCTGTCGATTTCGGTGATTCCGTTCGGCGGGCCGATCCACATCTTCGGCGACAACACCTGGATGCAACTGGCCGATCTGAACATCGGCGTTCTGTTTGTGCTGGCGGTCTCGTCGGTGAGCGTGTATGGAATCGCGCTGGCGGGGTGGGCTTCGAACAACAAATATTCCTTGATGGGCGGCCTGCGCAGTTCGGCGCAGATGATCAGCTACGAATTGCCGTTGAGCATGGCGGTGGCCGCGCCGCTGCTGCTGGCGAACACCCTCAGCCTGCGCCACATTGTGGAGCACCAGTCCGGTTACTATCTGGGGTTCATTCCGCGCTGGAGTATATTCCAGACGCCCATGCCGCAGATATTCAGCTTCATCCTCTTCCTGATCGCGGCCTTCGCGGAGACCAACCGCATACCCTTCGATTTGCCGGAAGCAGAGAACGAGCTGGTGGCGGGATATCACACCGAGTACAGCAGCATGAAGTTCGCGGCGTTCTTCATGGCCGAATACTCGAACATGGTCACGGTATGCGCGATGACCACTACGCTGTTCCTGGGCGGATGGCTGCCGCTGTGGCCGGCATCGGCGGGATCGAATTACGTCCCCGGGATCGTGTTTGCGCTGACCGGCGCGATCGCTCTTTACCACGGGCTGAATCCGGTTCGCCGGCGCGACGGCTTCACTTTGCCGGTGGTGGCGCTGGTCTTCTTCCTGTTGGCCGCGGTGTTTCTGATTCCGGCTCTGCAGGGGGCGCTGCTGCCGCTGTTCTGGTTCGCCGCCAAAACCGGCACACTGCTGTTCCTATTTATCTGGATTCGCGGCACGCTGCCGCGCTTCCGTTACGATCAACTGATGGCCTTCGCGTGGAAGTTCATGTTCCCTGTGGCCGTCCTCAACCTGCTGGTCACCGGCCTGATGGTGGCGCTATTCTCCTGAGCGTTTGCTGAAAATGGACGTCATTCTCTTCCTCATCTTCGCGGCGATCGCGGTGGTTTGCGGCTTCAACGTGGTGGTGCAGTCGCACCCGATTTCGAGCGCCATCTCGCTGATCGGAGTGATGGGATCGCTGGCCGTGCTGTACCTGCTGCTGGGCGCGGAATTTTTGGCGGCCGCGCAGGTGATTGTGTACGCCGGCGCCATCATGGTGCTCTTCGTTTTCGTGATTATGTTGCTGAATGCCGGCGCCGAGATCCGCCACGGCCGTTCGTTGCTGGCGCAGGTGCTCGGAATTCCGCTGCTGTTCACCTTCCTGGGGCTGATGTTGTATTTCGTGCAGCACATGTTTCCAGGGGCGCCCGAGGTGCACTTCGGCGGATTCACTCACGGCACGGCGCTGGACGTGGGGCGCGCGCTTTTCACCCAGTATTTGCTGCCCTTCGAAGTGGTTTCGGTGCTCATCCTGATCGCCATTCTGGGCGCGGTGGTACTGGCGCAAAAGGAGATGGATTAACATGACCGGCGTACCGCTATCCTGGTACCTGATCCTTAGCGGAGTGTTGTTTACCCTGGGTGTCGCCGGATTCCTGCTGCGCCGCAACGTCATCACGGTTTTCATGTCGATCGAGCTGATGCTTAACGCCGTGAACCTGAGCTTCATCACATTTTCGTATCAGTTGAAGCAGGTCAACGGGCATATTTTCAGCTTCTTCGTGATGGTGGTGGCGGCGGCCGAAGCGGCCGTGGGGCTGGCGATTATTCTGACGGTGTTTAAGAATCGCGCGACGCTGAATATCGACGATGTAAGTTCAATGAAAAACTAATGACACTTTTTCAGCCAGACTGTCCCACTATTCATCAGACTCCCTTGTGGGGCGGGCAATCCTGCCCGCAGCCGGCTTTCAGCCGGCTTTTGCTGTTGGAGCGCCATCCCTAATGCAACTTTGGCTCATTCCCGTCTTTCCACTCGCCGGGTTCCTGTTGAACGGGATCTTCGGGCGGCGCCTTTCCAAAGCCGCCATCAATGCCATCGGCATCGGCTCTGTGCTGCTGTCCTTCGTCTGGGTGGTGAAGACGCTCGTCGGCCTCGGCGATCTGAACGCCGCGCACACGGAACAATACTTCACCTGGATTCAAAGCGGCAGCCTCAATGTCGGGTTCGATTTTACGGTGGATCGGCTCACCGCCATCATGCTGCTGGTAGTGACCGGCGTCGGCTCCCTGATCCATATCTACTCGATCGGCTATATGGCGCACGAAGGCGGCTATTACCGCTTCTTCGCCTACATGAACCTGTTCATGTTTTTCATGCTCACGCTGGTGCTAGCGGCCAACTACCTGGTGATGTTCGTGGGCTGGGAAGGCGTGGGTTTGTGCAGCTATTTGCTGATCGGCTTCTACTTCGACAAGAAGTTCGCCACCAACGCGGGCAACAAGGCGTTCATCGTAAACCGCATTGGCGATTTCGGTTTCTCGCTGGCCATGTTTTTGATCGTGGTGAATTTCGGATCGCTGGATTTCGGGACTGTGTTCACCTCCGTGGCGGGGCACTCGGAGGCAACCCTCACCGCCATCGCATTCCTGCTGCTGTTGGGAGCTTGCGGCAAATCCGCGCAGATTCCGCTGTATGTCTGGCTGCCGGATGCCATGGCCGGCCCCACGCCGGTCTCGGCGCTGATCCATGCGGCGACCATGGTGACAGCGGGGGTCTACATGGTGGCGCGCTCGGCCGCGATCTACACGCACGCGCCCGCGGCCATGGAAGCCGTGGCCATCATCGGCCTGGCGACCGCTTTCTTCGCCGCCACCATCGGGTTGTTGCAGAACGATATTAAGAAAGTGTTCGCTTACTCCACCATTTCACAGCTTGGCTACATGTTTCTGGGAGCGGGCGTAGGCGCGTTTTCCGCGGGCATCTACCACTTGGTGACGCATGCGTTCTTCAAGGCGCTGCTATTCCTGGGCGCGGGCAGTCTAATTCACGCGCTCGGCGGCGAGCAGGACGTGCGCAACATGGGCGGGTTGCGCAAAAAGATCCCGTGGACCTTTTGGACCATGGTGTGCGCATCGGTGGCCATCGCCGGCGTGCCGCCGTTTGCGGGATTCTACAGCAAGGACGCAATTCTGTTGGCCGCCGACCGTCACGCGCCGTGGATGTACTGGGTGGGCGTGATCACGGCGGGCATGACGGCGTTCTACGTTTTCCGCGCGATCTTCCTGGCGTTTTTTGGCGATTATCGCGGCAAGGCGCATCCGCACGAATCGCCCTTCGTGATGATCGGCCCGCTAGTGGTGCTGGCGGCGCTGTCTCTTGCGGGCGGCAAGCTCTTCAATATGCCCGGTTTTTTGGCGCCGTTGTTTGGGCCCCTTGAAGAAGGCGCCGGCATCGGGCCAATGCTCGTCTCAGTGGCATTCGGCTTAGCCGGAATCGCGCTGGCCGCGCTGTTCTATGTCTTCAAGCCCGGCTTGCCGGATCGCCTCGCGGCGACTTTCAGCGGTCTCTACAATCTGGTCTACAACAAGTATTTCGTGGATGAGATTTACGACGCGGCGGTGGTGAATCCGGTTGTCGCCGGGTCGCGCGAAGTGCTGTGGAAGGGCGTGGACGTCGCGGTAATCGATGGCGCGGTGAACGGCGCCGGCAATCGCGCGCGCGGAATCGGCGGCGTGCTCAAGCAGGTGCAATCCGGGAATATCCGCAGCTACGCCGCATGGGTGCTGCTGGGCAGCGTGGTGCTGCTGTTTGTGATGGGTGTGATGGGAGGCCTGCGATGAGCACGCTGCATTTGTGGGGCGGGCAATACTGCCCGCAGCCGGCTTTCAGCCGGCTCTGGCCGCCTAAAAGGCGGCTGCGGGCAGTATTGCCCGCCCCACAAGTTAGAGGAGGGGTGCGATGAATCTGCTCGACATCGTACTGGCCATCCCGCTAGTGGGCTTCTTCGTTCTGCTGTTGCTACCGCGCGCCGCCGAAGGCGCCATCCGCGCAACCGCGCTGGCATTTTCGCTGGCGGCATTCATCGCCTCGCTGGGGCTGGCCTTTCAATACGAGACCATCCGCCCCGGCGAGCAGTTCGTCACCGACATCGTCTGGATCGCCTCGCCCAATATTCACTACCACGTGTCACTCGATGGGCTGAGCCTGTGGCTGGTGATCCTGTCCACACTCCTGACGCCCATCTGCATCGCAATCTCCTGGAAATCGATTCAGATCCGCGTCAAGGAGTTCTTCGCCTTCATGCTGCTGCTCGAGTTCGGGCTGACCGGCGTATTCGCGGCCGAAGACCTGTTCCTGTTCTACGTGTTTTGGGAAGTCTCGCTGGTCCCCATGTATTTCCTGATCGGCGTCTGGGGCCACGAGCGCCGCATCTACGCCGCGGTCAAGTTTTTCCTCTACACCATGGCCGCTTCGATGCTGATGCTGGTCGCGGTCATCTACGTTTACAACCACGCGGGCACCTTCAACTATTCGGACATCCTGGCGCAACTCGCGAGCGGCAAGCTGTCATTCAATCCATCGCAGCAGTTGCTGCTTTTCCTGGCGTTCTTCGTGGCCTTCGCTGTGAAAGTGCCGATATTCCCGCTGCACACCTGGCTGCCGGACGCGCACGTGGAAGCACCCACGGCGGGCTCGGTGATGCTGGCGTCCGTCATGCTGAAGATGGGCGCGTACGGCCTGCTGCGATTCTGCCTGCCGATGTTTCCGGGCGCCGCGCGCGCCTGCGCTCCGTGGATCGTGGTGCTGGCCATCATCGGCATCGTTTACGGCGCGCTGGTCGCCATGGTGCAGCCCAACATGAAGAAGTTGGTGGCATATTCTTCGGTGAGCCACCTGGGCTTCGTCGTGCTGGGCATCTTCTCGTTCAGGCAGATCGGCATGGATGGCGCGGTGTATCAGATGCTGAATCACGGCATCACCACCGGCGCGCTGTTCGTGCTGGTGGGCTACCTCTACGAGCGCCGCCACTCGCTGGCCATCGCGGACTACGGTGGCGTGGCCACGGCCGCGCCCTGGCTTTCCACGATATTCATGATCGCCATGCTCTCCAGCATCGGACTGCCCCTGTTGAACAATTTCGTGGGTGAATTCCTGGTGCTGCAAGGCTCCGCGCAAGCCAACTTCCGCTGGACCGTCTTTGCCTCCATCGGCGCGATTCTGTCGGCGTGTTACATGCTGTGGCTCTACCAGCGCGTGTTCTACGGCGAGACGCCCGAGGAGGTGCGGCAGCATGTCTTCGATCTGAAGCCGCGCGAATGGGCCGCCATCCTGCCGCTGATCGCGATGATGGTTTGGATGGGCGTGTATTCGCAATCGTTCCTGCCTGCCGTGCGAAAGGCCTCGGCGCACATTCTGGATCAGACGCAAGTGAACGTCCAGATCCGCGTGCAGGCGCCCGCGGCCCCCATCCTCCGAGCCGCGACCGTAAGGGAGCGGTCCCATGCCCGTTAACTTCGCGCCCGCCGGCGCCGAATACATCCGGTTCCTGCCGGAGATCGTCCTGATTGCGGCCGGCACTTTGCTGATGGCGTTGGACGTCATCCTGCGCAAGCAGTCGCGCGACATTTACGGGCACATCTCGATTGTGGCGCTCGCGGCCGCCATGGCTGCCGCGGTCTTCGCCAACTCCTCGCCCGGGCCGGCTTTCTCCGGCATGCTGGTGGTGGATGGATTCGCCACCTTCTTCCGCGTGCTGGTGATCGGCGTCGGCATCCTGACGGTGCTGTCGTCTTACCGTTTCCTGCAACGCGAGGGCGCGGAGACTGGCGAATATCACGCGCTGCTGCTGTTTTCGATCACGGGCCAGTGCGTCATGGTTTCGGCCGGCGAGTTGATCATGATCTTCATCGGCCTCGAGATCTCGTCCATCTCGAGCTACGTGCTGGCCGGTTATCTGCGCGACGATAAACGCGCCAACGAAGCCGCGCTGAAGTATTTCCTGCTGGGGTCGTTCGCCACCGCCTTCTTCCTCTACGGCGTGGCGGTGGTGTATGGCATGACCGGATCGACCTACCTCGCGGCCATTCGCACGGCCATCGCCGGCGGACCCATGGCGCCCGCCCCGGTGTTCATCGGCGTGGCGCTGGCGTTGATGTTCGTGGGGCTGGCCTTCAAAGTTTCCGGCGCGCCCTTCCAAATCTGGGCGCCGGACGTTTACCAAGGCGCGCCCACGCCGGTTTCCGCGTTCCTGACGACGGGACCGAAAGCCGCGGCCTTCGCCATTTTCTTGCGCATCTTCATGACCGCCTTCCAGCCCATCGCGCGCGACTGGTATCCGCTGGTGTGGGGATCGGCGCTGCTGTCGATGACCATCGGCAACTTCGCCGCGCTCACGCAATCGAACGTCAAACGCCTGCTGGGCTATAGTTCCGTCGCGCAGGCCGGATACGTTCTGGTGGCGCTGGCGGCGCGCTCGCACACAGGCACGGCGGCGGCCATGTTCTACCTGGCGGCGTATGCGTTCATGAATATCGGCGCATTCGCGGTGGTTTCGCATCTTTCGGGGAAGGGCGAGCGCTTCCTCAGCGTGGACGATTTCGCGGGTCTGGGAGTCAGGCAGCCGGGCACGGCCGCGCTGCTGTCGATTTTTCTGCTGTCGCTGATCGGCGTGCCGCTCACCGGCGGCTTTTTCGGCAAGCTTTACATATTCAAAGCCGCGCTCGATTCGCACCTGGTGTGGCTGACGGTGCTCGGGCTGCTGAACAGCGCGGTGGCGGCGTATTACTATCTGCGCATCCTGGTGGCGATGTATATGCGGGAGCCGAGTGCAGCGGCGGCGGAACTCGAGCCACTGCCACTCGGGCTGCGCGCGGCATTGGTCATCCCGGCGCTGGGCACGCTGTTTCTGGGCATCTTCCCAGCATGGGTGCTGGACTTCGCGGTGAAGTCGTCAGTGTTCGCGCGATAGCGCGGGCGCAGCGCCTCACCGAGACGCTTGAGCCTACGCCACCCGGTCCATCTCCAGGAACTCCTGCAGGATCGGATGTAGCCTTACGGAGAGGTGGGCCGGATAGGCATCCGTGGTAGTGTCGACCCTTCCGAGCAGCCATCCACTACATCGAGTTTCCGATGGGGCAGGCGGTTTCGCCCGGCGACGCCCCGCTTTTCAACGGCCTCGGCGCGGGACTTAAGCCCGTTCCCTGCCGGAGCCCACGATCGCCGACCTTCGTCTTCGCCTCCTACCAACGCGAACGGACGAATCGTCGGAACTCCACCACATCTCACTTGATATCGAACAGCTGCCAGTCTACAACCGCTCCCTGGCGAAGATACACATACTCCGAACTGCCAAAATAGACTAGTTGAATCCCGGCAGTTCCCCAGTCGTTTTCGCTTTCCGGGTAGCCGATGGCACATTCAAGCGCACGTCGGCTCATGCCACGAAATATGCTTTCCTTCCTTATTGCCGCCATCTCTCTTGGCGTGAACTTGGGTATTCCGGTAAAGAAATTCCCGTAAGACCCGATGGCCTTGAAAAACTTGGCGCCATCGCTCATGACTTCGCCGCCTAGGTTTTCCATAAAAGCAATGGCTTCTTGACTATTCGGCATGTGAAGCCTAAAAATTACCCCACCACCGCCTTCTGAAGTCATGTCTGCTGAGACTATCTGCAATGGCACGAGCCTCGGAAAATCCGTAATGCGCACTTCTTCAGCCTTGGAATTAAGTGTAGCTCCCTCTGCCATGATGTCCACAGGCGTACCAAGCTTGTAAAGATGGGAGTACGCTACGGCATAAACGCTCCTCCCAATCACTTGTTGTACGACACTCCGCGCCCGCTCATGTGAAGCCTTCAACTGCTCAAGGATCGCCTCAGCCACTGGGTTCCAGGCCGCAATTCGCTCTGATTCCGTTTGCCATGAAAACGTCACGGAATCAAACGTCGCTGGCGTGAACGATCCTTTGTCAAATAGATAATTAACATCACGCTCGGAGTTCTTCGGAAACTCGCACCAGCGAACATCACAAAGGGCAAGAACGAACTCCACGGTCGAGCCGTCCTTTTTACGGACAGTTCCCTTGAGTGCCTCCAAAGTTAGGCTTTGCCCTGAGACGTTCTTCACTACGGCCTGAAAAGCGGGAAGATTCTCTTTTTCCGACTGTCGAAACATTTTCACAGTGGTGATAGTAAGCACTACACTTCCATTTTGGTCTTTCACTTCGAAAGTCTGTCCGAAGGAGGGTGCGGCGAAGAGCAGTTCACCCAGAGCAGTTAGACACACGAGCCGAAGCAGGTTGCACATGGCTGAACCTCCAAAGTGAATACGGTATCGAAAATCAACGCCTGATGCAAGCGTCCTTTTTGGCGCTCTGTTACGCTCCGGGTCATGAAGAACGCAACTGATCGCACTGCCGCCGCCAAGAAAGCGGCTGCGAGGCGAAGCGAAATGCCCCTGCAAACAAGGCGGCTGGGACAAGACAGGCGAATGCCGCTGCCAAGAAGCGCAGCGAAGCGGCGGTGAAGGCTGCTGCCACAAGGAAGGGGACCGGCCCAGGCAGCGCCGGGCAATGTCTCAGTCCACGCGCCGCCCGGAGGTGTGAGTGGGGTCAATGAGTGGACTGCGCCATAGTTTGAAGCTCCGCCGCCGGTGGTGGCGCCGTAGAGCACTCCGCCGCTGCCAATCGCTACGCGTGCGTCGGGATTGGTGCCGTCGCTGCCGCCCGCAAAGCTGTAGAGCACGGCCTGAGTCCACGCACCGACAGGGACGTGGGCGGAGTCAATGAGAACACTGCGCCATACCCCCGTGTTTCCGCCCCCGGTGGTCCCGTAGAGCACGCCGCCGCCGATCACGGCTCCAGCGGGCCCGCCCCCATCGCTACCGTTGGTGAAATTTTAGATCGCGGTCAGCGTCGCCGATGACTGGGCGTCGATGTGAGTAGTGAATTCCAAGGAGCGCCGCCAAAACTATTCCGCAGGCGGTGAGAAGCCTTCGACGGATGCTCATGTCCTTCCCATTCTGGGAACCCCGAGCCGATCAATGGATGTAGTGTCAAGGACGGCCAGTGAACGCCGGGCTCCGCGTGCGACGGTGGGTGGCGCCTCAAACGCGTCAGGCTGGCGCGGATTTGGCAAGCTCGGCGGCGACCTCATCGCGCTCAATGGGCATTTTCAACTCGGTGAAGATGTCGAGAGCCGCCTGGAGCTTATCGCGTTCGACGGTCCGGTCGCCTTGCGCGCGGGCCAGCAGCCCCCAGTTCCAGTAGCAGTACCCGAGGGGGCTTCTCGCGCCCAATTCCAGGCATAGCTTCTCCTCCTTATGGTGCAGTTCCATCGCCTTATCGAGCCGCCCCCAAGCCAGCAGGATCGGCGCTTGGTTCCCATAGCTGCGCTGGAGGCCATCTTTGTCGTCCAGATCCAAGCACAGAGCCTCTTCCTTCTTGTGCAGCGTCATGGCCTCGCCCAGCCGTCCCCAGTCCTTCAGGATCAGCGCTTGATTGCCGTAGCTGAGCTGGAGGCCGTCGTCATCGCCCAGTTTCAGGCACAGCCCCTCCTGGCTCTTAAGCAGTGTCATCGCCTCCTCCAGGCGCCCTTGCGCCTTTAGGACCAGCGCCTGATTCCCGTAGCTGTACTGCAGCCCTTCGTCATCACCCAATTCCAGGCACAGGGCCTCCTCCCTCTTGTGCAGTGCTAAAGCGTCGCCCAGCCGTCCCCAGCTCCGGAGGATGAGCGCCTGGTTCCCGAAGCTGCGCTCAAGACCCTGCTTCGCCTCCGCGTCGTCCGGGCCGCTCCAGAAGCGCTCTCTTCTAATCTCAATGCGCAGTCCCGCGTCGAGCTGGCCGATCCTCCACGCTAGATTAGAGCTCCAATCACAAAGCCGCTCCATCCTCCGCTTGTTCCCGACCTGCCAGAGGTGCTCCAGCGTCGGGATTACGTCCTCCAAGCATTCCTTGCAGTCCAGCCAGCGCTTCTCCCAATCTTCGAACAGTCCCTCCAAAGCTGCGGCGTACCTCTCCTGCAATTCCGGCAGCGGGGCGCTCCGCCGCACGTGCTCGCGGAGCAACGCATGCAATTGAAAACGGCCGCGTCCGCGATCAAGCACCCGGACCAGCGACGAATTAAACAGACGGTTGCTTGCATCGCTCATCTCATGATCGTCGAGGCCCGCTATCCGCGCCGCCAGCGGCCCCCAGAAGCCCTCCGGAGCGCACACTGCCATGGCCTGCAGCAATCTCCGCTCGCGCTCCGGCTGCGTCTGGACAGCTTTCTCCATCACATCCGCCACGCTCCGCAGCTCGCCGAGCCGCAGCCCCAGCGCGGCGTCCTCCACCGGGTCCACGCTGTCGCGGAGCATCGCGGCGCCTACCGCAATCGCCAACGGCAGCCGTTCCACGCGCTCCGCGAATTGGAGCAGCGCCGTACGGTGCTGCGCCACAACGATCTCGCCCAAATACCTCCGGAAGCACATCTCCGCCTCTTGCGGCGAAAAGCTCTCGACCAGTTCGCGGCTGCAGGTCTCCACCCACGGCCAATTCCGCCGCCGGGAAGTCACCAGCACCGAAACCGGTGGCCCTGGCAGGAGTTTCTGCGCGTCATCATACCAGACATCATCGAGCACGAGCAGCGATAGCCGCTCCCTCAGCCACGTCTGCGCGGCTTCCAATTGCACCCCCGGCTGCGCGGACCGAACGTCATCCAGCTTCAGCCGACCCGCCAACTCCACCGCGATCTCTTCAGCAGTGCGCTGGCCGCAGGGCTGGAAGAACACGGCATCAAAGGCGCCCTGGACTCTCCAGGCGAATTTCAACGCTAGAGTCGATTTACCGCAGCCGGGCTCGCCGTGTAGCAGAAACACGCCGGGCTCTTCCACGAGCGCTCCCTCCAAGCGGTCCAAGTAGCGCTCGCGTCCCACGAAGTCCTTGGGCTCATAGGCGAGGAAGAAACGCTGAGCTTTGAAGTGCCCAACCCGGTAAGAATCGGAGAGGGACGTACGCACCCATGACTCGTGCTCCGCCTTGATAGAGGCCAGGCGTTCAACGGTGAAGTAGCTAACCTGATCATCGACCTGTTTGTGGTGCACGTTACAGAGCAGGATTAAGTTCGCGTATTTGTTGCGTTGCTCAGGCGGCAAATCGGAGTGACCACGAGGTCCGTCGGTTTGCTCGGCAACGATGTGGGCGGCTTCGCCGACCAGTGACGGGTCGTCTGCATCGAGTGGTGGGTCAAGAACGAGTTCTCGTCGGCACTCCGGCAGTGAGCACCTCGACGCTGCTCGGCCCCACAACATGCGGTTCGTTTTGATGCTTAGAGCCATGCCGTTTTTCCTTGATTATACTTCGAACACGCGAGTCACGGTGTGGCGGCTTGCTGGCGCAGCCGTCAGTTCCTTCGCGTTGCTACCATCCGACCCGAGGTAAGGTCACGGCGCTACCGACAATGCCTGGCATCAGGCCGGCTGTCAACATGGCGTAGTTGCGCTTGGAAGAAATGAGCCACGTCTGCCTTCTTAAAATGACCCAGGTAGTCCGTGGCTAATCAGACGATCCGCGTGCAGGCGCCCGCGGCCCCGGCAGAGGTGGTGGCGCGTGCCCGTTAGCATGGCGCCCGCCGCCGTCGAATACATCCGGTTCCTGCCGGAAATCGTGCTGATCGCCGCCGGCACGCTGCTGATGGCGTTGGACGTCATCCTGCGCAAACAGTCGCGGGATATCTACGGGCACATCTCGATTGTGGCGCTTGTAGCCGCCATGGCGGCCGCGGTCTTCGCCAACTCCTCGCCCGGGCCGGCTTTCTCCGGCATGCTGGTGGTGGATGGATTCGCCACCTTCTTCCGCGTGCTGGTGATCGGCGTCGGCATCCTGACGGTGCTGTCGTCTTACCGTTTCCTGCAACGCGAGGGCGCGGAGACTGGCGAATATCACGCGCTGCTGCTGTTTTCGATCACGGGCCAGTGCGTCATGGTTTCGGCCGGCGAGTTGATCATGATCTTCATCGGCCTGGAGATCTCGTCCATCTCGAGCTACGTGTTGGCCGGTTATCTGCGCGACGATAAACGCGCGAACGAAGCGGCGCTGAAGTATTTCCTGCTGGGGTCGTTCGCCACCGCCTTCTTCCTCTACGGCGTGGCGGTGGTATATGGCATGACCGGATCGACCTACCTGGCGGCCATTCGCACGGCGATCGCCGGCGGACCCATGGCGCCCGCCCCCGTGTTCATCGGCGTGGCGCTGGCGTTGATGTTCGTGGGGCTGGCCTTCAAAGTTTCCGGCGCGCCCTTCCAAATCTGGGCGCCGGACGTTTATCAGGGCGCGCCCACGCCGGTTTCCGCGTTCCTGACGACGGGACCGAAAGCCGCGGCCTTCGCCATATTCCTGCGCATTTTCATGACCGCCTTCCAGCCGATTGCGCGCGATTGGTATCCGCTGGTGTGGGGATCGGCGCTGCTCTCGATGACCATCGGCAACTTCGCCGCGCTCACGCAATCGAACGTCAAACGCCTGCTGGGCTATAGTTCCGTCGCGCAGGCCGGATACGTTCTGGTGGCGCTGGCCGCGCGCTCGCACACAGGCACGGCGGCGGCGATGTTCTACCTGGCGGCGTATGCGTTCATGAATATCGGCGCATTCGCGGTGGTTTCGCATCTTTCAAGGAAGGGCGAGCGCTTCCTCAGCGTGGACGATTTCGCGGGTCTGGGAGTCAGGCAGCCGGGCACGGCCGCGCTGCTGTCGATCTTTCTGCTGTCGCTGATCGGCGTGCCGCTCACCGGCGGTTTTTTCGGCAAGCTTTACATCTTCAAAGCCGCGCTCGATTCACACCTGGTGTGGCTGACGGTACTCGGCCTGCTGAACAGCGCGGTGGCGGCGTATTACTATCTGCGCATCCTGGTGGCGATGTATATGCGGGAGCCGAGTGCAGCGGCGGCGGAACTCGAGCCACTGCCACTCGGGCTGCGCGCGGCATTGGTCATCCCGGCGCTGGGCACGCTGTTCCTGGGCATCTTCCCCGCGTGGGTGCTGGACTTCGCGGTGAAGTCGTCGGTGTTAGCGAGATAGCGCGGCCGAAACTACGCCACCCGGTCCATCTCCAAAAACTTTAGCACGACCGGATGTAGCCCATGGAGAGGTGCGCCGGATAGGCCTCCGTGGTACCGGGTGTCGACCATTCCGAGTAGCCATCCACTACATCGCGTTTCCGCTAGGCGATGGGGCAGGCGGTTTCGCCCGCCCACGCTTTTCAACGGCCCCGGCGCGCGACCTAAGCCCGTTCCCTGCCGGAGCCCACGCGCCGGATTTGCGCCGCGGGCCACTACGCCGCCGCGTCATACTGGTAGTTTGTCCGCCCATCCCATCAAACCGCCACGCCACGTGTGGGCTCAGTGGATCGGCCCGGAGACGCTCATCTCGCAGGTCCGCGGCACGGCGCCATTTCTTGAACCGCGCCTGCCCGCCACCGAGCCCGGCCGTCTCATCGAACTCGGCCACTCGGCCGACGGCTTCCTGCGCATTCTCGCCAATTGGGAGAATATTCTGCGCACCGACCTCCACCCCGAGGAGCAGTTGCAGGACTACTTCGCCTTATGCCTGGCCTGTCATCACGCTACCGTCGCCACGTTCGTGCCTACCGACGTAGATACCAAAATCCGCGGTATCGTCTGGCGCGAGTCGCGCGACCCCGATGTACTGCGGCCCATGCTGCGCTTGGCCCTCGCCTCCCGCGCCTGGACTGAAGATGGTATCTCCACCCGCGCCATCCGCGGCGTTAGCGGCCACAACGGCGAACAGTGGAGCGCCATTGCGGGCGGCCTGGGCTACCTGCTCGAACTTGGCGATACAGGTTCCGCCGAGGAAGCGCAAGCCGCCATCGAAGCCGAGATCGACCGGGAACAGGCGGTCTTTGATGAATGCGCCGCCGAGGGGGACGCCGAACTCGACCTGTTGCGCCTCTCTATGACCCTGGCGCACAACCGCGGCGACCTGACTCAAGGGATGGGTTTCTGGAAGCGTACCGCGCTTACGGCGCCGGTCATGGAACATCTCTCCCAGCGCGGCCGCTTCTCCCTCGCCGTTCGGATGTATGAATTCACCGGCCTGTCGGCCGAAGGTCACCGGCACTATCCCCTGCGCGCGGTGAAGGTGCTGCGCCGCTCGCCGGCTACACTGCTGCCGCTGTGCCCGTTTCTGGACGAGTGGGGCGGCGTGGTGGCACAACTCGAAGAGAGCCACGAAGTGCTGGCAGGGCTGGTGAGCGGTTGTCACAAGGTACAGGGCCAGCAAGGCTACTACCGCGCAATCTCCGGCATGCGCACTGCCTCCTCAGGCGCGTTCGACCGCGCGGCCGCGCGCATGCCCAACGCCGCGCAGCGTTTGCTCCGCGGTGCCGAACTGCGCAAGATTATCGACGTACCCCGCGTTTCCTTCGAATCCATGATGCGCAAGCGCACCCGCACTGCCTTGGGAATGTTCAGCGGAATCCGCTGACGTGCAACCACGATGGGGTCCCCCGGCGCGTGGACAGCGACCTTGCGTGCATACCGAGTAGCGGGTCTCCCATTCGCTACACTCGACTTATGCTCCTCTGCCCGGTTCGCGGTTGTCACATGGCCCTGGTGCATGAGGAGCGGCGCCTGATCTGCCCGCGCGGACACTCGTTCGATGTCGCGCGTAGCGGATACATTAATCTACTCCAGCCGCAGGAGCGGCGATCAAAGCAGCCGGGCGACACGGCGGCTGCAATCGCTGGGCGGCGGCGATTGCACGATAGCGGCGTCACCCAACCGCTGCTACAGGCGGTCGCGGAGATTATGGCCGCATCGCCCGCCGACATCGTTCTCGATGCCGGCTGCGGTGAAGGTTTCTACCTCGGCACCATCGCGCGGCGGACCGGCTTCCTGGCGCATGGCGTCGACATCTCGATTCAGGCGGTGGATGCGGCGGCCCGGCGCTACCCGGGATGCGAGTGGATCGTGGCCAATGCGGATCGCTTCGTGCCGTATGCCGACCGCTCGTTCTCTATCGTCATGTCGATCACCGCGCGGATGAATACGCGCGAATTCCAGCGTGTCCTGCGCGGCGACGGGCGCCTCCTCGTCGTCCTTCCCGCCCGTGAGGACCTCGTCGAGTTGCGCGGCGTGGGCCGCGACCGCGTGGCCCGAACCGTCGATGAATTGGCACACGCCTTCACGCTGGTCAATCAGCGTTGCGTTGCCACCGCGGCAGATCTGGACGCTGCCGGTGTGCAAGATGTCCTGCATTCGATTTACCGGCCAAAGCAACCGCAGCCGGCCAAGGCGATGCGAGTGACGTTCAGTCTGGATCTGTTGCTGTTTCGCCAAAGCTCATCCGCGGCGGCCGCGCGGCGCAAGTAATGATGCGGCGCCAGATGCGGTGGCCTGGGAGGTCGTGTCGGAGGTACGCCGCGATGCGGGCGGAAGTAGCTACCGATAACGCGGCATAATGCCGCAGGCTAGAGAGCAGGCGCCGCTAAAAAAACGCATGCGCCACACCGCTCCGCGGCGCGGAGGTATCCGGCCTTTTCAGCAAACATGCGCCCGAAAGCCGCCCTACTGCACAAACGCAACTTTTCAATGAACTTCGACGAAGCGGGATATCACCCCACCCGCGAGCGTTGCACTGATCGATGTCCGTTCGGCATTGTTGCCACGAGTGACGTGGGGCTGCCAAGACTTCGTAATCGATCACGTGATTTCCGCCAAGACGCGGCGGTGAAAGGCGCAGAGGAAGCGGGTGTTGCGCCTTCACGCGAAGAGCCACGCCATGAATCCGACGCTGCACCAACAGCACCGCCAACCGCCATTGCTATGGGGCCTAAAGCTGCACCCACCTGTATACCCAAGCCAGCCAGGGTCCGTCGGGGGCCTCGGGTGTATCGGCAGGAGACCCATGCTGCCCGGCTGTGAGTTGGTCGGGCGAAAACCGCAGGTGAATATCAAACTTACCTGCGACACCGTTTTTATTGATCGCTTGGCGATCCAACATGAGGCTGAGCAACCCGGAAAGCTCCGTTAGCCCGCTCCCTTCCTGTATACCGTCGTCAGCGTGCCACTCGGGGTGATTTTGAAGATCGTGCCACTGCCCGCCCCGCCCTGCGAAGTAGTCCCGTAGAGGTCCCACTGGTGGCCTGGACCAGCGCCGGTGGCCTGGACCAGCGCCGCCCGCCACCAATGCCGCTCCAACGCACTGCTGGTCCGCCGCCTCGATTCAATGCCCCTGCTTGGCGGCGCCGAGCCGCTTTTCCAGATCCGCAATTCTGGCTTCCTGAAATCCCGGTTCCACGGACTTCGCAATCGTCAGCGCCTTTTGGTAATAACGGGCCGCGTCGTCAGGTTGGCCGCTCGCCTCGGTCGCTTGTCCCAGCATGTCGTTTACGGCCGCGGAGTCCGGCGCCAGCGCTTCCGCCTGCCGCGCTTCGGAAAGCGCGTCCGGCGCATTCTTTCCACGGAGGAGATCTCCCGCTTTTTGGACATGTCGCAGCGCCGCCGCCAGCGGAATTTCGAAATGTCCGTCGTATACGAACACGCCATAGTCGATGACCGCGGCCGGCTTCAGTTTCTGGAACTGTCCATAAGGATTGAGGGGGCCTGTGCCGGTTTCGAACCCGGAAAGAACGGCGGCGCTGATCAGCACGGTGCCATCGATCGCGGGCGGTGTGTCCGGGGTTTGATACTCGGCCGTAAGCAGCGGTGTGCAAGGAATGCCGAACGAGCGGAAGTCCATCATCGCCTGGTTGAAATAAGCGAACCAGCAGTTCTTGATCCCCCGCCCGTCCACATACCGCCTGACGGCATTGAGCTGCTGGCCCCATTCGGAACTGGAGTCGCTAACGTACTTGTAGCTGTTCGCCGGGCCGCCGAAGGCCTCATTGGTGTAGGAAATGTAAGCGGGGTAAGCATGCAGCACCGAGCCGGCCTGAAAGACTAGCAGAGCAGCTACCGCGTAAATCCAGATGCGGTTTCGCTGCATCAGAGACCAGGCTGCCCCGGCGATCGGAACGGAGAGGAAGACATAGACTGGAAGGATGTGCCGCACGCCGATATTCATCCCTCCAGTCACGGCGAAAGCCATGAAGACCACGGCGGATATCCCCATGTAGAGAATCCCCCGCGAGAGCCGGACGGCGCCGATGGCGACCGCACCGGCGCTGATAACCAGCAGGATGAGAAACGTTAGGCTCGACTTGATGAGCAGGGTAATGGGGAAGTAGAACCAGACCGCGTGCGGGTAAGCCACGCCCATCAGGTAGCTGGTGTACGACTTGGCCTGGCAAAGAATGTTGGCGAAGGCGTAGGTATAGGGCGCGGGCAAAAGATGCAGCCTGTCGATCTCGCCGAGCAGTCTGCCCTCCAAGGCGGATGGCACTCGATCAAGTTGCGTCTGCATGGGAGGATTGAACGGCACAGCGTCGCCCGGAGCGTAACGGAAGCCGTAGGCGCCCCAAAGGATCGTCATCGAGATCGCAAAAATTACTGCCAACGCGAGCGCCAGACGCAAGGCGTGCCTGCCGGCGCGGATGGGTGGAGCAGCGGGCTCTAGCTTTCCGCGCCAAAAAACCTCAACGATCGCGAGCACGCCCATCGTCGGGAACAGCAGGATTGCGCTGTGTTTGGCGGCGATCGCCAGCCCCACGATGACGCCGGTGGCGATCAGCCGCCACGCCGCCGGTGACTTCACGTACCGGTAGAAGGCGTAAATTGCCCAGAACATGAGGCATGCGTTCCCCGCGTCCAAGGTAGCGAGGGCGGAATGCCCCATGAGTGTAGGGTCGAAGGCTATGAGGGCGAGCGCGATCAGCCCGGCGCCCACGCCGAACATATCCAGCGCCGCCGAAAATACAAGCAACGCCAACACCACCGTGAAGACCATAGCAGTCATCCGCGTGCGGAACAGAATGGCGTTCGTGTCGTTCTGGAAGACAAGAGCTTTGCCCCCCTGAAATTCCAGGTTGTCGTATGTGCGCTCCCCGCCGGGCAGATCGCCCGTGATGGGTGGTTCTGGCAAGTTCATCCCGAGGATGGAGAGGGTAAAAAAACTCGTGATGAGGGGCGGATTCAGGAGGACGTAACCATGCTTCCATTGTAGATACCCGGCGTAAATATGAAACGGCTCATCAAAGGTAGCCGAGTTGGCGCGCGCCATCAGAACGAGTTGCAGAACAATGACCAGGAGAAGGACGGCGACGCCGCAGAAAACGAGGGGCTGACGATTCGCTGATTTCATGAAACCTACACAAGCCGACGCAACGGCCAGTCCAGGGAAGGTTCAAGCGGTACCTGGATGATTGGAAGCGACAGTGTATCATGAGTGTATCGTGGCGCTTCTTTGGGCACCGGAGCGCCGAACATACACAAGACGAGCGATGACGGCTCTGCCTACCCGGTTAATTCCCAAAAGCTCATCCTCGGGATTTGGAACTAATCGACCGCCTGCGCGATAATCTCAAGCATGGATCAATTGCTGCGCGATCTGCGTCACGCCTTGCGCGTGTTCAGGCGGAGTCCCGGATTCACCATCGTCGCCATCGCGGCGCTGGCTCTGGGTATCGGCGCGAATACTGCCATCTTTTCGGTGATCAACGCCGTCCTGCTCGAGCCGCTGCCGTATCCGGAATCGAACCGGATCATGTGCATCGAGCGGCAATTCCCGCAAGAGACGAGCAGATCGTCATCTATTCCGAAGTTCAACGCGTGGAAAAAGAATGACGTTTTCGGGGCCATGGCCGTGTACGATATCGGCGGTCCGGGCATGAACGTCGGCGGCGAAGATCATCCGGAACAGGTGAAAGGCATCCATGTTTCGTCCGAATATTTTCGCGTTTTCGGTGTCTCGCCGGTGATCGGCCGCACCTTCACCGCGCAGGAAGACGTGCCCAACGGTCCGAAGCTCGCGGTCATCGGTTATAAGCTGTTCAGCCGGCGCCTGGGCAGCGACATGCGCGCCATCGGCTCGCCTTTGCTCATCGGCGGCGAACCGACGGTGGTGATAGGCGTCATGCCGGCCAACTTCACGTCCGATCCTCCCGCGGATATCTTCATTCCCTTGCAGCCCGATCTCAACAGCACCAATCAGGGACATTACTTATTTGTCGCCGCGCGGCTCAAGCCCGGCGTCTCAATCGAAAGGGCGCGCGCGCAGATGAAAATCGCCGGCGAGCGGTTCCGGCAAGCGAATCCGGCTTGGATGGAGAAAACGGAAAGTGTCGCCGTGGTTCCGTTGCAAGAGGTGGAAGTGGGCGACGTGAGATTGCCGTTGTTGATCCTGCTGGGCGCGGTGGGCTTCGTGCTGCTGATTGCCTGCGCCAACGTAGCCAATCTGCAGCTTGCGCGCGCCTCCACGCGGCAGCGTGAGATGGCCATCCGCACCGCCATCGGCGCGAGCCGCATGCGCATCGTGAATCAACTGCTCACCGAAAGCGTGTTGCTGGCGGCCGGCGGCGGCGTTCTGGGATTCCTGATCGGGGCGTGGGGAGTGCATGCGTTGTTGGCCATCGCGCCCGCCACCCTGCCGCATGTGAACGACGGTCTTGGCGGCAGCGCCGTCTCCGCGCTGGATTGGCGCGTGCTGGCATTCACGCTGGCGATATCGCTCGCCACCGGAGTTTTGTTCGGACTGTTTCCGGCCGTGCACGTGGCGCGCGTGGACGTGAATTCATCGCTGAAAGATTCCAGCGGACGCTCCGGAACCGGCCGCCACTCGAATCGCGCCCGCAGTTTCCTGGTGGTCGGCGAGATCGCCCTCGCCGTGATCCTGCTGGTGGGCGCGGCACTCATGATCCGCACCTTTGCCAGCTTGAAATCGGTCGATCCGGGATTCGATCCGCATCATATCCTGACGCTGCAAACGTCGCTGTTGGGCGGCCAGTACGGCGCCACGGCCAAAGTCGACAATCTGATTCGGCAGATGACGCCGCGTCTCGAATCGCTGCCGGGCGTAACCGCCGCTGCTTCGGCCATCATGCTGCCGACTGAAGGCGGTGAAGGCGGTTTGGATCTGCCTTTCAATATTACCGGCAAGCCGCCTTCGAAAGGCGATAAATACAATGGCGACGAGCAATGGCGGTCGGTATCGGCGCACTATTTCGCCGCGTTCAAGATTCCTCTGAAGCGCGGGCGCGTTTTCAC
>Ga0302326_10002827_pt1 | contig 41771 bp, 32 predicted proteins | sample Palsa_T0_3_FD_202264 | JGI IMG/M metagenome (GOLD analysis project Ga0302326, IMG submission 202264) | Peat permafrost microbial communities from Stordalen Mire near Abisko, Sweden - Palsa_T0_3 | ecosystem: Environmental > Terrestrial > Soil > Palsa > Peat permafrost | place: Sweden: Abisko...
GAATCGTGACGGTGACGTCCGAGGTCATCGTGGGCACGCGAACTTCGCCGCCGAGCACCAAATCGTAAATCGAAACCGGTAAGTCGACGTACAGATCGTCGCCTTTGCGTTCGAAGCCGGCTTCGGGCTGCAAGCGGACGACCAAGAACAAATCTCCGCTCGGACCGCCGCCGCTGCCGCTCGCGCCTTGACCGCGCAAGCGAATGCGCTGCCCGTCGCGCACCCCACGGGGAATGGTGACGTCGAACCGCTTCGGCGTGATGATGCGGCCCGTGCCGTGGCACTGTGGACAGATCTGCCCGTTGAGAACGCCGGAGCCGCCACAGAGCGGGCAATTGTCCTCGATCTGAAGCGAAATCGGCTTCGAGCCGCCCGCGTAGGCTTCACGAAGCGATACGTCGAGAGTCGTCTCGAGATCTCCGCCGCGGCGTCCGGCCGAAGGGGCGCTCGACGCGGTCTGCGGCCGCCGGCCGATGCCGGAGAAGAAGAGGTCGAAAAAATCGGAAAAACCGCTGGCATCGCCGGTGGCGAAACTTTGCTCGCCAAACGGATTTGGGTTCGCACTTTGGGCGCTGCGGTACTGGCGCTGTGCCTCGGCTTGCTCCGCGGCGCGCGACCAATCACTGCCGAGCGCGTCGTATTTCTTGCGCTTTTCGGCATCGCCCAACACCTCGTAGGCCTCGGAGATCTCCTTGAATCTCTCCTCGGCCTCTTTGGTGTTGTTCGGGTTGGCGTCGGGATGCCACTTGCGCGCGAGCTTGCGGTACGCCGATTTGATGTCTTTTTGAGCGGCGTCTTTGGCGACGCCTAAGACCTTGTAATAGTCCTTGTAATTCAAACGACGTTACGCGCCGGCGTTGTCCGGCTCCGGCGTTGCCTTTCTTGCGACGACCACAAGCGCCGGTCGCAGAAGCTCTTCTCCGAGCCGGTAGCCGCGCTGGGCTTCTTCGAGAACGACATCGTCGTCGTGCTCGCTGCTCTCGCGCGTCGCAATGGCTTCGGCAACGCGCGGGTCGAATGGTTTGCCGACGACTTCAAGGGTGCTGACCTGTTCGCTTGCGAGCAGGTTCTCGAAGCCTTTGATCGTGGCGTTGAGTCCTTCACGCAGCGCCTCGCCGTCTTCGAAGGCAAGCGCGCGCTGTAAGTTGTCGAGTACCGGCAAGAACTTGCCGAGCAGCTGCTTGCGCCCGCTTTGCAGGCGTTCGTCAGCGATGCGCTGGGCACGCTTGCGCACGTTTTCGATCTCTGCGCGCGCGTAGGCCAGTTCGCTCAGCCGGTCTTGGGCCAGGGCCTGCGCCGCAGCGAGCTGCGACGCAGGATCTGGTTGAGCTTCCGGTTCAGACGCGACGGGGTCCGTTGCTTCTGTTTCCATGACCGCGGGTTATTTCGTTTCTTTGAATTCCGCGTCGATCACGTCGTCGGCGGAAGGGGCCGTATGCTCCTGCGCTGACGCTTCATCGTGCGTGGCACCGTTGGTCGAGGGGCCCGGACCGGCTGCTGCGCCCGTCTTTTGATAGAGCGCTTCTGCCAGTTTGTACGAGGCCTGTTCCAGCTTCTCGGTTCCCGCCTTGATCTCGGCCGCGGTGCCGTTTGCACTGAGGGTCTGCAACTCGGCGAGCGCGCCTTCGACGTCGGCCTTGGCAGCTGCGTCGAGCTTGTCGCCGATCTCCTTGAGCGACTTCTCGGTCGAGTAGATGAGGCTCGAGGCGTGGTTGCGGATTTCGGCCTCTTCTTTTTTGCGCGCATCTTCCGAAGCGCTGGCCTCGGCGTCGCGGACCATGCGGTCGACTTCATCCTTCGAAAGGTTGGTCGAAGCGGTGATCGTGATCGTCTGTTCCTTACCGGTACCGAGGTCCTTGGCCGAGACGTTCACGATGCCGTTGGCATCGATGTTGAACGTGACTTCGACCTGCGGGATACCGCGCGGCGCAGCCGGGATGCCCTCGAGACGGAACTGCCCGAGGCTCTTGTTGTCGCGCGCCATCTCGCGTTCGCCTTGGAAGATCGAGATGTCGACCGACGTCTGACCGTCTTCGGCGGTCGTGAAGACCTGCGATTTCTTGGTCGGAATCGTCGTGTTGCGCTCGATCAGCTTGGTGAACACGCCGCCCAGGGTCTCAAGACCAAGCGACAGCGGGGTCACGTCGAGCAGAACGACGTCGCGAACTTCACCGGCGAGCACGCCGGCCTGAATCGCGGCACCGATCGCCACGACTTCGTCGGGGTTGACCGACTGATTGAGTTGCTCTTTGCCCGTGAGCTTCTTGACGAGATCTTGCACGAGCGGCATGCGGGTCGAGCCGCCGACCATGACGATCTCGTCAATTTGATTCAAGTCGATCTTGGCATCGGCGAGCGCAGCCTTGAACGGGCCGACCATGCGATCGGTCAGATTGCTGACGAGCCGCTCGAATTCAGCCCGCGCGATCGTGAGATCGAGGTGCTTGGGCGTGCCGCTCGGATCCATCGTGATGAACGGTAGATTGATCGTCGTCTGCGTGAGCGTCGAGAGTTCGATCTTCGCCTTCTCAGCGGCTTCGGTTAAGCGCTGAAGGGCTTGCTTGTCGCCGGAAAGATCGATGCCCTGATCCTTGCGGAACTCGGCAACGATCCACTCGACCAGCCGCTCGTCGTAGTCGTCGCCGCCGAGGTGCGTGTCGCCGTTGGTCGACTTCACTTCGAAGACGCCGTCGCCGACTTCGAGGATCGACACGTCGAACGTGCCGCCGCCGAGGTCCCAAACGAGAATCGTCTCGTTGCCCTTTTTATCGAGACCATAGGCGAGTGCAGCGGCCGTCGGCTCGTTGATGATGCGCAAAACGTCGAGGCCGGCGATGCGTCCTGCATCTTTGGTCGCTTGGCGCTGCGCGTCGTTGAAATACGCCGGCACGGTGATGACGGCTTTGGTGACGCGGTCGCCGAGATACGTCGACGCGTCGTTGACGAGCTTTTGCAGAACCATCGCCGATATCTCTTGCGGCGTGTAGTCCTTGCCGTCAATTTTGACTTTGAAATCCGTGCCCATATGCCGTTTGATCGATTTGATCGTGCGGTCCGGGTTGGTCACGGCCTGGCGCTTTGCCAGTTGCCCCACGAGACGTTCGCCGGTCTTCGTAAAGGCGACGACCGACGGGGTAGTGCGACTCCCTTCGGAGTTCGCGATGACGGTGGGCGTTTGCCCCTCCATCACGGCGACGACGGAATTCGTCGTGCCGAGGTCGATGCCGACCACTTTTGCCATTAATTAAATCCTCTCTCCGAGCGTCGTGGACCATCTGCACGCGAGCCTTGGCTCGCGACCCGGGTTGCCCCGGCTTCGCCTTGCCGCTTATCGACAACGTCTGGATGCGCCGTGCTAAAGTCCGGCGCGATAACTGTTTCCGCTAACTAGAATACAAAAAGCGGTACGGAAGGTTTCGCCCTCACGCACCGCTATTTAGCGAGCCCCCGGTTTTCCGGTTTACGGAGAGTTGGGGTCTTGGCCGCCTTGGTCTTGCTGTTGCTGCTGGGGAAGAGCGTCGCTGACGTTGGCCGGCCGCTCCTGGACCTTGATGCTGACGAGCTTTTTCACGCCCGCGCTCCAGACTTCCAGGTTGATCGTGGATCCGGGCTTGGTGTCCTTGATCGCCTTGACCACTTCGTCGTTGGTCGTGACGTTCTGGCCGTTGACTTTTTGGATCACGTCGCCAGGCTGTAAGCCGGCTTCGTCGGCGGGGCCGCCCTGGACGACCTGCGCCACCGCGACGCCCTTGCCGCGATAGTTGAGCTGAACGCCGAGGTCCGGCGTAACCGTTTGGAGGGCGGCGCCGATGAAGCCGGTGTTCGTGCCCTGATGGATGCCTGGGTTCTTTTCGAGGATCGCGACCTGGTCGCGAACGGTCGAGGCCGGGATCGCGAAGCCGATGCCCTGGGCGCCGGCTTGCGGGTTGGCGGTCGACTGGTTCACGCCGATCATGCGCCCCTCGATATCGATCAGGGGGCCGCCCGAGTTGCCCGGGTTGATCGGCGCCGAGGTCTGAAGCAGACCCTTGAAGCTGATCTCGCCGCCGCCGCCGTCGCTGCCGATCGTTTCGTCGCGGTTGAAGCCCGAGACGACGCCGAGCGAGACGGACTGCTTGAGCTCGAACGGCTCGCCGATCGCGATCGCCCACTGGCCGGACTGGACCTTGTTCGAGTCGGCAATCTCGACCGGCGGCGGCACCTTCGTATAATTCTCGACTTTGACGATCGCCAGATCAGCGCCGATGTTCTCGGAGAGAACGTGGCCCGGAACGCGGTCGCCATTTGCGAAGACGACCTGGATCGACGAGACGTTGGCTCCGTTGGGCGGGTGGACGACGTGGGCGTTGGTGACGATCAGGCCGCCGTCACCGGTCCGCGAGTAGACGAAGCCTGACCCCGATGCGCGGGCGCGGTAGCGTTGCACGCGTTCGGGGGCGCCCTGTTGCCCGAAGAACTGCGAGAACGGATCGACCGGAACGACCTGCTGGCCGTTGACCGTCACGTTGAGGGCAACGACCGAGGGAGCGACGCGCTTGACGGCCGAGATAATTCGCTCCTGGTCGTCGCCTCCGCTCGGGATCGGCGCTGCGTAGACCGACGGCGGCGTATTCCCGGGGCCGGCAATGCCCGCGAAATGGGTGCTGGCATAGAGCATCATCGAAAAACTTCCGACGATCGCTCCGATAAGACCGACGATCAAGGTCGGTAGGATGCGGTTATGCATGATGCGTTCTCGTTTTCTCCTCCGGGCGGGCAGTACTCGGCGATGACCTACTCGGTAAAACGCCCGAAGTCACGCCTCGAGAGTAACTTTCCCCTGATTTTTAATAAAGCACGGCGGAGCCGTGCGCCGTTTAGTAAAGCACGGCGGAGCCGTGCGCCGTTTAGTAAAGCACGGCGCAGCCGTGCGCCGTCTGCTGATTTGCCCACCTAGGGTACCGGGCTTTCCTGGGAAGGGCCTTCGGGCGCCGGCGGGCCGTCGGCGACGATCCGGCCGTCGCGTAGGGAAATAACCCGTCCGGCGTGGCGCGCGGTTTCGGGATCGTGGGTCACCATGATGACCGTGCGCCCGGCTGCGTTGAGCTGACCGAAGAGCGCCATGATCTCCTCGCTCGTCTGCGAGTCGAGATTGCCGGTCGGTTCGTCGGCCAGCAGCACGGCCGGGTTGTTGACGAGTGCGCGCGCGATTGCTACGCGCTGCTGCTGACCACCCGAAAGCTCGCTTGGCTTATGAGCGCCGCGGTCGGCCAGCCCGACCTCGGCCAGCACCCGCTGCGCGGCCGCCTCGCGCTCGCGCCGCCCGACCCCCGCATAGAAGAGCGGCAGGGCCACGTTTTTGACGGCGTTCGTGCGCGCGAGCAAATTGAAGCCCTGAAACACGAAGCCGAGCTTCTTTAAACGGATGGCAGCGAGCGCGTCGTCGTCGAGGGTCGCCACGTCGATGCCGTCGAGCCGGTAGCTGCCGCTGGTCGGGCGGTCGAGACAACCGATCAGATTCATCAATGTCGACTTGCCCGAACCCGACGGTCCCATGATCGCGACGTAATCGCCCGGCGCGATTTCGAAACTGACGCCCGCCAGAGCTTGCACGTCGAGCGCGCCCGACTTATAGGTCTTGGTCACGTCGCGAATCGCGATCGCTTGACCCGCGCTCTCACTCATAGCGGAGCGCTTCGATCGGGTCGAGCCGCGCGGCCCGGTAAGCGGGATACGTCCCGAACACGAGCGTGACCAGCGTCGCGAAGCCGACCGCGATCCCAACCGACTGCAACCACGGAATCGAGGGGACGACCCCGGAGATCGCGACCAGCGCGAAGCGATCGACGAGCGCTCCGATCGCAAGGCCGAGCACAAGCCCAATCCCGCATCCGGTGAGCGACAGCAGCAGCGCCTCGATAAAAAACTGTAAGAGGACTTGAAAGCGGGTCGCACCGATCGCTTTACGCACGCCGATCTCGCGCGTCCGTTCGGTCACCGAAACGAGCATGATGTTCATGATCCCGATACCGGCAACGAGCAGCGACACGGCGCCGATCATCGCGACGACGAGCGTCAGGCCGGCGAAGATCCCGTCGATGACCGTCGAGAACGATCTGCGGTCGAATGTTTGATACTCGGAGCGGCCGGCTTTGGCGACCTTGAAATACGCGATCACCGCTTTTTCGGTCTCGGCCATCCGGTCTGGATCGGCCACGATGAAGCGCGCCGAAAGAACCGGGCGCGAACGCAGGTACTCCGCTTCGTAGGTCGTGTACGGGATCGAGATATCGCCGCCGAAATTGACCGGCAGGATACCTTGCGTCGGCCGCCCTTCCACCCCGACGACGACGTAACGCCGATCCGCGAACCGGACGCTTTCGCCGACCGGATCGCCGCCTTCGGGAAAGAGCCGCTGGTAGGCGAGATTGGTGAGCACGCACACGTGGGCGCTGGTCGCGACCTCATCGGCCGAAAGATAACGTCCGTAGAGGAGCGGCACCGCTGCCAGCTTGACGTTCGTGTCGTCCGAGATCGCCAGGCGCGCGCGGTGATGCCCGAAGGTGACGATCCGGGGGACGTTTCCGGCCGGAAAGGCGACGACGATATTCGGTATCAGACGGCGTGCACGCTCGACGTCTCGATAGTCGAACGCGGCTCGCGAGAAGTCTCCTTGACGAGCATTCGGAAAGATGAAGAAGCTGTGGTCGTCGAGGCTGCCGAGCACACCGTTGACGGCACCGGCCATGCCTTTGCCCAAGACCGAAATCGCAATGACGGCCGCGACGCCGACGATCAATCCAAGGATCGTCAGCAGCGAACGCGTGCGGTGTCCGAGCAGAACGCCGGCCGCTTCGGTAAAAAACTGGGCCATGATCCTCACGAGCGCAGTGCTTCGATCGGATCGAGCTTGCCGGCGCGCACGGCCGGGTACGTTCCGAAGAGCACCCCGACGAGCGTCGAGAAGCCGACGGCAACCGATACGATCGTGATCCACGGAATCGTGCCGGGACCGAGAAACGCCGCCAGGAGCCCGTATGCAAGCAACAGCGCGGCGATGCCGAGCAGCATCCCGGTTGCGCCGCCGATCAGTGAGAGAATGACCGCTTCCATCAGGAACTGCGTCGTGATGTCCTTGCCGCTGCCGCCGATCGCTTTGCGAATTCCAATTTCGCGCGTGCGCTCCGAGACCGACACGAGCATGATGTTCATGATGCCGATGCCCGCAACCACCAGGGCTACGCCGCCGATCGCGGCCAGACCGTAGCCGACGACGCTGACCGTCTTTTCAAAAGCTTGCAAGAACGCGAGCGCGTCCTGGACTTGATAGGCGGCGCGCGGCCCATGGATGTGGTGCAGCGTTGCTTCGGCCGCGTCGGTCGCTTGCGCCAAAGTTACGCCTGCCTTCATATAGATGTTGAGCGTGTCGACCGGTCCCGGCGCGAGATCGTGAAAGGTCGAGTGCGGGATCTCGATGTAGTCGGCCTGGCCGACCGCGCTGAAAATGCTCGCCTTGAACTGGTCGTAGACGCCGATCACTCGAAAGCGCACGCCGTTGATGCGCATGATGCGGCCGACCGAAAAGCTGCCGCGCCCGAACAGCCGCTCTTCAAGCGGTTGGCTGATCAGGCAGACGCGCGCATCGTCGTCGACGTCCTGGGCTCCGATGCGCCGGCCTTCGCGCAAGGTAAGGCTATCGAAGTGGACCTGGTCGGTGCTCGAAACGGTCGTCGCGTATTTGACGTTTCCCGCGCGCAACTCGTAAACCCGCGCGTAGTCGGGAAAGACGTAGCTGAAAATGCCGGCATGTTCGTTTGCAACTTCGGCGGTGTCGCGATATTGGATCGCGGCCGAATCCGGATCGTCGCCCTTCGGATCGACGCCGACGTAGATCCCGGGATCGCCGAACGAGCCGAGCGACGTGCCGATCGCACTCGAAGCCGCGCCGCTGACGCCCAGAATGGCGATGACCGAACTCGTGCCGACGATCATGCCGAGCATCGTGAGAAACGAGCGCACGCGGTTGCGCCAGATCGCGTCGAGTGCTTCGAGCGCGTATGCGAGAAGGCGCTGCACCGGGCGCGCTACGGTCCGCCGGGAGACGAGCCGGGCGAAGGGGACGGCGCGGGCTTGACCGCCATATTTTCGCTCAGATCGGTCGTCTTGTCGGCCACGACGCGGTCGCCGTCGTGCAACCCGGAGAGGATGATCGTGTCGCTATCGTTCTGCGGGCCCGTTCTTACGTTGCTGCGGTGTGCGTGACCGCTGCGATCGAGATAAACGTAGGTTCCGCTGCCGTCCTTGTGGACTGCATCGCTCGGGACGCTGAGCGCGTGGCTTACCGAGCGGGTGATGATGTCGACGTCAACCGACATTCCGTCGCGCAGGAACGGCAGCTTGCGCCGCAAGGCAATGGTGGTAACGATCTGGCGCGACGTGTTCGAAGGATCGTCGGACTTCTGAGCAATCGGCGAGATTGCGACCACGACACCGTCGAGCGTTGCACCGCTGAAATCTTCTCCGCTCACGATCGCCCGCTGCCCGAGCCGGACGCCCGCGATATCCTGCTCGTCTACCTTGGTGCGCACGACGAACTTCTCGTCGGCCGCTAGCGTGAACAGCGGTTGGCCCGCGACGACGGAGTCGCCGGGCTGAAGCGAACGAAGCGAGTCCGTCGCCTCGGTGGCGATGCTCTCGACGATGCCGTCGAGCGGCGCTCGCACTTGCAAGCGGCTGGCCTGATCCTGCGCGAAGACGAGGTCGGCTTGCGCGTGGGCGGCGTCGGCGCGGGCCGCTTCGAGGTCGCCGGCCTTGGATTCCGCGGCGTTGGCTTGCGCCGACGCCAGCGCCGCTTGCGCTTGCCGCAGACCGTCTTGCGCCGAACGCAGGCGCTCGCGCAGCACTTGCTGCTCGCGCGTCAGCTGGCCCCCGAGGATCTGCCGTTCGCTCTTGGCCTGCTCGTAGGAGGCGCGCGCTTCGTCGAATTTCGCTTCCGACTGCAAGAGCGCGTCGTGCGATAGCCCTTTTTGATCGTACAAGTATTTGTCGGCCTCGAAGAGGCGTTGCGCTTCGTTGAAATCGGTCTGCGCTTTGGTCAGCTGCGTGTCGGCGTTGAGGCGCTGCTCTTCGGCGGTCGCGGCGCCGTAACCGAGCCCCGACTGCGCGCCGGCCACGAGATCTTGCTGTGCCTGTTCGAGCGCCGAACGCGCCGCGACGACCGCCGCCTGCGCCTGCACGGTCGAGGAGCGGTTCTGAGCGGGCAGCGCAAGATTTACTTCCGCGGTGCTTTGCGCGTGGCCGCTCGCGGAGTCGGCGGCATCCGCGGCGTCACGCACGTTCGACGAGATTTGCTCGTTGATGATCGAGGCCAAGAGCTGGCCTTGGCTGACCCGCTGTCCGGCCGAGACGCTGATCAGCCCGAGATTTCCCGGAACGCCCGCCGGAATGATGACGATGCGCGGCAGCTGCACCACGCCCGTCTCGGGAAGCTTCGTCGTAAAGGTAGCGTAGTGTACGACGGTCTCGCGCACGGCGACGCCCTGCGCGCCGCGGTGTCCGAGCGCTACCCCGGCGACGATGACGAGCAACACCACGACCACGATGATGAGGATCCGGCGCCTCATAGGCTACGGAGGTCCGCGGCAGCCGCGGCGTTGGGCGGACCCAGGGCCTCGCGCAGTTTGATCAGGGTTGTTACGTATGCGACCCGGGCGGTGACCAGGTCGTTTTCCGCAGCCAACGCCGTTTGCTCCGTCTGCGTTGCGTCGGTGAACGAGATGACGCCCCCCTTATACTGAAGCTCGGCGATGCGGGCCGATTCCCGCGCCTGCTGATCGGCCAGCTTCGCGAGCTGCAGCTTCTCGGCCGCCGCTTGCAGGTTGCGTTCTGAGGCGTCGACGTCGGCCTGGACGGAATCGTAGGCGTTGTAGAGGGACGCGAGCGACGAGTTGATCTGAGCCCGGGCCGCGTGGTGAAGCGCCGCTCGTTGCCCGTAGTCGTAGAGCGGAACCGTAAACGTCGAGAGTACACTGAACTGCCAGAAGCCGGGGACGTGCCGGCTGAGCGGCGGTATCAAGGTAGGCGGCGGGATGAAGACGTTCGGGAAGAGCACCTTTTCGGCCGCGAAGGACGAGAGCGCGCTTTGATTGGCCGCGTCGATCTGCTGCTGCTCGCTGACCAGCAGCGTCGGAGAAACTTGACTACCAAATGAACCGGCTAGCTGAATGACCGGCCGCAGATCGTTGTCGACCGAGGCGTCCGTCAGCTTGGAAACGTCGAGCGACGAGCGGGCCTCGGCGATTTCAGGGCGGTTCATCTTCGCGATCGTAGCCAGCTCGTCGAGCGGAGTCACCGGCAGCGGCGGTTCGGGGAGGACATCCGGTACGTCGAAGGCGGTATCGTACGACGCTCCGATTTGCACGGCCAAGTTCTCGCGGTCGTTGGCTTCGACGGCGCGCGCCTGCACGAGCGCTGACCGGCTGCGCGCGACCGCAACTTCGGCTCGCAAGACATCGACGCCGGCGACCCGTCCGACTCGTTCCTCGGCTTGCGCTTCGTCGAGCAGCGTTTGCTGGTAGCGAAGGTCGCTCTGGTCGAGCTCGGTCGTGCCTCTGTCGGCCGCGAGCTGATAGAAGGCGTTGGTTACGGAGATTGCCGTCTGCTCTTGGAGGCGCAGCAGTTCTTCCTTCGCATCGTCGACCTGCTTCTTGGCCTGTTCCGCGCTCAGTTGCGCCCCGCCGTTATAGAGGTTGTAGGTTGAACCGAGCTGGGCCGTGTTTTCGGAGAAATTGCTCTGTGGTGTAACGCCGAACTGGCCGAAGGTTCCGACCGAGTTCGCCTGTTTGCTGAGTTGGTTTTGCAATTGGCCCGTTGCCGTCGGATACTCCGCTGCGCGCAACTTCGCGAAGCTCGCGTCCAGGTTTTCGACGGTTGCCAGCTGCGCCAATAGATTCGGAGCATGCGCGAGCGCGTACACGACGCATCCGTAACCGTCGAAGCGCAGTGCCGGACGGTTTCCAGGAGCACCGGCAAAACCGCGTCCGTAGACGGGCGCGGGTGTCGGCGAGGCGGAGACGGCTTCGAGCGTTCCGCCGGTCGGACTGTCGTGGTGGGCGGCGCGCGCCGACAGCGGAACGGCAGCGATCACGAGCGCGACCAGCATGGCTGCCGGTCTCATACGAGCACCCGTGCGAAGACAAAGTCGAGGGCGAATGCGAGCGACAGCGCTATCCACAAACGAACCTTTGCAAAGCGTGCGAAACCAAAAGCCAAGAGCACGAACGACCAGAGGTAGAAGAGATCGAAACTTCCGAGAAACTCGAGTTCACGAGTATTGTTCGCCCCGGCGAAGACCGCGAGGTTGTCCGGCAGCGCTACCATATAAGAGTGCAGATCCGCGATGCTCGCCGGTTCGCGCAGCCACACGATCGTACCGCGCAGCAAATCACCGAGCGCCTGCGGGACCAGACAATTTGCTGCAAGCGCGACGAAGAGCTTGTAGGGCGCCTGCGAACCGTTGAGCCGCGCGATGACGGTCAGCGCGGTGGCGCTCAGGCCGATCATGATCAGCGGCGTGATCAGTTGCTCGAGCGTCGCGATGATGAGCGTTTCCCGGGCCGTCGGTGCCTGGAGCGCCGCCGTCGGATCGACCGCCGAAAAAAGAGCACCGATGCGAACGAGCACCGGGCCAAGCATCGCCACCGTCGTCAAGCCTAGGACGACGTAGACGGCGTAGGCCGCCAGCCACTCAGGTCGTTTTTCGATGCGGGCGAATGCGCGCTCCGGCGCGATCACGATATCGAGCGGCAGAGCGAGGCCGGCACGCGGGGGTCGCTCGACCTCTGACTCGGGCGAGGGGGAGATACTCACGTCGGAGCGCTCTTCGCGCTCCGCTGCGGAATGCTTCCGACGCTACCGCGGCGCGAGCAGCGTATCGGCCGGAAGCCGGCGCTCGATCACCTCGACGGCACGGTCGAGCCCCGCCTTGCGCATCTCGAGCAGGCGCAGTCGTAGGTAGGACGCAATGCGCCGCCGCGCGCGCAGCGAGTAGAGATCGCTTGCTGCCGGCAGCGTGCGCCGAGCGTGAATACGCGGCGGCGGACTCGGAACGGGCGACGGTACGGCCCGAGAAAGAGTCAGCGCGAGCACGGTGACGAAAACGGCATTGGGCATAGTCGCAGCCTCCCAAGCTGCCCCATCACGCCGCGTAGCTCGCGTGGCAAGCTTGAAAGAACTCTTTGGATCAGCGAAACGGCCGTAGTCCGGCCCCCGTGCCGCTTGTCGTAGCGGCTCCCCCGGCAGACGAACCCTACGTCCGCATCATTCCCCTCGGCGGCTGTGGCGAAATCGGCCGCAACATGACCCTGATCGAGACACGCGACGACATCGTCGCGGTCGACTGCGGGCTCATGTTCCCCGACGACGAGATGTTCGGAGTCGACGTCGTCATCAACGATTTCTCGTACTTGCGCGAGCGCAGCGACAAATTTCGCGCGCTACTCGTCACCCACGGGCACGAGGATCACATCGGCGGCATTCCCTACCTGCTGCGCGAGTTCGATATTCCGGTAGTCGGAACGCCGCTCTCGCTTGCGCTGATCCGCGCCAAGATGCGCGATCAGAAGGTCGGCGACCGTACGTTCACGGCCGTCCAGCCGGGCGACGTCGTGCGCTACGGCGAGATCGAGACGGAGTTCATCCATATCAACCACAGCCTGGCCGGCTGCTGTTCGCTTGCGATCCACACCGAACTCGGCACGATCTTTCACACCGGCGATTTCAAATTCGATCAGACGCCGATCGACGGGAAACCGGCCGATTTTGCCGCGATCGCCGGGATCGGCGAGGAAGGCGTGCTCTGCATGCTTTCGGACTCGACGAACTCGGAGCGTCCCGGTCACACACCCTCCGAACGCGTGGTCGGGGATGCCTTCGCCAATATCTTCGCGCGCGCGCCGGGACGCATCATCGTTACCTCGTTCGCCTCGAACGTGCCACGCATTCAACAGGTCGTCGATCAGGCGCTGCGCTTTGGGCGCCGTATCGCGATCCTCGGCCGCTCGCTGCAAAACGTCGTCCACTACTCGACGGAACTCGGGTATCTAAAGATGCCGCCCGAGCGGATGATCCGCCTCGAGCAGGTCGATGAATATCCGCCGAACGAGGTCGTCATCATCACGACGGGCTCCCAAGGCGAGCCGATGTCGGCGCTGTCGCGCCTGGCCGTGCGGGACCATCCGCGCATGAAGATCGTCGCCGGCGACACCGTCGTGATCAGCGCGACGCCCATTCCCGGCAACGAGAAGAGCGTCGGCAAGACGATCAACAATCTGTACCGGCTCGGCGCGACCGTCATTCACGGTAGCGGCGCGATCGCAGCGCACGTTTCGGGCCACGCATCCCAAGAAGAGCTTCTCTTGATGCTCAACCTCGTGCGCCCGAAGTACTTCATACCAGTGCACGGCGAGTACCGCATGCTCGTCACCCACGCGGGGCTCGCGCAAAAGACCGGCGTCGAAGCGCAGAACTGTTTTGTGATCGAAAACGGCGACGTGCTCGAGTTTACCGCCAAGGGCGCCGAGAAAGTCGGTAAGACCTACGGCGGAAACGTGATGGTCGACGGCAGCGGCGTCGGCGACATCGGCGAGGCCGTGCTGCGCGATCGCAAGCATCTCTCCGCCGACGGCATCATGATGGTCGTCGTGACGGTCGACGCGGAAGAAGCGCGGGTGGTCGCGGGACCCGACTTGATATCGCGGGGCGTTTTCTACTTACCCGAGTCCGAAGGCGTGATGTCGGAACTCGAGCGGCGCGTCGGCGACATACTAAACGGTTGTTCAGCTGAAGGCATTCGCGACATCCAGACGGTGAAGGAACACATCCGCCAGGGTCTTTCGAAAGCGGTCTACGAGAAGACCAGGCGCAAGCCGATCGTCATCCCGGTCGTCATGGAGGTCTGACCAAGGGCGGCTACCGCCCGGGGGACTGACCGGTGAGTCAGGTACGAATTCCTACCGTCATATGGGACGTTAGAGCCTTTTAAGGCGGCCTAAGCTTTTGGCTGGGCTAAGGTTCAATAAGAGGTCTTTAAATATTGGCTGGAAAAACGGCTCCCAGCCTAGCCTAAGGATTGCCCCCTAATCGTCTCGGTATTGCAGAATAGGGATGGTTTTCGGCGTTTGACGGTGCGGCCCAGATAACTTCACATCGAGGGGCTACTATGACGCTTTCTCATTCTCCGCGCTCTTGGCGATCGGCCATGGCGCGTATTCTCGCTACCCTGGCGGTAGCTATCAGCCTGGTGGCTGCATCCATCGCTCCGACCTTCGCCGCGGGCGGCCAATCCGGTGGTGTCACCGGGGTCGTCCAAGACAACGCCGGCAAGCCGATCCAGGGCGCCAAAGCGACCCTCGCTTCGCCGTCAGGCACGTACACGCAGACGACCGATGCCAACGGCGCTTTTGGCTTTTTGGGCATCCCGGTCGACACGTACACCATTTCGATTGAAGCCAAGGGCTTCGAGCCGCTCGGCCAGCCCGGCATCACGGTCGAAGGCGGCGGTACGAACTCGCTCGGCACGGTGAAGCTCAACCGGACGAACGTGCCCCGGGAGATCGGCCGCGTCACGGCGCGCTCGCAGTCGAGCGCCTTCCAGCCGAACCAGACGGTTCCGCAGTTCACCGTTAGCGGCCAGACGCTGCTCGCCGCGCAAGGCAAGGCAGCCGACGCCAACGAGAACGCGGTCCTGCTCGCCGTCCCGGGCTTCCAGCTGGACTCGACCGGCAACCTCATCCTTCAGGGTAGCTTGCTCGACCAGGTCCGCTATCAGTTCGACGGCGTCGACTTCACGGACCCGGCCTTCAACACCAACATCAACAACAATTTCTTCAACGGTATCGGTACCGTCCAAGTCGTTCCCGGCGCCGGCGACCCGAGCCAAGGCAACGCGGGTGCCGGCGTCGTCAACCTGGTCGTCAAGCGCGGTACGTATCCCGGCACCGGCTTGTTCGACGTCGAGGCCGACGCCAAGCCCTTCTCGCACCAATTGAACCTGCAGTACGGACTAGCTTCGCCCGACGGCCGCTTCTCCGACTACTTCTCGTTTTTCGGTACCCGCGATGCGTTCCAGTACGGCGCCTTCGGCAGTACGGCGGCGCAGAACAATGCGCTCTACAACAATTCGTTTACCTCACAGAACGACTTCATCAACAACTTCGTCTACCGCTTCGGGAAGAACAACTCTCAGTCGCTGCAGGCCTTGTACCTGAACGACTCGATCGAAGGGCTCGGCAACTACGGCAACTTGACGCTGCCGTACCCCGGGGGCGACCCGGTTCTGCCCATATTCTTCCCGGCCAACCTCACCCTCGCTCAGAATCTATCGATCCTCGGATTCGATCAGGGCCAAACGTCGCAAACACAGACCCTGAACAACAACATCAATAACCTGGCGAATACGTCGCTTCTGAAATTCGAGTACGACAACCAGTTGAATTCTTCGACCTATCTTGCCGTGCGCTATTTCAAGCAGAGTGAGTTCGCCGACTCCAACACGGATCCGACGCTCGAAGGGTTCGCGCCGGTCCTGCGCACCGAACAAACAAGTGGCGGATCGCGCGTGGGCGGCAACTTCGAGTTGCAGAAGCAGATCAACGCGCAAAACCTCCTGACGCTCTCAGGAAGCTATGAATTCAATCGGCCGGACTTCTCGTCCGACGAACCCTACGTCGGTCTCATCGACCTACAGAACAATGCGCAGGACTTCTTACGTCCGGCGAATCCAAATCTGCCGGTCAGCGCGAGCAATCCATGCCCGATTGCCGGCGGATGCTACCTGCAGCAGTTCTTCTTCCAAAAGGGTGGTACGCCGACCGTTCCACCGCTGGGTCTCTCATCGTCCGAGCTTCAGAAGAATTACGGAGTTGGGCTCCGCGATCAGATCCAGGCGACCCAGCGTCTGCGTTTCGACATCGGTCTGCGCTATGACGTCATCAACCAGGGCTTCGGAAACAATCTCTTCTACGCGGATGAGAACATCCAGCCGGTACCGGGTTCGCCCGCGACGCCGTTCGTTTCGAACTATGCGTTTGTCGAGAATCCGCACTTCCTGCAGCCGCGACTCGGTACGTCCTACCGGATCGACGACAACGATTCGTTCCAGTTCAGCTACGGTCGCGCGATCATCTCGCAAGGCTCGGGCGAACTAGCGAGCCCCGAATCCCAAACCGCGTATGCCGCGTATAACAACATTCCGGCCAATCCCAATTTTGCCGGAGCAGGTGACTTCTTGATCGGCTACCCGCCGACTGGCGCCGGCAACTGTTTCCCGTTCCTACCATTTCCAGTCGGTGCTACGACGAGCTCACAGCCGTCTTACAAAGGCAGTATCGGAACGACGCTGCAGTTCGGACGGCCTTGCCGGAGCTACGGTGAAGAGCTATACGCCGCGAACGATGCGTTCTTCCCGGAAGTCAGCGCCGTACAGCCTGGTGTGTTCAATGAGTACGACATGAACTTGTCGCACCAGTTCAAGAACGGCTCCGCGCTCAAGCTTGCTCCGTTCTTCCGTGAAGGCGCCGACGTCCAGGCGATCAGCGCAAATCTCATCGACATCAACGGCACCTTCCAGCCGGGAACGTTGCAGAACAGCAGCGTCGGCTTCAGCAAGACAACCGGTGTCAGTCTCGAGTACACCTTGCCGGAACACCCGTACGGCCTGACCGGCTTCATCTCGGCAAGCTACCTCAACGAATTTACCAACACGCCGCCGGGGTCGGACAACCCCAACGCTCAAGACTTCGAACCGCTGATCACCCCGCAATCGCTTGCCTCGGGCAACCTCTATCGCGCCGGTTTCGTCAGCCCGTTCACGTTGACGGCGGGCGCCAACTACAAGTTCCACAACGGCCTGCGGATCAACCCGGTTCTTAACTTCAACGTCGGTTATCCGTACGGCGTCGGTTTGCTCGAGCCGTTCATCTTCAACGGCAAAGGCATCAACGTTCCGGGTACCAACGTGACGAGCCAGTATGGCGCAAACTCCAGCTCGCAATTCGTCGACCCGGCCAATCCGGGCTCGGTCTTCGCTCCGGTCATCGCTGCGACGCGCGGCACACCGGAAAACTCCGCGGCCGGTGGCCAACTGAGCACGCCGAATCTATCGGGTAACCTGACGATCGAATACTCGCCACCGCACACGCGTTCCACGTTCGGTGTTCAGATTCTCAATCTGTTCACGGACGAATACGCCGTGCAGCCGGCTGCGTCGGCGCTCGTTCTCAACGGCCAATACATTCCGGTGACAACCGGCGTGGCGGCGCCGCTGACAGGTCAGAACCCCAACAATACGATATCGCCGACCGAGGCGCCGTTGAGAGCGAACGCTCAGGTACCGAGTCTGCCCTATCTGTTGGGTGTCAGCAACCCGACCATCTATCGTCTCTATTACCAGCTGGCTCTGTAGGTGCAATCGTTGAAAAAGTTACATTACAGCCTGGCCGCCGCGCTCGTCGCGGCGGCCTTGGGCGGCTGCTCGCAATCGAGCCTCGAGCCACCGATCACGAAGATCAATCCCATCAATAGTTCAACGCTGCAGTTTGCGGCGGGGACCGCGAACATCGCCGGAACGGTCGGCCTCAACGTCGTTGAGACCTTCCGCCAAACCGGCTCGCATGTTGGAACGAGCATTTTGTCGAACGCGCCTACGATCATCGGCCCGGCCGGCTTCCTCGTTCCGACGACACCCGACGCCGGTACCGACGGCGGCACGAACTCGATCACGGGTCAAATCTCGACGAACGTCAATCAAGCGCCGCCGAGCACGACGTTCAGTTTCACCGGCTTGGCAAGCGCGTCGGGCATCAATCCGTCTCAGTTAAACAACGCGAGCTCGCTGCCAGGTTTTCTGCCGTACTCGCTACCGTTCTACGCGGCTAACAACGCGGTTCTATCCGCAGCTCCGGCCAATGCTGCACCCTGTGGCGCAGCATTGCCGAACGGCACGCCGGGGACGCCGCCTTCGACTCCGCTTAGTGCGCCCGAGCAGCTCTGCTATGACGGTGGGCCTCCGGCGTTTGTTCCGGCTGGGCACACCTCAGAGCAAGACGGCACGTTCCCCGGAGGGGATCCAGGATTCGTTCTCGGGTTCGACACCTTCGCGGCTACCCCGGTAAGCGGTACCTACACGCTGAACGTCTTGGTCCCAACCGGACTGAGCACAAATAACGTCCCGTCCTTCGCGACCAAGACGGCGACTTCGGTGGTGTCGGCATCGACCGTCCTTCCGGCGTGGACGACGCCGCCATCGTTCGTATCGGATGGTACCGGAGGCGGTACCGTTACGACGAACTTCGCGGGCGGCGGGACGGTTACCGAGGAGTACATCGAGGTCGTGAATCTCGGCCCCGGAGCGTGCCAGCTCTCCGGCGCCGCACCTTACTACTATACGTTTAAGGTGACTCCGGGAACGCCCACAGTGACCATTCCCGATAGCATCGGTGCCGCTCCGCCGAAGCAAGCGCAACCGCACACGCTGTGCACCGCTGCGGATGACGGGGCCGCAACAGGCGACGTCGTCGCCGTGTACGGCTTTGCCGTCGACTATCCACTGTTCGCAGCGGCCTTCCCGCAATCGAATGGCGTAGCCGCACCGGCGATCGTCGGCACGGCGGGTCAAGACGACATCACGACGTCGGCAGCTTCGCCGACCGGTGTGACCGAATAAGCCCACGTCGCCAAAAAAGAAAAAGATGGTCCGCCTGAAGGCGGGCCATCTTTTTTAATTCGTTGCGATCAGCAGCCGTTGAAAGCGGCGTCCAGTCTGTCCGAAGCGGTGCCCTCATCCTTGAGGATCGGCTTTGAGCGAGCCTCGATGTCTCCCGCGACATCCGCGGAGAGCGCGGTGCCCGTGTCGAGAACGGACCCTTCGTAACCGTTCGTCGCGTTCCTCATGCCGCGGTTGAGAGCACCCTGCTGGACCTCCATGTTTCGGGTCACGAGCGCATCCTGATCGTCGTCGCTATGAGCGCCGTTGTCGATCGTCACTGAATTGTAGCCGCCGCCCTGGCGGATCGCGCTCTGCACGGACCGGTCGTGCTCTTCGTCGGTTATCATCGGATGGTTCTCGAGGATGACGACCGCGCGCCCAACCGTGTCTGCCAGCGTCTTCTGACGGAATAAGGCGCCGGCCAGTGCGTCAGCAAACGAAGCCATGGCCTTCGCCTGCTCGGGCGTGGGAGCGCCAGCCGCCTGGCTCTTCAGCTGCTTCATAACGCCGTCGCCCGCGACGGTCGCGGCGCGTAGTGAGACATACTGCCGGCGCAAGCTTTGCAGCGCTGCCGCCTTCAACGGGATGCCGCGATCGAGTTGAGCGTGGCGAAACGTGCCTTCGATGTCCTGAAGGCGAAGGTCGTTACCGAGCGCGATTTCGATGCCGAGATCGGCCGTTTCTAGGGTGGCCTTGCAGAACGGCGTCGTCGCGCGCACGTGTCCGATTTCGCGAAGCGGGCTTTGCGCCGGCGCACTTACGGTGGGCGAGGGCGGCGGGTCGCCCGGAGTCGCCGTTTCCGCACCGAAAACGCGTACAGGCGAAACCGCCTGACCGAGAACCATCATCGCGACGAGGGCCGTCGCTGAATGTGCGCTGCCCATGTGCCGGTGTTCGTGACCGCCTGTCGGCGACCTTCGAAAAGCAAGAGTCGGCTCAGCCGAATTTTTTGTGTGCGTTCAGCATCCCTTAAAGGCCGCGTCCATGCGATTCGAAGCAGTCTTTTCGTCGTCAAGAATCGGCAGCGAGCGCTCTTGCAGCTCGCTCGCGATCTTGCCCGCCAACATTGTTGTGGTATCGAGAGCGCTATCCTCAGGGCTACCGCTTCGAAATCCTTGATTGAGCCTAGCCTGCTCCCTTTGCATGACTTGCGTGACGCGTAAATCTGGGTCATCGTCTCCGTGAGAGTTGCTTTCGAGCGTCGGACCGCTGAGGCCGTTGGCTAAAATGGTCGACTTCGTGTCGTAGCCTCCATTGGCCCGGATTGCCGACTGAAGCATCTGTTTGTGCGCTTCATCCGTGATCATCGGATGATTTTGAAGCACGGCAATCGCGCGACCGACCGTATCGGCCATGTCCCGTTGGCGCGATGAAGCACCGCCGAGCGCGTCCGCAAAAGACGTCATCGCCGTTGCCTGCTCGGGAGTTGGAGCCGTGGCGGCTGCGTCGCGGAGACGCTTTGCGAGAGAGTTGCCTGCGAGGGCCGCTTCACGTAGCGCAACGTACTGTTTGCGGAGACTCTCGAGCGCCGCTGACTTGGCGATGAGACTGTAGTCAAGCTTAACGTGACGCAGCATTCCTTCAATTCCTTGAAGGCGCAAGTCGTTCGCAAGCGCGACTTGAATGCCGAGATCTGCGATGTTGAGCGTCGTCGTACAAAACAGCGTGGTCGCGCGTACGTGTCCGATTTCTGGAAGCGGAGCTGCCGGAGCTGCGCTCGCACTGCCCTGGCCCGTGCTCGCCGGGATCGCACTCGCGACGGCGGACGGGGCCGGCGCCGGGCTGCCGTCCGCTGCGCGCGAAGCCGCGGGCAAAACCGCCAGGCCGAAAGTCATCAACGCGACGAGGGTCGTCGCCGAATATGCGCTACCCATTCCAAAGCGTTCGCGCTGTCAATCGCCGGACCTGCGTGTCGATAGATCAAATTGACTATTCTGAGCAGCTATTTGCGTCTCAAGGTGAATCGTTCGCAAAGCACATAATTTGCAGAGTGAGAAATCGTAAAGCGTTCTTATCCACGCTTGGCCTAGCCAGTGTATCCATCGTGCTTGCCGATGGTGCCCAAGCGCAGTCCGCTGCGCCCACGGCTCCACCCACTGCATCGCCTGCGCCGAAGCAACCCACAGCCCGAGCGCTTGCGGTGGCCGCGGGAATGCGAGCGTTCGACTCCGAGCTGACCGACGCGCAGGTACAAAAGATCGCAAGCGCGATCGACGAAAACGCCAAAGCGGCGCGCGCGCTCGCACCCAAGAAAAAGCCTTTGCGGAACTCCGACGAGCCGGTCACGACCTTCGCGGTCGAAGCTCAATGACGCACGATGATCTTGCCTTCGCCGATCTCTCGGCCTTGCAGCGTTTGCTCGCGCGCCGCGCGGTCTCATCGGTCGAATTGACGGAACTGTGCCTCTCGCGGCTCGAGAAATTCGGCCCCGCCTACAACGCGGTCGTAACGATCATGCCCGAGCGTGCACGCAAGGAGGCGAAGGCGGCCGATCGTGAGCGCGCGGCTGGACGCCTGCGCGGCCCGCTGCACGGTATTCCGTACGGGGTGAAGGATCTGCTGGCCGCCGCCGGTGCGCCGACGACTTGGGGCGCGGCTCCGTTTCGCGAGCAGCGCTTTGATTTCGATGCTACGGTCGTAAAGCGTCTTGGGGCCGCGGGCGCCGTGCTGACCGCAAAGCTCGCGATGGTCGAGCTTGCAGGCGGCTTCGGCTACAACGATGCCGACGCGTCGTTTACCGGCCCCGGCAGAACGCCCTGGAACCGGAACTTCTGGAGCGGGGGCTCGTCGAGCGGGTCGGGCGCGGCTGTCGCCGCAGGCCTCGTGCCCTTTGCGATCGGCTCCGAGACCTCGGGGTCGATTCTCTTCCCGGCGGCCAGTTGCGGCGTCACGGGGCTACGTCCCACCTACGGCCGTGTCAGCCGGCACGGTGCGATGGCACTTTGCTGGACGCTCGACAAACTCGGACCACTGGCCCGTTCCGCGCGCGACGCAGAAACGGTGCTGCGCGTGATCGCGGGCTCCGATCCGGCCGATCGCACGGCGGTCGACAAGCCCTTCAGCGTGCTCGGCCGCCCGCCGAAAATCGGCATTCTCGCAAAGTCGACCCAGAAAACGATGCCGGCGGTCAAAGCAAACTTTGCGGCCTCACTGAAAATCCTCGCAGAGTTCTGCGACCTTACAGCGGACGTCGCGCTGCCGGACCTGCCGTATGATGCTGCCGTTGGGACGATCGTGAACGCAGAAGGCGCTGCGGCATTTCGCGGCCTGATCGAGTCCGGCCGTTCGCGCGAATTACAGTCGCTCGACGACCGCACGGGTGGTTACGTCGCTTACGCGACGCCCGCGGTCGACTACATCGACGCGCAGCGCCAGCGCCCGTTCATGATCGAAGCCTTCGAAAAAGCCTTCGGCGCATACGACGCGATCGTCTCACCGACGATCCCGACGGTCGCGCTACCGATCGATCTTCCGTTCGACAAGTCGTATCCGAAATATCCGGGAGTCGTCAGTTTGATTTCGCCGGGAAATCTAACCGGAACGCCCGCGCTTTGTTTTCCGAACGGCTTCGGAGAGAATGGTTTGCCGACCGGGATCGCGTTGCTCGGGCGCCCGTTCGCCGAAGCAAAGCTAGGCCGCATCGCTCGCGAGTATCAAGCGCGCACCGATTTCCACACGCGCCGCCCGCGCGTCGAGGCGCTCGCATAACGCCTCGACCCGCGCGCTTTGCGGTGTCTTCTTAGCGCCGCCTGAACGCGCGGTGCGTGCGGGCACTCGGTGTCACCGGCGTGAGTCCCGCCGGCGTCGAACCATAGCCCGTCGAAAAACCCGGTAGCGAGAGCGTGACGTCCGCTTGGCCGTTCGCTCCGGCGATGACCGGAGTTGCGCTCCGGTTGGTCGGCGGCGCTGCTTCGAATGCGGGATAGTCGAAGCCCACGGCATACACGAAGTACGGATCGCCCGGGATTCCGCCGGAGGGCGGCGCGATCGTATTCGCTCCCTGCGGACCGAGCGTATCTCCCAGTGTCGCCGTCAGCGTGCCGCTGCCGGTCAATTCGACCGTATAGAAATTCGGCTGGTTTGGATTGACGTCGACGACGTATACCAGCGTTTCGGTCACGCCGGCCGGTACGGCGACGGAAATCGTTCCGCCGCCAAGGCCGTCTTCGGTAAAGGTTGGAGCCGGCATCACCGGCAGCAGCGCGGTCGAGGCAAGCGTGCCGCTCGCGGTTACGCTCGTGGCAGTTGCTTTCGTATTACCGGGAATCGTCAGGTTCAAATTGTACGTGCCGGCTACCGGCGTCGCGCCTTCGAAAATTGTGAATCCGGACGGGTAGCCGAGGAAGCCCGGCGATTGCGTTCCGTCCTGAAAGAACGGATACGCGGGCGGGCCACCCAGGTAAGGAAACTCAAATGTCGCGTCGGCGTACAGCGGCTCCTCATAGGTATTCGAGAACGCTCCAGAGGTGGCACCGAGCCCGGTGAATATCCCGTCCGGGCCGCCACCGAACGAGAACTGCGGATAGAATGCCGAGCCGCTCGTGTCGGCGTTGGCGGGTGCGAAGCCGTACTCGAAGGCTCCGCCCGTTTCGAGAAACGTGTCGGGCGGCGGCGTCGCGGCCCCTTGCGGCGTCTGCGTTTGACCGGTGATCGTCGACGTTCCGGCATCGGCTCCCGCGGCGGCTGCCGCGGGGACGACGAACCCGGCCGGTCCGCTGATCGTCGGCGTGTTGACGAGCGTGCCGGCAAGGCCCGTGCCGGAACCCGTAGCTTGGCGGAACGAGACGACCGCGTTCAAGCCGGTCGACATTCCGTAAATGTTCGCGGTACCGACCGCGAACTCGAGCTTGGTCGTCGCCGGCACGTTGACCGTCGTGACCGTCGGTTCGTGAATACTGTTTCCCGTCGTGCATCCTGCAGCGGCGAGAACGAGCGGCAGCAGTGCGGCGCGGCGTTTGATTCTCATCGAAATATTCATGCTACAGCGTGTACCGGTAGTAGAAGAGGATGGTGAACGGGCTGCCGTTCGGAGTGATGTTGTATGGCGAGCCTCCCAGCACGCTTGGACCGAGTGAAGAGAAGCCTTCGCCCGGGAACTCGACCGGCAACCCGCTCGATCCCGTCTGCTTGCCGGCGACGCCGGTAGCAACGGGCTGGTAGAACGGGTTGAGCGAGGGGATCACGGAGGCTTGCAACGAGGCTAAGTTGTTGAAGAGGTTAAAGAATTGGACGCCGACCGTCGAGCGCGAGCCCGGCCTTGTATACTCAAGGTCCAGGTTGGCAAAAACTTGCCCCGGTGTCAAAAGACCTCCCGCACTCGGCGTATCCGGTGTACCGCGCGTGGCTGCGATATTCGGATTCAATTGCGAGCCTGGATTCTGCGGGTCCACGTACTGCCCGGATCCGTTGGGACCGTTCGGCGAGGTGACGTTGGTGTTCGGCACATTGACCGGCACGCCGTTGACGAATGCCGCGGTCAACGTTCCCGGATTGTACGGGTAGCCGCGGATGTAGTATATTTGCGGATTGATCTTGAGGCCGTTGTGGAACTTGTATTGTAGCGCCGCCGTCGCCTCAAACGGCGAGACGAATCCGACACGGTACTGATTTCCGAGCTCGAGCGATGCCGGTGGAATCGCCGGGAAGAAATCTTCGCTACCGGAAAGCGGGACGACGTTCGTGCTCTCGTTGAGGTACGTCGCCGAGACCTGTCCCGAAAGCCCGTAGGCTGATTCCTTCGTAAGATAAAATTCGACGCCCGTCGTGTGGCTGACGCCGAGATTCGTCGTCACGAAAGGATTGAGGGCCGGCACGCCCTCGGCATTGAGGACTTCGGCGCCGTCGACGATTTTCGGTGTGGCCGTAAGCGCGACGACGTCGTAACCGCGCCGGTAAAACGGCGTTACCTTGAAAGAGAGCCCTCCGGAAAACTGGTGGCTGTACGAGAAGTCGAAGTTGTTGAACGTCTCCGCTTTCGCCGGCTGAAGCGGGATGCCGCCGAAATTGTTGACATAGTTCCAGTAGATCTGTTGGGCAAAGTTGTTGCACAACTGAGTTCCCGAAGTGCCGCACCACATCGCGGGGAACGCGATGCCCGGTGCGACTCCGGCTGCCGAGGCACCCGCGGCGTCGTAGCTTGGGATCTTTGAGAAGGCAGCATAGGCACTCATCGGAACTTCGTCATCGACCTGAGAGATGAACGGAAGCTCGACCGAGCGGCCGTAGCTTCCGCGGATCGCGTCACGCGGCCCAAGCTGGTACGAAAACGAGAGCCGCGGTTCGAACTCGGAGGGAGTGACCGTCGCGGGATCGAGCGAGGTGACGCCCGGCGCGTAGAGCCCCGAACTTACGGGGGGATAGTCGAAATGCGACATGTCGAGGCGCAGGCCCGCATCGATCTTGAGCTTGGTGGACGGTGTTATCGTGTCGTCGGCATACAGCGAGTAGTCTTGGCGCCGCAGCATCGGATCGGTCGTGAATTCGGGCACCTTCGGAACGCCCTTCGGGAAGAACTGGGATAGGTAGCCGCAGTATCCGGCGCCGAGCGGGCAAGCCGGATCGCTCGGCGAGAGGAAGCTCGCCGTGTCGAACCCGTTGCCGAATCCCGAGCTGAGGAAAAGGCCGTCGAGCGGGTCCGTGAGGGCGAACTGCGGGACGAGATACTCGAATTTTGCGCCGAGTTGCAGTTCGTTCTTTGAACCGATCTGGGTCGTAAAGTCGGTTGCGTAGCCCGTGCGCGTTCCGCCCTGCGTGTTGCTGCTCTCCGCCTCGGCGAAAGCGTCGTTGGTGGCGAACGGCTCGTCGAAAACGCTGACCGACTGCGTCTTATAGTAACGCACGTTGAAATACGTCGATGGGCTCAAGTTGTTCGCGTATTGAAGTTTGTAGGTGGCATTGGGCTGGTTGATGTTGGAAATCGCGTTGAGCGGTTGCGTGATCGAGGTTTGGTGCTCGAACAAGCCGAGCACGCTTTGTATCTGGCTCTGGCTCAGCCCCGTGTTGTTTTCGATGAAATTGAGCGTGAACGGGTCGTTCGACTTGTAGAACAGTCCGTTGATGCCGCCGTAGTTCAAATTGAAGATATTGTTTTGCAGAACGGTAAGGAATTGAAGCGACTGATTCTCGTCTTTGCCGAACTTGTAGACGAAGTTGTTCTGAAAGTTATCCGATACGAGATAACTGTTGCCGCTGAAAAAGATATTCCCCTGATTGTCGTTGGTCGAGCTGAGCGAGGCGGCCGGCACCCCGTAGCCGCCGAGCTGGTTGTAGTTGCGTTGCCCGATGTAGGAAAAATAATCGGAGAAACGGCCGTTCTGGCTGGCTACGCCGTATTCAAAACCCAGCTGGTGGTCGTACGGGAATGCTTGCGCCTCGATATCGAACGAGCCGAAGCCCGGGTAGGTGCCGCGCTTGGGCAAGATATTGATCGTGCCCGTCCCGGTGTTGCCTTCCGTTGCATTTCCGGCGCCCGGGGTCAATTGAATTTCGCCCGGCCGGTTCAGCGCCAGCGAGTTGATGAATTGATTGGTGAACGGATCGGTGAAATCGATGCCGTCGTATTGGAAGCCTTCATCGTTTTCGCGCCCGCCCCGTAAGACCGGAAAGCCGAAGTCGTCGAGGCTGACGCCGGGAAGCGATTCCAGCACGGCGATTTGGCTCTGACTATAGGGATCGCCGAGGGCCGTGTCGACCTGACTCGAGGCAACCGTATACGTATCTTGCGATAGGCTCGGCTGGAAGGCACCGCCCACGCTGCGCGACCGTACGCGTGCGATCGTCGAAAGCGATTTGGCCAGGGTCGACGAGAGATCCAGCGACTGATTGGAATAAACGGTGACGCCTTTTTCAACGACCGAGTCGAAGCCGGGTGATTCAAACGAGATCGTATAGGTGTCCGGTTGGAGGCCGTTGAGGACGAAGAAGCCTTTGCGATCGGTAGTCGTCGTGTATTGACCGGTCGGTGCCGCCAGCGTGATCTTCACGTCTGGAAGCGGCAGCTTTGTGGCCGCATCCGTAATCGTTCCGGCAACCGAGCCCGTCTCGGCGGCTGCTAAGGCCGTGACGGGCGAAATCAGAGAGACTAAGAAGCTGAACGCGATGGCCGCGGCGGCGATCCGGAATCGAAGAAGGCGGGGAACGTGAATCAAAAAGTTCATGGAAGGAAAACTCCGTCACGCAAAGTTCATGAAATATGAAAGGAAACTATGCAGCAAAGCGAAGGCGGTGAGCTTCGCTCGAAGGGCGGTTCAACGTCGATTGAAATGCGCGCCGCCTACTCCTTTGTTCACTAGTAAAGTCAATAGGCCAGCCCACTGCATTTGGCCAGGGAGCGGTATGCGGCGACGCGCACGTATGACGCGGTGACTATCTCCGATCAAGGTCCGGTTACGAGCATCGTTGAGGCCGAGGCGTCATTTCAGCGCACGTACCTTGGCGATGCGGCGCGCCGTTTTCGTCGCAACCCCGGAGCGATCGCCGGCGCGGCGGTCGTCGTGATCATCTTGCTCGCGGGTCTCGCAGCGCCGCTCATTGCCGGTCACGGTCCGCTCGTACAAAATCTAGATTTGGGCACCGTTGCCCCGAGCGCGCAACATCCTTTCGGTACCGACAAGCTCGGCCGCGACATTTTTTCCCGGATCGTTTACGGCGCACGCGTATCGATCGCGATCGGCTTCGTGGCCGTGGGCGTTGCGATCACGATCGGAACCGCGATCGGTTTGGTCGCGGGGTTCTTCCGGGGCAAAATCGATTCGGTACTGATGGGTGCGATGGATGTGATGCTCGCGTTTCCTTCGATTATCTTGGCGATCGCGATCACCACGATTCTCGGGCCGAGCATCGTGAATTTGATGATCGCGCTCGGGGTCGTGTACGTGCCGCAATACGCGCGACTGGCGCGCTCCTCGACGCTCGTCGTGTCGCAACTCGAGTTCGTGGAGGCAGCGCGCGCGCTCGGGTTGCCGGCGGTGCGCACCCTGGTGCGCCACGTGCTGCCCAATATCGCCGCGCCGCTGCTCGTCCAAGCCACGCTCGGCATCGCGACTGCCGAGCTCGAGGCCGCCGGCCTTTCGTATCTCGGTCTCGGCGCGCGCCCGCCCGCGCCCGAGTGGGGCGCGATGCTTAACGACGCTCGCGACTACTGGGTGTCGTCTCCGTGGGCCCTGATCTTTCCGGGGCTTTCGATCACCGTGCTCGTGCTCGGTTTCAATTTGCTCGGCGACGGACTGCGAGACGCACTGGACCCGGCGGATCGCTAAATGGTGATCGCGCTCGCGCTCTTGGCCGCCGGAGTGTACGGCGCGGCCGATTTTTTGGGCGGCCTCGCGAGCCGGCGCACGCCGGCCACCGCGGTGGTTGTGATTTCGCAGATCGCCGGTGTCGCGGTCTTGGCGATCGCCTGGTTCGTGCTGCCGGGCAAGTTCTATCCAAGCGATGTGCTCTGGGGAATGCTGACCGGACTCTTCGGCGGTGCGGCGATCGTGTCGCTGTATGCGGCCCTTGCAATCGGGCGAATGGGTGTCATCTCGCCGATCACGGCCGTGCTTGGCGCAAGCGTTCCCGTTCTGGCCGGCTTTGCGCTCGGCGAGCGCCCAGCCGCGCCGGCGCTGGCCGGCATCGCGTGTACCTTCCTTGCGGTGGCGCTCGTTTCGGCCAACGTCGAAACGCGCAGCATCTCGCTGCATGAACCTGGGCTCGGCCTCGCGCTCTTCTCGGGTCTTTGCATCGGAGCGCTCTTCGTAACGCTTTCGCGCGGCCACCACGATTCGGGCCTCGCGTTGCTGGCCGTCACGCGCGCGACCTCGGTCGTAAGCCTGATCGGTTACGCGCTTGTCCGGCGCGAATCACTGCGCCCCGCACCGGGGTCGCTCCGGCTCATCTTTGCCGCGGGCGCCTTCGACATGCTCGCCAACGTTCTGTACATCGCCGCCGCACGCTTCGGGCTGCTTTCGCTGGTTGCCGTGCTGACGTCACTCTATCCGGCCAGCACTGTTTTCCTCGCGCGCGTCGTATTGCAGGAGCGCCTCACACCCTCGCAATGGGCCGGCGTCGGCCTGGCGGCCTGCGGCATCGGGCTGATCGCTCTCTGACACGCTCGCCGCGCGACCTATAAGGTAGCCCAGACGTCGAGTTTGGCGCGAACCTTGGCGATGACGGCCGCCGTGAATTCCGTCGTGGAAGCGTGGCCGCCGAGATCGCTCGTCGCAACACCCGCGTGGACGGTCTCGAGCACGGATTCGTAGATGGCACGCGACGCATCGGTCGCGCGCCGGTCGGGGATGTGCGACAGCAAGGCAGCTTCGGCGAGAATCATCGCCATCGGATTGGCGACGTTCTTGCCGAAAAGCCGCGGCGCGGTGCCGTGCGGCGCCTCAGCCATGACGCACGCGGGCTTCAACTGCTGATCGAAAGAAAGCAGCACGCTTTCGGCGCCGGCAATCGAACCGAAGAGCTGCATCACGAGATCGGAAAGACAGTCTCCGTCGCGATTGAGCGCGGGAATGACCATCGGGTCTCCGCCGCTCGAGATCAAGAGCGCGTAGGTTGCGTCGATCAGCTGCGGTTCGTACTGGACGTCCGGATAGCGCTCGGCCGCATCGTCCATCTCTTCCTTCAGCATTCCCTCGTACACGGGGCTGACCGTGTACTTGGGTCCGCCGAACACCTTCGAGTGGGTTTTGCGCGCGTGGTAGAATGCGTACTCCGACACGACGCGGCAGACGCTGCGTTCGATCCGTTCGGTGCGGAACGCGATCTCGTCGTCGTCGGTGCGTTCGCGCCATTCCGCCGCGCCGTACGCATCGCCGACCGCCATTCGCACGATCGAGATCGGTGCATGAATGCCGGCAATGGGGCGGATGCCCGGCAGCCGGCGGCCGGTCCGCAAGATGACCTTGCCGTCGATCTCGCGCCGCAAGATCGCGTTTGGTGAACCGACGTCTCCCTTGATCTCGGGCGTGATCGTGGCGGCTTTGAGTCCGAGCCCGGTACGCTTCATCGCGGCCGCGGCCTCGTGGACGATTCCGTTGCGCGTTTCGCGGCGCTTGGCTAGTGAGAGGTCATAGCGCTCGAGCGCCAGCTCCATGCCGATGACGCCTGGGTCGAGTACCTTGAGCGCTTCGACGAGCAGTTCTTGCCCGGTTTCGTCTCCCTCGAGAACGACGATCGTGGGTATCGGCATCGCGTCACCTGTGTCCTCGCTCCGCGGATGCGAAGCCTGCCGCCCGCTTCGAACAGGTGTGCGCATCACCCGAGAGAACGTCTGCTGCAATGGCACGCATGCGGCGCAAGGCTCGTGCGACAATAGGGATGCGGCTGAACCTGGAGATCGCGGGAATCGCGGCGTTCGGCCTAGCGTTGCTGTTGGGCATCGCCTTGATCGCGCCGTCCCGCTCCGGCTTCATCGGCGCCGCGATGGCGCACGGTCTTTGGGCCGCCTTCGGCGGAGCCGCTTGGCTTGTTCCGATCGTGATCGCACTGATCGGCGGAATCGTTTTTCTCGAAATCAACGTGCCCCGTCTGATTGCGACCTTTGGATTTGCCTCGCTCTGTTATTTCGCGATCATCGACGCCTTTTACGGGCGCTCCGGCGGCAACTTCGGCGCGCTCTTACAGTCCGGCTTGCGCGTGCTCGTCGGCTCGGTCGGCGCTACCATCGTGCTCGTCCTGCTCGCGCTCGCGGTGACGGTCTGGATTACCGACGTATCGCTCAAGCGCGCGATCGGCCTCGGGATTGTGGCCTTGTCTCGCCTGCGCGGTCTGGTCGAAGGCGGTGCCGCACGCGGTGCGGCGGTGGCCGGCAAGGTGAAGCTACCGTCGCCGCTCACATTGCGGGAAGCGTTTCATCTCCCCGCCGCCCGGCCGCGCCCGCGCGTGCCGGCGGCTGCGGCAGCGCCTGCCGGTTCGCATCTTCCGGTACCGATCGCTCCGGTCGATGCGCGCACGTTCATCGCTCAGCAAGAGGCTCGCTCAGGCCACCCGGAAGCCGACCTTGACGAGGAAGAACTCGAAGAGGAAGAGCTTGAGGACGAAGAGTTCGACGACGAGGACGTCGACGACGAAGAATACGATGAAGCCGACGGCGACCCGGACGATGAGGAAGAAGACGAGGAAGACGAAGACGAAGACGAGGACGACGAGGAATACGAAGAGGACGAGAGCAGCCGCGTAGCGGCCCGCGTTCCCGTGGCTGCCGCGCTCGCCGGTGAATACGAGCCTCCTTCGATCACCGGTTCCGAGCCCGCAAAGCGGATCTATGCGCTGCCCGATCTTGCGCTGTTCGATCCGCCGCAAACGCAGATCGTCGACGAATCTCACCGCTCGCATCTGCTCGAGGATACGCTCGCTTCGTTCGGGGTCGGGGCGAAGGTCACGCACATCGAGCGCGGCCCCTCGATCACGCGCTACGAATTGAAGCCCGAGCGCGGCGTCAAGATTTCGCGGATCTCGTCACTGGCCGACGACATCGCGCTCGCGCTCGCCGCGACGTCCGTGCGTATCGAAGCACCGATTCCGGGCAAGTCGGCCGTCGGCATCGAAGTTCCGAACGCCCACACCTCAATCGTCGCGATCCGCGAGATCCTCGACAAGCTGCCGCAGCGCGGAACGATTCCGCCGCTCCATATGGCGCTCGGCAAGGACATCACCGGCCGCCCCGTCTTCGGCGACTTGGGAAAGATGCCGCATCTCTTGGTCGCGGGCGCGACCGGGAGCGGCAAGAGCGTCTGCCTCAACGGCATCATCGCCTCGCTGCTCGTTTCGGCCACGCCCGATCAAGTGCAGATGCTCTTCATCGACCCGAAACGCGTCGAGCTGACAGTCTACAACGGCATCCCGCACCTGATCAAGGACGTGATCACCGACCCCCGTTTGGCGGCGGGTGCACTCTTCGAGATGACGCGCGAGATGGATTCGCGCTACGAGCGCTTCGCAAAGGCCGGCGTGCGCAAGATCGAAGAGTACAACACGAAGTTCCCCGACGAAAAGCTGCCGTACGTCGTGATCGTGATCGATGAGCTGGCCGATCTGATGTTGATCGCGCCGGCGAAAGTCGAGACGACGATCTGCCGCCTGGCGCAACTGGCGCGCGCGACCGGTATCCATCTCGTGGTGGCGACGCAGCGCCCCTCGGTCGACGTGATCACCGGCATCATCAAAGCGAACATCCCGTCGCGCATCGCTTTCGCCGTCAGCTCGCAGGTCGATTCGCGCACGATTCTTGACATGGTAGGCGCCGAACGCCTGCTCGGGCGCGGGGACATGCTGTTCTTGCCGATCGATGCGCCGAAGCCGATTCGCGCCCAGGGTGCTCTGATCACGGGTGCCGAGGTCACTCGACTGGTCGACTTCTGGGCGCGGCAAGCGCGTCCGGAAAATTTGCTCGACGTCGAGGTCGTGCCGATCGAAGACGACGAGAAGAAGAGGGACGTCGATCCGCTGTGCTACGAGGCCGCAAAGTTCATCATTGAGAGCAACTACGCATCGACGGCGCAACTGCAGTCGCAATTCTCGATCGGCCACCCGCGCGCGGTGCGAGTGATGAAGCAGCTCGAAGATTTCGGCGTCGTCGGCCAGCACGAAGGCACGAAGCCGCGTCGCATCAACGTCGGGCTTGGCGAGCTTGAATTGATCGCCGAACGCCTCGGGCGCAGCGAGCAAACCGACCTGTTCGCGCAAGGTGCGTAAGCAGCCCGCGGCGTGACGAAGCGGCGCTGGCTCTACGCTGCGCTCGGCGTCGCGTTTCTCGCCGGATACTTCGCGCTCGGCGCGTTCGTGTCGTTTTCACCGCCCTCGGCCTTCGATCTCGGCGAACTCGGTGCGTATGGCCAATTCGTTGCGTTCGCGGCCTTCCTTCGCAGCGCCGGACAGTTTCCGGTATATGCGACGCTCTGTATCGTTGCGCTCGTGTTCGGGCTCGTGCGGCGTGCCTGGCTCGCCGCCGCCGTGATCCTCGCAATAGAGCTGCTCGTCGTCTGGAAAATCAGCGACGCGTTCAAGGAGCTGTTCCACCGCCCGCGGCCCGAGGCGTGGCTCGTCGTGCGCGAGAGCTCGCCGTCGTACGCGAGCGGCCACGCAACCTTGTCGATCGCTTGTTACGGTTTCATCGCTTACGTCGTCTCGACGTCCGGTCTCCCGAAGCCCGCCAAGGCCGCAATCGTCGCGGTCTGCGCGCTGTGGGTGCTTGCCATCGGTTGGTCGCGTCTTGCGCTCGGCGCCCACTATCCGAGCGACGTGCTCGGCGGCTACGCGCTGGGTGCCGCCGCACTCTGTGTTGCGCTAGCAATCTATCACCCCACCGGCCTATCGTCCCCGCCATCTCGCGGAGATCGCGCCCTCAACGCCTTCCAAAAAACGCGTCGCCTATGAGTCCGCTGGCGTCCGTAGGGAGAGCTCGAGCGCGTGGAAGAAGAGGCCGATCTTGTTTGCATCGTAAGTGGAATCACCGCGCACCTCGTCGCGCGCCCATTTCTCGAATTGCGCGCGGTCGAATTCATCGTAGCGCGCCACCGCGACGCTAACCGCCGCGGCGAGTGCTGAATAGTCCGACCAGGCGAAATACGCGATAAAGCGGTCCCGGACACTATCTGTGGGCGTCAAAACCTGGAGAAGCTCGCCTTGCCGTCGCGCGGTGCGCCACGTTGCGATCAGGTCACGTCCGACCCGCAAAGGTCCAGGCGGGAATTCAACGGTGTACGCGATCTGCGCGTGCTCGTACATGCCGGCCGGTGTCCGCTCGTAGCCGAGCGCACTCATGGCCGGGTCGACGATTTTGCGCGAAGCTCCGAAGCGCAGGATGAAGTCGGCATCTCGCGACTGGTACGAATCCGGCGCGTAAAATGTGGCAGCGCTGCCGCCGGTGAGCACAGCCGTCTCGCCGACCGCGTCAAGCGCCGTGCAAACGGCAAAAGCGACGTCGACCAGCGAGGCTTCTGCGCTCAGGCTCATATTGTCTTTCCAGCGCGGCGAGGCCGGCGGCGAACCGATGCCGCTAGGGTCTTCATGTCGGGGTGCGCCTCGGTCATCCGCGTGAGGAGCACGCGGAGCTCTCTTGCCGCGTACCACGTTCGATCGAGCTGTACGCTGCGAATCGTCCCAATCGGTCGTGATGCGACAATGCCGCTATTTTGGAGGGCATCGACGGTTCGTTGGACCGAGAAGAGCGGCGCGTCAAGTTTGTCGGCGAGCTCCGAGGGATAAGAGTCGCCGATCAGAGACAGCAGCAGCAGGATGCGGTCTCGGAGCGGCGACCCGAAAACTGAGGTCTTCACCTCTCAACTGTAGCATATTTTGGTCGAGTCACCAAAAATATGGGTGATCTCCTAAGGGCAGGTTGAGGTCCCGTCCGCGATATTGGCTCCTGCCGCAACGACGCCGCCATTCGGGTTCTGGACCGGCATGATGCTCTGAAAATTCGGGTCGATGTGGAAGAGGGTGACGACCATCGTTCCAGTTTCTCCGGCTTGTCCGCTTTGGGGTGTCGGAAACGGCGGTATGGTCACGGTCGCGGTGTTTGAAAGTCCGAGAGTCCCGTACTGGGTCCCCGTTGTGACCACCCCTGGCACGGTGACGGTCCACGGGGGCTCGAGCGCCAGCGCCTCCCACGCATAGTAGTAGGTGTCGCCGGCGGGTGCCGGCTGGCTCACTGTCGCGGAATACGAGAGGGTGGCGCCGGCGGTTCCGACCGCGATGCAGGCGGAGGGGTCGAGGGAGATCGTGGGGTTGAACGCTCCGGTCGGCGCTGCTGACGGCGCGGCTGTTGGACTGGGCGCCGGCGTCGGACCCGTCGGTGCCGGGCTTGGACTTGGGCTCGCCGTAGGAATCACGCCCAAGCCATACAGCTTCAGGACTGCAGAAGAGTTTGCAGCCGTGATGAACGGTAACGTACCGTTCGGGGCAACCGTCAGAACGCCGTTCTTTGCGACGAACGGGATCGGGCCGACGGTGAGGGTGCCGAGCAAACCAGTATCGGTGATTGTCGCGTAGTACGTTCCGTCTGGAAAATTCAGGTTCGGCGATACGTTCAATTGCATCCCGGTGACGATCTGCGCGGTCCCCCAGATCGGTTCGGCGTTGAATGCTTCGCCGACGGAGACCGTTAAGATCGGTTGCGGGTTCGTCGTCGTGGTCGCGGGTTTACGCTGGTTGCCTGCGCGCTTGTCTTTGACTTGGGAGTTTTCGACATCGGTGCCGGTCGAGATGATCACGACGTCGCAACCGCTCGCGGCGTCCGGAAAGGCACCGAACGAGATCGTGCCGCTCACCCCGCCCGTGGCGGGGAGTGCCACCGTCTGCGGCTGCGTCTGCGGGGTCACACAGAGGTTGTTTGTCGCGTCGGCAAAGCTCGTCGCCGGAGCCGGCGTCGAGGGCGGCCCGCTAAGTACGGCCTGGGAGCCGCCGCAACCCGCAATGGCAATCGCAGTCGCCGCAACCAGAAAGCAACGAAACAGACGGTAAGACATAGATTCCCCTTGGCGACGCAGAAAAGCAACGAGGTTTTAAAGCGAAAACCCGTAGCCGTATGCTGCACCCGATCGCGCCGCTTGGGTATCCGGGAAACCCCTACCGTTCCTCCCCGAGTGCGACGATCAACCGGCCCGCGCTGTAGTCCCATGTCTCGCCGAGGATTGCGACCGCCGTCTCGATATCGTCCGCTGCTAGCGCTTCGATGATGGCATGATGCCGACGGCCGGAGCGTTGGATGTCGCTTGCATCGGACATATACAGCCGCTCGTACCGTTCCATCGCGATTTGAATGTCATCGAGCAACGCGAGCAGGCGCCGGTTCGGGCATCGGCTCACAAGCGCCTGATGGAAATCACGATCGGCAAGGCGAGCCCGTTCCGCATCGTCTGCATGCTCGAGAAGGACGCGATTGGCTTGACGCATGGCGCGAAGCGTCGCCACGGGCACATGCCCGGCGCTTCGGACTGCAAGCGAATCGAGCGCCTTTCCGATCGGATACAATTCCCGCACTTCGCGCGCCGACAGCGGCGCGACAAAAAAACCGCGTTGGGGATCCGCATCGATCATGCCGAGCCGCTCCACCGTGAAGAGCGCTTCGCGCAGCGGCGTGCGGCTGATGCCGAGCTCTGCGCTGAGACGCGACTCGTTTACGCGCGATCCCGGCGTAAGCTGACCGGCGACGATCCGCTCGCGCACGTTCTTTGCGATGGTTACGCGCAGATTCTGAACGGTTTTCATTGGCGAGGCAATGCGGCGATGATCCGCGTGACGATGGCGTCGCGCTCGGGACCCCAGGTGCGATAGTTTTGATAGTTGCCCGCTGTTATCATCGCGGTCAGTGCAAGCCGCGGGATCACATCGAGGATCTGACCGCCGTTGCCTTGTGCTTCGTAAGCCGTGTAGGTGCTTCCGCCGACCGTATACGCGCGGATATGCCACGCGTAGCCGTAACCGTCGTCAGCCGCGAGCGGTGCTCGCGGCGTCCATGACTGCGCAATCCAGCTCTGATCCAAGATACGCTGCCCGTTCCAGGAGCCACCGTCCAGAAAAAGCTGACCGAGTTTCAAGAAGTCGCGAGGACGAACGTAAGCGCCGCCGCCGAGATACCATTGACCGGTCGGCGTGAGGTTCAACGCGTAACCTTGCATGTCGAGCGGCTCGGCAACGTGCTGCGCGAAAAACAGCGGAAGCCACGTGTTGGTAGCTTGCGCAATTGCACCACCGGCAAGATTGATGCTTGCGCTACAATAGACGGCCCGAGTTCCCGGATCGTGCACCATGCGCGTATCGAGCGTGTACCGGTACCAATCAGGTTCGCGAATTTGGTTTTGCATAGTGTCCTCGTTCGCAACCGATGCGTCATCGTTATCGTCGCAATCGAGACCCGTGCTCATGGAGAGAGCATCGCCGAGCGTGATGCGCGCCTTGCGGGGGTCCGGATTGGCGAGCGAGCTGCCATAGGGGAAAAGTGAAACGATCGGCGTGTCTGCGCTGAGCGGCGTGCCGGCTGCCATAGCGATACCGGCCAGGAGGTCGGCATACGTCTTGCCGGCCGAACGTGTATCATGCGGCGTCGACTCCGCAAAGCCGTCGAAATACGCGTCGTACACAAGCTTGCCGTTGCGCGCGATCGACAACGATTGGACGGCGGGATCGGTGACGGCATGCGGCGTTTTACTTGCGACGAAGCGGGTCACATCCATCAGAGCTTCCTCCGAGAAGCCTTCGCTGGTTGCCGGTGCGATGTCCCAACCGTCGCCCGTCGGAAGCGGCGTCCACGTATCGCGATCGATCGGTGGTTGGGTGACCGCACGGCGCTTGAAGGTAACGGTGTCGACGAACGGCGATCCCGGAAGGCGCAGCGTGAGCAGGCCGCGGGCGGAATCGAGCCGCGCTACGAGCGGATCGCCGCGTCCGAGCGTAAATCGTGCGGTCGTTCCGTGGAGTGACACGCGCGTTATGCGATACGTGGTCCAGCCGAGATTATAGTTCGGTTCGCGAAAAAAAGCATGGACGGTTCCAGCGGGTCCGGGCTGCACGTAGAGCGTCATGAGTAACGGGACGTGTAGCGGCTGAACCGCGCCTCGCCAGATGCCGGGGGCCAGCCGGTTGAGGACGACCGGCGAGGCAAAAGGCGTACCGTTGAAATCGGGTGGCGCGATCCAGAACGCCGTCACATGGTCAGCGGCGAGCACCGGCGTTCGCAGTTCGCCCACATCGCCGCCGAACGGGAACACGAGACCGTCTCCGGCGGGACGCGCCGCTATCGACTTTCCGCCAAAGACCGCTCGCGGTGCGCCGGTGGCCACGACGGTGATGGGAGCGACGGGCGCCTCGCCGGCGCTTTCCCTGAGTTGCCACGTCCCGGCCAGCGCCGCTGCAGAGCCGTCCGCAGCCCCGGCAGCAAGCGTCGGCACCGCATTCGAGAGCATAATTGCGAGCGCGAGCGAGAGTCGTACGGCGAATTGCATGTAGAGTGCACTTTTCTGTATACAGTCTTGGGAGCCTGCCTCGAATCTTGCCCCTGTCCGTCGCGATAGCTCAAGCGCTTCTTTTCGCTAGCCAGACAAAAGTCGCAGGTCCCGCATACCCGTGAAGTCCTTGAAAAGGCCCTGCCGCTCAAAATACGCTAAAGAGCACTATGCCTTTGACGACCGACCCCGCCCTCCGGCCGATCGAGCTTAAGCTTGAAGAGGGCATTTCGCTGTCCCGTGAGGATGGCGTAGCGCTTTTTCGCACGCAAGACGTGCACACGCTTGGGCGCCTCGCCAAAGCCGCGAAGGAGCGCAAGAGCGGTAAGAAAGTCTTCTACGTTCTCAACCGCTACATCAACTCGACGAACATCTGCTACGCGAACTGCAAGTTCTGCTCGTTTGCGGTTGATGAGTTCAAGGAAGCAGCTCGCGCCGTGCGCATGCCGGCCGACGAGGTTTTCTCAAAGGCGCTCGAGACCGGCCCGAACTTCAATCAGATTCACATCGTCGGCGGTCACGATCCAAAGCAGCTCTCGCTCGATTACTGGCTGCCCCTGATGCGCCGCTTCAAGGAAGCGCTGCCGCACGTGCAGCTTTCGCTTTTCACCGCGGCCGAACTCGATTACATGGCGCGGCGTCACCGTCTCTCCTACGATGAGTTGCTCGGGACGCTGCGCGAAGCGGGGCTCGACAACATCAACGGCGGCGGCGCGGAAGTTTTTAGCGAACGGTTTCGCAAACTCGTCTGCCCCAATAAGGTCGATGCGGCGCACTGGCTCGAAGTGCACGAGGTTGCGCACCGGCACGGGGTCGCTTCGAATGCGACGATGCTCTACGGCACGATCGAGACGATCGAGGAGCGGGTCGAGCATCTAATCATGCTGCGCGAATCGCAGCGCCGCTCGCCCGGCTTCAACGCGTTCATTCCGCTCGCGTTCCACCCGGACGGGAACGAACTTAGTTCGCACGGCTGGACGACCGGCCTCGACGACATCCGCATGTTCGCGGCTGCGCGCCTCTTGCTCGACAACTTCGATCACATCAAGGCCTATTGGATGATCCAGGGCTTGAAGGTCTGCCAAGTCGCCTTGCAGTTCGGCGCTGACGATATGGACGGCACGCACGGCTCGACCGATGAGGAGCGCATCTACCACAGCGCGGGTACGGCCTCGGGACAATACGTCGACGACCGCGAGTTCCGCCGCCTGATCGAAGAAGCCGGTTACGTCGCCGTGCGCCGCAACTCGACCTACGATGAATTTCCCTATGATTGGACGCCCGAAGATGGAATGCCGGCCGGCCGCGAAGCGGTACTCGCCTAGGTGCTGCGTTCCGGCCGAATCATCTATACGAACGACTTGCCGATTTACACCGCCTTCGACGAGGGCGCGGTGCGCTATCCGGGTGCGCTCGTGGCCGACGTTCCCTCGAATCTGAATGCGATGCTGCTCGACGGCAAGCTCGACATGAGCCCGGTCAGCGCGTTCCACTGGGCCAAGCACGCAGACGAACTCGCGCTCTTGCCGCACCTTTGCATCGGCTCGCGCGACGAAGTCTGGTCGGTCGTCTGCGTCAGCCGTAAGCCGCTCGCCGAACTCGACGGCGCCACGATCGCCGTGACGCGCGAATCGGCCAGCGGTCGCAATCTGCTGCGCGTTCTGCTCGAGCGCCGCTACGGGGTGAAGGCGACTTTCGTCGACAGCTCCGATCCGTTCTCGGTCGCAGCCAACGGGCAGCCCGCGCTCTTGATCGGCGATCGCGCGATCGATGCGCAGCAGACGTTCACGCCCGCGCACGTCCACGATCTCGGCAAGTACTGGCACGCCTGGACGAACCTCGATATGGTCTTCGCGGTTTGGGCCGTGCGTCGCGACGTGCTGGCGCGCCACGCCGGGGAAGTCCAAGCGGCGCTCGACGCCCTGGTCGCGGCCCAACGCTGGGGAACGGCCCATATGGATCGCGTGGTCGCGACGGCGCAAGCCACGCTGCCGCGCGAGGCCGGCTATTACGCGGCCTACTACGAGACCCTGAATTTCTCGCTCGACGCGGCGGCGCGTGCCGGTCTTGCGCGCTACACCGAAGAGCTTTACGCGCTCGGCGCGATTCCAAGCCTTCCCTCAGTCGAACCGGAGGTTTTACTTGTCGCTGGTTAGCCTGCTCGAGAAGGCCGCCGGCGGCGGTCGCCTGAGTTTCGAAGAAGGCGTGCAGCTTTACCGCGAAGCGCCGCTGCACGAACTCGGCGCCGCTGCGCATCAGCGCCGCATGTCGCTCTACCCGACCAGCGACGTTACCTACGTGATTGATACGACGATCAACTACACGAACATCTGCAACGTGCACTGCTCGTTCTGCGCGTTTTTCCGGCCCGAGAAGCACGGCGAAGGCTACACGATGTCGCACGACGACGTGCTGGCGCGCGTAAAGTGGGCGGCCGACCAGGGCGCGACCCAAATCATGATTCAAGGCGGCGTCAATCCGGATCTGCGCATCGGGTGGTTTGAGGAACTGTTCCGGCGCGTGCGCACGGAATATGCGCAGGTTGACATCCATTCGCTCTCCGTCTCCGAGATCAACGGTCTCTCGAAGGTCGAAGGCCTTTCTCCCCGCGAGGTGCTGTTGCGCCTCAAGGCTGCCGGGCTGAAATCGCTGCCGGGCGCCGGCGCTGAGATTCTCGTCGAGCGCGTGCGCAAGCGGATCAGCGCGCGCAAGATCAAACCCGACGAGTGGCTCGGCATCATGCGCGACGCGCAACAGCTCGGCATGCCGACAACCGCGACGATGATGTTCGGCTCGATCGAAACGCTCGAAGAGCGGATCGAACACCTCGAGGTGATGCGTCGCCTGCAAGATGAGACCGGCGGCTTCACCGCCTTCATCCCGTGGTACTACGTACCGTTCAAGACGCCGCTAAAGGGCAAGGAGTCGACCGGGCTCGAGTATCTGCGCGTGCTTGCAATCTCGCGCTTGTATCTGGACAATTTTCCGCATTTGCAGGCTTCGTGGCTGACGCCGGGCCTCAAGATGGGCCAGCTTGCGCTCTTTTACGGCTGCGACGACATGGGCGGCACGATTCTCGAAGAGCGCGTCGTGCATGATGCCGGCTCGACCAATGAAGCAACGCGCAAGCAACTCGAAGAGCTTGTCATCGGCGCCGGGTTCCGGCCCGTCGTGCGAGACACGTACTGGAACCTGCGTCCGGAAATGGCTCTGGCTACCGCGAGCTAAAGGCTCGGGTCCGTCAGTAGCGCGGGGGAACACCCCGGCGCAACGCAAGGACGGCGTAGTACGGGCCGTCGCGTCCGGCGATCTTGGAGATACGAAGCGGGACGGCTTCAGCGGTCGTCGTTTGGGCGATCGACTGGCGTTCGAAATCATGCGCGGCGAGCGCTCGCCCGATCGCGTCGTCGAAGCCGGCAGGCAAATGCGCCGCTTCGTCCTCAGCCGGCATCAAGTCGGCAGTCGATGTGCCGGTCAGCAATACGTGCATGTGCTCGTCGATGACGAATGCTTCGTATGAAAACGCGGGACGGGTGTGGGTGGGCAATTCGGGATATATCGCCTTACGCTCAACATGCAACATAACGTAAATAATATCGACACATTTTTTCGGGAAGAAGATTCGTAACGGAATTGTGACATGGGCCGCGGCTCAAAAGAACCGCAACTTGTCCAAAGTGCGATGCCTCTCTTTTCTACAGGTAGCTTGGTCCCCTCGCGCCGAGGCAGGTGACCGAAAGTTCGGTCTGCGCAAATTCGGCGAGCTAGCCGCCCGCTCGGATTGTTGCAGCGGCCAGCACTTCGTCCGAGCCGGTGTCGTAGAGCGCTACAAGCTGCCCCGGTGCGACCGCACGCTCGGGTGATTCGAAGCGCAGCCGGAGCTCGTCGCTTCCCTGTTCGTAGGAGGCAATCGCGAAATTGAGCGGAGCGCGGTAGCGCGTCATGGCACGCACACGGAGCGGTCCGCCGACAAAGCGTTCAGGACGAATCAGATTGACCGCGTCGGCGACCAACGCGGAGCTCGAAAGCTCGTCCTCGCGTCCGATCACGATTGTATTCGTTTCGGGATCGAGGCGGGTTACGTAGCGCGGGCCGTC